>JYMV01045436.1_pt1 | contig 25457 bp, 30 predicted proteins | sample 338911 | NCBI WGS metagenome assembly JYMV01 (sample SAMN03354496, study PRJNA234377) | hydrothermal vent metagenome | biome: Deep sea; feature: Hydrothermal plumes at the Eastern Lau Spreading Center, Western Pacific Ocean; material: Seawater | place: Tonga | collected 2009 | depth 2000 m m
TGAGGCAGTTATTCTGGCATGAATTTGAATGGATTTCAATTTTTTTCAAAATGCCGCCTTTAGGGGCTTTACTCAAATAAATTCTTTAGTTGGCAAATTTAGATAAGAATTATTAATGGTAAACCTTACGTCCTCAGTTTTTGATTCACAGGCTTTTAACGCCAATCTCTTTTTCCCCCGAGGGGACACCGCTCCCACGCCGGGAAATTCCGATGAAATTAAAGTGGAAGTGGAAACCGAAACGTTTATTCATATTCGGCGGCATCTATCGCCCGAGGCCCGATTTAGTTTATTGTTCTTTCATGGTAATGGGGAAATTGTGTCGGACTACGATAATTTGGCAGGACATTTTAATGCGCTGGGAGCGGAGCTGATTGTTGCCGATTTTCGCGGTTATGGCAGGAGCACGGGCACACCGTCTCTCAGAGCCGCTCTCGAAGATGCCCATAAAATCTTTGACCAACTTAAATCAAACAATAAGTTAAAGGAAAAAATCTGTATCATGGGCCGGTCTCTGGGTAGTGCGCCGACTCTGGAACTTTGTGCGAAGCGTTCTGATATAACCGGTTGCGTTCTCGAAAGTGGTTATGCTGATCCCGTTCCGCTGGTAGAAAGGCGGGGATTGAAAATCAATAAGACCACGCCGGAAGAAAATGCACTTTTTAATAATAGCCAGAAGATCCGTTTAGTGAAATGCCCGCTTCTTATCATGCATGGGGCTGACGATTTTTTGATATCTCCGCATGAGGCTAAATTAAATTTTGATAATGCCGGGTCCAAAATAAAACATCTTGAAATACTGGAAGGGGTGGGGCACAACGATATGATGATGCAGCATTCCTACTTCACCACCTTAAAACGGTTTTTTGATTCTTTGTGACAGGGAGTTCATTGTGAAAAAATTCTACAACATCGAGGGGTTGATCCGGAGTGGATTCCAATTGAGCCGCGACTATCAAACCCTCGATTTCACTTACGCCAGATTTGGCGATGCCGCAGTACAGGAGATGGTCAAATCCCGTTCAATTAAACAAGTCCGAAGACTGACCATCAACGGGAAAAAACTCACCGCGCTTTCCGCTCGGGCATTGGCGGAGTCCGATAAACTACCTAATCTGGAATCCCTGAAATTGTATAAAAATAAAATTGGCGATGAGGGCATGAAATATTTGGCCGAATCCGACAAAATGCCCAACCTTAAATCCCTTCGACTGGCTTGGAATGAGATTGGACCCGAAGGAACCCGGCATTTGGCCGAATCCCCCTATATGGGAAGTTTGACTTCCCTGGCGCTGTCAGAAAACCAGATCGGTGATGAGGGGTTGAAATACTTGGCTAAGGCCAAGTCCTTGAGCAGTCTGGAGATCATTGATCTCAGGAAAAACCAGATTACAGATGTGGGGGCTGAGGCATTATCCAAAAGTAAATGCCTGCCGAAATTGCAAACCATAGACCTTACCGATAATTCGTTAACGGAAAAGGGCATGAATGCCTTGGCGGAATTTAAAGTCTTTAACCTCATCCGTGCTCGACTCAATGAAGATGGGACCAAACTGGACCTCAGCAATCTGGGTTTCGGAGATGTGGAATGCAGATGTATCGCTGAATGTGAAGAGTTGAAGGACTTGACCCATCTTTATCTGGAACTAAATAAAATCACAGAACAAGGCATGGCCCTTCTTGCAAGCAGTGAATATTTGCAAAACGTTACTCTACTGTCTCTTGACCGTAACAAAATTGGCGATAAAGGTTTTATCAGTATTATTAAGTCAGAAACCTTCCAGAACCTTCAGGTTCTGATGGTAGAAAATGCTGGTATTACTGATGAAGGAATCGAAGCCCTCTGTGAAGAGGAGTGTATGAAAAATCTGCTTCGCCTCTATATCGAGGAAAATAATACCACGGAAGAAGGATTTGAACTGATGGCCGAACCCGAGCACCTGCAACAGCTCGAATATCCAGAATTCGAGCGTGAAGAGGAAATAGAAGAAGAGGAAGAGGAAGAAGAAGAATTCGAAGATGTCGAGGATATCGAGGAAATCGAGGAAGAAGAAGACCTCGACGAAACCGAATACGAAGGCCAATAGCACTAGGCGTGCGGCCAACGTGGCGGTGATACCCTTTTAGGGCATGAAGGCAAATGACCGGGCTTGAGTCCCTATGAAGGTAGGGCTGAAAAGTGGGCGAACTATAGTTAGGGGCGACAACCTTTGTTCGCTTGACGGGAAACCGACCCATCGCCAGCGGCCGTTGGCCGCTACCAGGAGGTACGCCAGAGTTCCTTGGAGCTTTTCATTTTGAAGATTTCGTTGATCTTAGTGATGAAAGATTCGTTTGTGAAGGTTTTGGTGTATTCATCCCCGGCAGTTTTATAAGGGTTCCACGACATGACCATTCTTTCGATGAACATTTCTTCCAGGGGAACGTGGGTGATTTTCTGGATGATATTGGTTTCGGAATCCACCAGGATCGCGACCATGTTGTGATCCTTCTTGGCATACAGGGCTTCAACAAAGCCGGGTGCTTCCTTTTCCTGCTGAGCCGGATTGCAAGGGGTTTCTAGTAGCCAGTCTTCACTGCCAACGGCGAATATGGGGATGGAGGGGAACTCCGACTCTGCTATCAGTTTGGCTCTCCATTTCCCGCTAAATGCCTTGATTTGCGCTTCAGAGGGGTGGGGCAGAGAAGCGACCAGCAGCATATCGCCATTGGGAGAAAAGGAAAGGCCGCCTCCGTGGCCCTCAATGGGTAAGGGACAGGGCTTGCCTTCTTCGAAGCTTATGGTTTGGCTCATTTCATTCATAGCAAAAACTCAAAATTCACAGTTGAAAAAGGATTATTCTGGAGAAGTTGAATTAAATTGTCAACCCCTACGGATTTATGATGCGTTGGGAATAAAAAAGGTTCAATCCAACTCCATTCATTAAACCGGTTGAGTTCTTCGTAGGGTTCGGTTAATCTTACCGGTTTAAATCCTTTTAATAAAGAAAACTATTTGACGTAATAATGATTACGACCCTGATTGCCCATGCCTGCCTGTTGATCCAGTCGCGCGATACCACATTGTTGACGGACCCGGTATTTTTTGACTATTTATGGGAAGAATGCAATGTCCATTGCCCGAGCATAGACCTTGATCTGGCGAAACTCCCCAAGGTGGATATTTTAAATATCTCCCACCGGCATCAAGACCATTTTGATGTCCGCACCTTGGCCTACCTCGCAGGAGATACAGGCATTCTGGCTCCAGACGTGGTGGTGCTGGCTCCGCGTGATGAGATTCTGCTGGACGTCCTGAAAGAACTGGAATTCAAAAACGTTGTCGTGGTGGAGGATTTCAAAACGTTGGAGATCAAGGGACTGACGTTGACTCACACACCCTCCCTGAACAAACAGGATTATTTTCCGGAACACGGTCTGTTGGTTCATGACGGCGAAGTGACCCTCTGGAATCAGGTCGATACCATCATCTCGCCTGATATCATCAAGTATATGCAGCGTTTGTACGGGCAGTTAGATTTTGCTCATGTTCGTTACCTGCCTCTTTTGGAAGGGAACTTTTGTTTTCATAATCCTTTGGAATTGCCGATGGAGGAATACAGCTCTTACCTTAAAGCTGCTTCTGCCTGCAGGCCAAAATTTGCGGTGCCGGGTTCCGCCGGGTTTAAATACCGGGACGAATTCAGGTTTCTTAATCAATATTCCTTTCCTACTACTCAGGAACAGTTTTTAAGGGATTTGGCGGATTTTTGTCCGGAAATTAAAGGTGGCGTGTTTAACCCCGGTGACAGGGCGGTTATAACTCGGGAGGGGGTGGAGATCCAAAAAGCCGCTGCAGAATTTGTAAAGATTAAAGAGAATGATGGGTATGAAATAGAGTTCAAACCTGTGTCCGAGGTGCCACCTATTCGTACCCTGACGCAGGATAAAACTCAGCACGAAAAAGAATGGCAGGCGGTTGTCGATTTTATAGAGAACCGGTTGGTCGGGTTGCTGGTCGAGAAAAAAGCCGTGCAAAGCTGGGTGGAATGGAAGGTGGTCTATCAACTAGAAGTTTTTGGGAAGGACGGTTCCGAAATATGGTGCCTGGATTTTGCTGGAGAGGATGCGGATATCATCAAGGGACGTATTGGCAAAATCAATCTCTATGAAGGCATAGCCTGTTCTGAGTTTTATAGCCTGATTCAGAATGAAACCAGTTGGGACTTCGTCGGGATCAATGGGCAGTACCGCACATTTAAAGATATATATAGGATTCAAAAGGGGAAGTTTGAACACTGGGTAGGAACGGAAAAAAAATTTCCTCAACCTTTGACCGAAGTGTTTCCCGCTGGAGCAGAGATGGATCGAGCAAAATTTATGCGTGATGTTAAACGTTGGAAAGGCAAGGTGACCGTTTAAACTCAGCAAGAGTAGGTAGACTCAACCCAAATGAATAGCCGTTGACAGGACAGGGCGCAAGGGAGTAAAATTCTAATCATCAAAATATCAAGCAGTTATGGAAATTTTATGGCGGTGTAGCTCAGGTGGTTAGAGCATACGGCTCATATCCGTAGTGTCGGGGGTTCAAGTCCCTCCACCGCTACCATATAATTATAATAAAAAAAGGAATTACGGGATTGTCCGTAGTTCCTTTTTTTGTGAAATGTGGGTTTTGTTGACGGGGAAAGCTTGGCGGATATGTTGATTGAGACGGGGATGGCTGTGAAGTATGATGGCGGGAAGAAGACCCATAAATGGTGTGAACGAATAATGAACGACTTTTATTTGGGAATGTATGAGTAGGAAAGACATCAATACACTTATCAAACTTTCCAGAAAATTAGGTGAGAGTATTTGTGATAAAGGAACTTTTGAAGAACGACAATCAAAATACCTTATTATGAAATGGAAATACAAAGGCAATGTATTTGCACATAAATTCCCAGGTTCATCAAAAACATCATCCATCAATCACCAGTACTCTCAAATGCGAAAAAACTTGCGAGCAAATAGTTTAGAACCACCAAGTGAATTTACTACGAAATTTATGGGTTCCGTTGAGCAGCAAGAATTGTTAGAAGAACTTTGGGTTCATCTTGGGACGGATGATGAAGGTGAAACACCCTATGGTGGAGATGTAGATAAGTGATGGGATACTTATCCATGTGATGATTTTGGGAGGGATTTATGAAGAAAAACCCAATAAAAAAATCAAGATTACCGTATGCCCTTTAAAAATAATTCCGTAATAATGCAAAAAAGGGACTCCGTTTACTTTGATATATGGCGAGAAGAAGACCCACAAATGGTGTGGGCAGAATAATTTTTGGTGCGATTATCGCTGTGTTGCCTCTATATCTTTTGTGGGAATAGCAACGTCCACGTGAAAAATAAATTTAGAAAACCAAACAGCAAACTCTATCAACGGTATCACCTTCACGCTGACGGAAACAAAGCCTGGAGAATATAAGGGCTTGTGTTTGGATCCATCAAAGATACCAACTGATGATCTGGATGATGAGATATTGAACAGGATGAATAAAGAGGCGGGGCTCAAGTCCCTCCACCGCTACTATTTTTCATTATTTCTTTAAAATTTATAGGCCAACCCGACGCCAAATTGGAATTGGTGTTCAGAACCTAAACCATCTACCAGTGGACTCGCATCGGCATCTCCAAGCAACCGTTTGTACCCAACAACCCCTTTCAAACTCCAATGTCGGTCAAAATCACGAGAAATTATTGAATTTATGGCGAGATCTTTCAAGCCGCCTTTGGTGTTGTAGGCTGTAATTCCTGATCGTGAAGATTGGGCCGAAGTGACGCCAAAATATGTATCCATGTAGTTGGTATTTACGAAAGTCATGGTCGCCTTAAGGTTCCAATTCACATCCGTGTGCTGTCCATAGGAATAGCCAGCTCCGACAATAAGTAGGGTTCCATCATGATTCTCTGAAAGGTCACTTTGAAGCTGGAAGGAGAGTGAGTAATCATATATATTAATCTTCGCGAAAATTCGGCCATCAATTCCGGAATCAATATCGCCAAGGCCCGTTAGTTTGGTGGAGTCTCTCTCTAGCCGGCTCTCGTAATAACCCACCGATGTCCCAAACTCCAGAACTCTATTTTTCATGAGATAGACCCCTAACCCTTTTTCGACATTTACAAAAAAAGATTTCCCTAGGGTAATGTCGATCAGAGGCAAGAAATCGATTTCATTCTCATCGGCACCTTCATAAAGGGGCCGGCTTACGGCAATAACTCCTCCCGAAGCTGAGAAGTCGTATGCCCTCAGGACCTCCGGAGAAATGAAGAAGCTTGCTAATATTAATGTTAATAGGATTTTCTTCATGCCACCCCGATCCAAGTCATATTTATGCCCTTAAAAATTATAAATTGATCCTTATAGTCTTATCGTTTATGGATTGCAAAACTAAAATAAAACTTATTAATGATTTTCTGATAATTGAAAGACCACAGTGACTGCCTTAACTTATTGATTTATATGAAAATACTTACTTATTTTGAACCTGTGACCTCTTGAATGCCATTTTAATGTTTGCAATTGCATCCTCGCTGGGTCGCCTCATAGTTCCTTGATTCTTCCACATTGTAACTCGCAAAATTGGAGGAGTGTTTTTCTCTAATTTCAGGTCTTGTGAATACTTGCCGATATTAAAAATATTAAGCATATTTTGTAGACATCACAATAGGATTGGGTTAAAGTAATGAGAATCGTTCTCATTCTTAGAGGTTAAGGCCTAATTCATTGAATCTATGAATCTTCCTCCCACAATTGAAACCGATGAGGTCATCTGTCAGTGCTATCAGGTTAATGAAAGCACCATCCGCAATGCTATTGCAGCAGAGCGTTTAAATGATATCGATTCCGTGACAGAGGCTTGTGAGGCCGGTGGGGGGTGCCATTCCTGCCATATTCTCATTCAGCTTTTTATCGACCAGCATCAGGAAAAAACCACCGCAATGGAAGACCTGATTCACGATCACGCGCAGAAGGTAAAAAAGAAGGGCATACTGAGCCGCTTCTTCGCTAAGTTTAAATCTGCAGAGACATCTTCCTGAGTCTCAAGACGAATTCCTACCACTCATTGTTAGGCAGATGGCAATAGCCAGTTTACTAGCGGAGGTACTCCCCCCACTAGGTGTGGGGCCAATGGGCAACGACTCATCAAACCTAGAATACAGTTGCTTGCAATAAAAAGTTTTTATACCGCTCCAGGGCACGAAGGCTGAGGAAGAATATCACTTGCTCATTGAGTCCAGCGTCAAGCTGGTTAATTCTTCTTTCCAAATCATGGTCCTTTTGATAACTTGAATTTCTATAATCAATAATATTACGAATCTATAAACCTCAAATAAAATGAAACCCGGAAATTATATTTTATACAGTGGTGGTGCGCAGGGTTCTGAAGCCGAGTTTGGAAAACAGGCAGAAAAGGCTGGTGTGCAAGAAGTAAACTTTACTTTTGAGGGGCACAAAATTGACCGGTCACGGGGGGTGAGGGTGCTGACCACCGACGAATTACTCAAAGGAGATGTCAGCCCGGCTTATATTGCCAAATTGATGAATCGAAAATTTAACACCGGCAGACTTTTTAAAAAAGTCCTGCAGAGTATTTGGCATCAGATCAATTGCGTCGAAGAGGTGTTTGTGGTGGGAAGAATTCTGGATGATAATACCGTCAAGGGTGGAACCGGTTGGGGAGCAGAATTCAGTAAGCTGTGTAACAAACCCCTGCATGTTTTTGATCAGGAACAAGGCTCCTGGTTTAAATGGAGTGGTAACTCCTGGAAAAAAGAAAAACAGCCTAAAATAAGATGTAAAAACTTCGCTGGAACCGGGACCCGATTTCTTAATGCTAAAGGTAAAAAAGCGATAAAAGATTTGTTTGAAGCTTCCTTTAAAAAATAAGGGTATCTTTGAAAATTGTTTTTGGCCATGAGCGGCCCTTATAAAGTAAGGGCCTGCGAGTTGGCCTAGAGAAAATTACCGAATAAATAGAAATCTCCATTAAAAATATTGTGAAATCCCTCCGCGTTGCTTATTTTGATTGTTATTCCGGTATCAGCGGTGACATGATTCTGGGAGCCTTGTTCGATCTGGGGGTGGATCCTGGAATAATCCGTAAAGCTCTTAAAACTCTGGACCTCAAAGGATATAAACTAAAAACCAGCCAGGTTAAGCGCGGCCTCATTGCTGGCACCAAAGTGCAAGTCAGCTTAACTAAATCCCGGCATTCCCACCATCCGGCCCGGAAGTATTCAGATATTAAAAAACTGATCGCCGACTCGGATCTTTCTGCTACCGCAAAAAAGAGCTCGCAGGAAATCTTCAAACGTATTGCACAGGTTGAAGCGGCTATTCACAATACGACCATGGAAAAGATCCACTTTCATGAAATCGGTGCCGTCGACTCGATTGTGGATATCGTGGGCGGGGTGGTCGCCATTGAATCTTTGAAGCTGGACAAAATTTATTCTTCTCCCCTCAATGTGGGTGAGGGATTTGTGCAGTGCGCCCATGGTTACCTGCCTGTTCCTGCCCCGGCCACATTAAAGCTTTTGCAGGGGGTCCCCGTTTTTTCCAGCGGGGTAAAAAAAGAACTGACCACTCCAACAGGCGCGGCCATGATCGGATTTTATGCCGACAAGTTTGGATCTCTCCCGACCATGAAAATTGTTGGCGATGGATATGGGGCAGGGGACCATATTATTTCTGAAATGCCCAACATGCTCCGGGTTGTCCTTGGGGAAATTTGTAAGGAGCCCGATGAAGAACTCGTCCTGATTGAAACCAATATTGATGACATGAATCCAGAGTTTTATGAAGGGACTATGCAATCGCTTTTCAATGCAGGAGCCTTGGATGTCTATTTGACCCCCATCATTATGAAAAAGAGCCGCCCTGCCAACAAAATTTCTGTTCTCTCTACCGAAACTGATAGACAGATAATGTCAGAAATTCTACTTCACGAAACGTCCAGTTTTGGAGTTCGGTATTATCCGATTGGAAGGACAGTTTTAGAGAGGGAAATGAAATCGGTAAAGACTTCGTGGGGCCCTGTAAAAATCAAGATCGGAAAATTTAATGGGAAGGTCATACAAATCTCCCCTGAGTATGAGGAATGTAAGAGAATCTCCTACAAAAAGAAAATTCCTGTTAAACAAATTTATGAAGAAGCCCACTCACAGGCTATGAAATCATTTGGTCCTCTGGAAACATCCCGCCACTAATGTCTATAATATTTTATAAAATAAAACTTTCATAAAGCAGAAGGTGTCAGATTTAAGGCGTTTAAGGATGATATTGTTAGCAGGCTCATGTGCCGGCTGCCAAATTTAACTGTAAGTTGTTTTAACCATTGATATTATTTCGTTTTATGTGAACCTATATGGGCCCGATTGATTAATAATTCTAATGGGAGGTTCTCATGCCAATTCACTTCACTCATATAGAGAACAGGGAAACGGATACCACCGAATCTTTCTTTTCTGAACAGTTTTTAAGGGCGCGGCTCGATGATAACAAACCCTCAAATAAAGAATACGATCCGATTTTAGAAGAGGGAAGAAGCGAAACCTGGATTCAGTCTCACGAAAAAGAAATCAAGCAGAATGAATTGGAGTATGAAGAAGATGTCAATCAATACATCACCTTGATGCTTGCCGAAATGGTGAATCCTAAAACGACTGGTTTAACAAATCAATATTTAGTGGGTACTGATTCCGATGCAGGTCAAATTGCTATTGATCTTAAATTTGAATCTCAGAAGTACCAGGTTTTCAGAACCAACGCTGACTTTCTTCTTTTCCATTTAGGATTGTTCAGCCCGAAGAGCAATATTTTGGGTGATAAATATTTTGATAAAGGGGGATGGTATTACAGCTCCGCAGCTTGTAGTTTGAAACATGCATGGGGAGGGCGTTCGGGGTTGTCTGATGTGCTGGAAAAACTATCTTTAAAGTTTGGCAAGTATGTGAAAATTTTAAGGTATATGAAAAACAGGTCCTCCAACTATTTCAGTTTTCACTTCAAGTTTTCTGGGGAAGAAATTGCTCGGTTTCAAAAACAACTGACCCTGGAGTCTAAAAAATGAGTAGCGCTTGAGAGCTTTAAAGAAGATTTCCACCCTATTGCTCTTGGTTTGGGTTGCTTAATCTAATTGTTTGAGTTTTGTTTCAATTAACTTCTGGGTTATGCCCCCAAGTACTAAATCCATTATAATTCCGTCGGGAGAAATAAAATAAGTTACAGGCAAATTTCTAACCCTGTAATCTTGTGAAACGTCCCCATATTTATCCAGCAAAATAGGGAACTCTAAATGGTATTTATTAACAAATTCATCCACCTCAGATCTAGTTTCCGCAAAATTGATAGCTATTATTTCAACATCATCATTCTTAAATGATGTATAGGCTTTATTAAGCTCGGGCATTTCATGGATACATGGCACGCACCATGTAGCCCAAAAATTGAGAATAACCGCTTTATTTTTCAAGTCAGAAGATTTGAAAATTTTTCCCTTTAAGGTCTTTAATTCAAAACTTGGTGCCGGCCCTCCCACGCGGAGAGGAGGGCTCGACATGCCTGACAAAAAGAAACTGAAAAAAATAACTAGGGTTAATCTGAACAGTATTAAAAATTCAGAAACCATATGAAACACCCAGCATTAGTCCATAATCCTCTACCAAGTTTTCATCATTGACCCTTTGGTAAATGGGAAGTTGAACATGCGAATAAACAGAAACGTCATCAGATACCGCAAGCCTTACACCCGGTGTGAAAAATATAAATTCGCCGCCCGTGCTTGGCACATCTAAGTCAATAAACTTGTCTCGTCCGGAAATTCGCGTATTTACTTGACCGCTTATACTAACTGTTTTTGTCAGTAAATAAGCTGCGCCTACATCAATGAGTGTGGTATCGCCAAAAAGGTAATCCAAATCATTTTCTGTTGTAAACCTGTGTGACACAGATGTGAAAATGTTTAACTTATTAGGAATAGCGGAGTAATTATAAATCCCCGAAAGAATTGCATCATAAGAACCCGTGCCCGGCATCAATGTTGGTTCGTTGATGCCCCCGTCACTATCTCTTAATTTATAATCTCCTGTCGCAAATTTTATCCCTATCCCACCGACAAATATGTGTTTGGTTGTTTGCCAAAAAGCATATTTTGCCACTAAAGTGATGTCACCAAATCCTGATGTCCCGTCTACATTGTTAAACACTCCTCCATCCTCATGTTCGTGAAAACGGTCGTTAAAAAAAGGCATGTTCAAGGAAAGAGTAAATTTTTCTGTCACACCATAGCTGATATCAAATTGGGCGAGCTTGTTTACTGTTCGTAATTCCTTATGTTCTTCCAGCTCAAGTGATCTTGTTTCAAAATTAACTTTTGGAACCAATGCCTGGTTTGTACTATTTGAACCACGGTGGGGATTTTCCGAAAGGACATAACGATAAGACAAATCCATAACAAACTTGTCTTTTCCCAACACGCCATCCTGAGACCCTGAAATCAGAGCGCAGTTAGCTGCTCCGCAAGCCGCTTCAGCAAATGAATTAAAACTCAACAGACATACCGTTGACATAAATATTGCATAAAATACTTTTATTCCATATTTTTTCATTACGCTTTCTCCTAAATCAAAAATATAAGATTTGATTTTTTCAATTAGATGAGTGCGCAGTCAGGCCAGCAGAGTTATTTCTCTATTTTTTTCTGCAGGCAAACGGAAAAGCAGAAAACCTCGCGCATTAGTTGGAATGCGGGTGTCCTATCCGAATGCGGACGATTTAATTGAGCATTGTTTTAAAGAAATTTAGGAGGATGTTTTAATTTGAAGGAAAACTTCGATTTATTTGCAACCGAAGGAAGGGGGAGAGGGGTGGTATGGTTTGTATCTTGAATATTAGCGGGGTAATCATCGAAAGGCATTTGATCGCTACCTATCTGGATCAAAAGAACAGGTGCTTGGGAATTCCCGGAACAATCCGGCCCGATCAGGTAAACATTGTTATTCTTGGAGGAATGCTTATGGGAACAGGGCACCATCATGAAATGCTGATGGACTGGGCAGTAAAACCGTTTTAAGCCTGATTTTATAGTTGAATGATCTGCCCCAAAAGGCCCCATGGAATGATTAGAATGCAAGCTTGCATCTGCATGAATATGGGAATGGTGGCTTGCTTTTGCTTCAACAGTTTTGACATTGAAATGCAAAAATGAAACAGCCATTAACCCAAAAACTATACAGATTTTGCTGAGCCTGTTTTCCACTGATTAAACCTTCTGTATTGTAATTGAAGCAATCCTATAGGAATTCATCCTGTTTTTCAAGGCTTGGAATGGGGAAGGAAGAAGATATTTCTAGCGACTCTGCTTGTTCATGTACTCATCAAAATGTTTCTGGTACATGATATCCCATTCTGGAGAACCTTCACGGGGGGCGTTGCTGTAAGTGTTCAATATCCTACGTGCTTCTACGTCCGCTTTGTCATCAAGTTGGAGAACATCCGTCATCACCCGGGTGATATCCAAGCGGACATCATTGAGCTCGACTTTATAATCCAATTCATCGCGTTTGGCAAAATCACGGACAATGAGACTGCTGATATGGTTGATTTTTTCTCTGCTGATTCTCATTTTGAATATGTAGGGAATTAAAGAATGAGTCCTCTTTCGCGCACTAATTTTGATTTCACCATTTGGAACACCCGCCCATAATCCATCATACTTCTTTCATATTCTTCGGTTTTGGAGTCGAGCAGGGTTTTTACTTCTTCGTTGAGCCGGTCTTCAACCATGAGATCTTCCGTAATAATTCCATTGATGATGGTTTGCAGTTTTTCCGGCGATTCTTCCCAGACAATCAGGTCTTTATCCAGTAAGGATTTAACAATAATTTTGGCGAGATGTTCGGTAAATTCTTTAGTAAGACGCATTGTTTTGACAATTAGATTTTAGACTTATTAAAGAGCGGGAGACGGGGTTCGAACCCGCGACATTCAGCTTGGGAAGCTGACACTCTACCAACTGAGCTACTCCCGCCTGATTGATCAGTCAGACTTTTTTTCACCCAGGATTATAAAACAGTTTGTATCGGTTACTTGTATGTCTACGATCGGAATTTCCTGTTGTTGAACTTCTTTAATGACCTGATTTACCATAGCTTCTATTGCCAAAGGGCCTTCTTCGGCAATATCGAGTACTCTAATACCCGTGACTGTTTGATTGTAAGGGGGCATCCAATTTATAACTGACCAAGCTTATAGCCGGTCCATAGCCCACTTCCCGTTGAAATAAAAGGGAAAACAAGTTTAACGGTGAGGCCAAATTTTTCCGCATTATCCACTATTTACCATTTGTAATCAATAATAATTGGGAATTCCACATATAAACAAGAGAAAATCACCGAATAAATTAGAGATCCTCTTAGAAAGATTATTGAAATTATCTTTTCAATTGAGTAAGATGGCAAATCTAAATAACCCATGAAAACACAAAAAGTTGCAGGAACTTAGCGGTTTTTAAAGTTCCTACTTTTTGTTTATAACCGGGCTTTTCAGAGCTCCTGCGAGGAAATTTGTGGTTAAAACTGTAGATTTCACAGAAAAAATACCCGTTACCCACCACCTGATAGAGCTTAAAAACAGATTGGTGCAGGTGGCCTTGGTTGTTTCGATATTTTTTGGCGTTTGTTTTTACTTTATCGACTTTCTTTTGTTATGGCTGGAAGACCCTCTGCCTAAAAAATATAAGGAACTCACCTTTATAACCCCTACAGAACCATTTTTTACCGCTATGAAGGTCTCATTCATGGGCTCCATGTTCATTTCCATGCCGTGGATTTTATACCATATATGGGACTTCATTGCTCCCGGTTTAAAGGTTAAGGAAAAAAAGGTTACTGCGTTATTTGTGTTCGCCGGAACCGTATTTTTCCTTTTCGGTGGGTTATTTTGTTATTTTCTGGTGGTTCCTCTGGGATTGAAATTTTTACTGAATTACGGCACCACCTGGTGGAAAATGCAGGTCACCATTGGTTTTTATTTCTCTTTTGTGGTGAAGATGATTCTGGCTTTTGCCTTTGCGTTTCAAACTCCGCTCATCATGGTTCTGTTGACCAAGTTTGGGGTGATCAGTACCATAAAGATGAAGTTGTACCGAAAATACGCTTTTCTCGGCACATTTGGCCTGGCTGCGGTATTGACTCCTCCCGATATAATCACCCAGGTATTGTTGGCATTCCCGCTTTATGGTTTGTATGAATTTGGGATTGTGGTATCCCGTTTGAAGATCCCAAAAATCGGGAATTAGTTTTGAAACAAATGCAAAAAGAAGCAGCCGCAAAAAAGGCCGCCAAAGAAGCGGCTCAAAGGGCGGCCATGGAAAGGGATGCCAAAAAGAAAGCCGCTAAGAAAACCCGCAAAGCTTCCTGATCAAACCAAAAACACAAGAATGGAAATCAATCGTGGATAGTTAAACACGATTAAAATTTCTGCAATGACAAAACCTATATGGACGAGAATCGGGGCTATTATTGAGCCTGTTATCTTCAAAAATCCTGCCGATAGCATCCCCAGAACCAAATTCCCTATACTCGGTTTGAAATGAAACAGGGGGTATAGCAGACCACCGCTGATAATAACTCGTCCGGTATTTCCTTTATTTCCTTTTATAATTAAATTGTTGACAATTAAACCCATCACAAACACCTGGTCGATAAAGGGAATGATTAGAGTTGCAAAAATGTTTCCAGTGGAAGAAATATTAAAGCCCATTTCCTCCGGCATTCGCAAGTTTGCTCCTGCAAGTAATTCGGATTGCGACAATCCTGCTTTAACCAATAGGCTGTCCAATAAGGCAACAGCCATGACAGGGAGGGCTCCAAACAGAATGCCTATTGCCAGTGATTTTCCAATATTATTCTTGTTGAATCCTAATTGTTGAAAAGATATGTGTTTTAAGGCAAGGACACCTGTTAAAACCAAAGAAAAATATAAAATATGCCAGAACTCATAAACAAATCTGTTTCCAGGAAAAGCAAGGTGGGCCGTTGGAAATAAAACTAGAAAATAAAGGGCTAAGATTGGAGTGAGAATTTTCACATTGTAATATCAAAAATTGGAATTAAGGTTTCTTGAGTTTCACTGTCAGAAAAACAGGAATTTTTATGGCCGGGTTTTTGGAGAAGGGACAAAACCTGAAATATGAGGCGGAGGTTCTTTTTCCGATTTTTGACCACTGATATGCTTCGGCGGTTCGAGTGGGCCACCCATGCCACTAATATGACTCAAGTAGGAAGAAGCTTTGTTGTCATTAGAATAAAGCTCTTCCTTCAGAAGCGTTGCATTGAGATAAAACCCAGCAAATATCAGGGCGGAAAGTATGCAGGACTCAAGAAATACGTGTTTCCACATAATGGGTTGTTTTTTTTGTTAATATACTTCTCATAGTTTAAAATTTTTTAAAGGCAATTACAACCTAATAGCCAGCGGAACCTATGTGGTTGACAAAACCTGATTCTTTATTTAGTATCCTTTTTGAGTTAAACTAGCCTAGTAAGTAGCCTCCCACCAGGGCATATATTTCATCATTCAGGGCCGACCATTCTCCTCAATTTTGATGAGGTCTCAACAAGTTTTCAATCGGAAATTATCATGAAAAAAATTGCTTTAGCTTCCGATCACGGGGGTTTCGATCTTAAGGAAAGTGTCATCGCCCACCTTTTAAACACCGGTTGGGAAGTGGATGATTTGGGGCCTCATAGCGGGGATTCTGTGGATTATCCCGACTACGGGATAAAGCTTGCCGAAGCGGTGGCCGAGAAAAAGGTGGACCGCGGGATCGTGATCTGCGGTACGGGGATAGGCATGTCCATTGTGGTCAACCGGTACCCTGGGATTCGTGGAACCCTGTGTTCAGATGTTTTCACCGCTAAATTATGCCGCGAACACAATGACTCAAATATCCTGATCATGGGGGGTAGGGTGATTGGAAAAGGGTTGGCCGCTGAAATTGTCAATACCTGGCTGAACACGCCTTTTGAAGGGGGACGCCACCAAAGGCGGCTCGATAAAATTAATCAAATAGATGCTTCTTTAAAGACTAAAGGAAATCTTTAATTCGAAGGAGACATATAAATTGTCACTTGCTGATTTTGATCCGGAGATCGCACAGTCCATTATAGATGAAACCGAGCGGGAAAATAACACCCTCGAAATGATCGCCTCGGAAAATTTTGTCAGCCCCCAGGTGCAGGAGGCTCAGGGCTCGGTCATGACCAATAAATATGCCGAAGGCTACCCTGGCAAACGTTATTATGGTGGGTGTGAATATGTTGATATTGCTGAAAACCTTGCCATTGAACGTGCAAAAAAACTGTTTTCTGCCGAACACGCCAATGTTCAGCCCCATTCAGGCTCCCAGGCAAATATGGCGGTTTACCATACGGTTCTCAAGCCGGGAGATACAATTCTAGGGATGAATTTGTCCCATGGCGGGCACCTGACCCATGGTTGTCCGGTTAACTTTTCTGGATATACCTATAATGTTGTAGCCTATGGCGTGAGTCAGGAAACTGAGCTGATTGACTACGACGAGGTCAGGAAACGGGCTCTTGAAAGCCGGCCTAAATTGATAATTGCGGGGGCAAGCGCTTATGCAAGGGTGATCGACCCTGTCAAGTTTCGCGAAATTGCCGATGAGGTCGGGGCAAAAATCATGACAGATATCGCGCATCCTGCAGGGTTGATTGCGGCGGGTCTTTATCCCTCACCAATCCCCCACTCAGATTTTGTCACCACTACAACGCATAAAACTCTCAGGGGACCCCGGGGCGGAATGATTTTTTGTAAAGAAGAATATGCCAAGGAGGTCAATAAAAGAATTTTTCCCGGTATTCAGGGTGGCCCCCTCATGCATGTAATTGCCGCAAAAGCGGTGGCGTTTAAAGAAGCTTTGAGTGAGAATTTTGTGACCTACCAGAAGCAGGTGATAGCCAACGCTAAATGTCTGGCACAATTTTTAATTGATCAAGGCTATAAAATTGTCAGCGGTGGAACGGATACGCACTTGCTGCTACTGGATCTTAGGCCTCAGGATATTACCGGTAAGGATGCTGAAGCGGCATTGGAAAAAGCTGGAATCACGGTGAATAAGAACACCGTGCCTTTTGAGACCCGGAGTCCGTTTGTGACATCGGGAGTTCGGATCGGAACACCTGCGCTGACCACCCGGGGAATGAAAGAAAATGAAATGCGTAGAATCGGAGAAATGATTGTCCAGACACTCGAAAAAGTAGGGGATGATAGTCTGCACGCCCAAACTCGTAAAAAAGTGCGTGAACTCTGCGACCAGTTTCCACTTCACTTGGAATTAACCAAGCAATAAATCTTGCCCTATGAAATGTCCTGATTGCTCTGGCATGGAAAATAAAGTCATTGACTCCCGCCTGAATAAAGAGGGGACTGTTATACGAAGACGAAGGGAATGCCTGAGTTGCTCCGAGAGGTTTACCACCTACGAAAAGCTGGAGCGGTCTTTACCTCTAGTGATAAAAAAAGACGGTCGGCGGGAAGAGTTTGACCGGGACAAGATTATTCATGGTGTACAGAAAGCTTGCCAGAAAAGACCGGTAAGCATAAAAGATATTGAAGACCTCGTTGACCGTGTGGAACAGTATGTTCAGGAACTGGGCGAAAAGGAAGTCTCTGCCGTAAAGGTTGGCGAAAAAGTCATCAGTGAAATTTATAACCTGGATGATGTCGCCTACGTTCGTTTTGCTTCCGTTTACCGTTCCTTCAAAGATGTGAATGAATTCATGGTTGAATTAAAAGAAGTTCTCAAGAGCAAAGAAGGTAATAAATCCCCCCGCGATCAACTGCAATAAATTTATCTTTCCCCATGCCTCCCCGGTATCCGTAGAACACTAATCAATCTTGAACCATCTGCCACAAGGGATAGGTCTTTTTTGCTGAAATATTCCTTATGAGTGAATTTGTCTGGTTCGTGATCTGCCCGTTGAATCCCTGAAAACAAAATGTTACGATACATGCCAAACTTCTAAAATCTCGACTTTTTGTGTCATCAACGAGCCATGGATAAAATTTCGTTCAATTTATCTTTATTTAGTTATCTCATGGCTTCGCTGGGTTATTTTGTTTATCTGGCATACCGGAGGCCCCTGGTTTCTACTCTTGCCGGGTGGATGGTAGCATTTGGTCTGGTTTGCCAAACGGTCACTATAGGAATTCGTTCCAGCCAGACAGGTCATGGGCCATACACCACTTCTTTTGAGGTGGCACTGTTTCTATCCTGGTTGATGGTGGTCGTTTACATTTTGACGGAGTGGAAATATAAAATTAAGGATCTGGGGGCTTTTGTTATTCCTCTGGTTTTTATTGTTTTATTGTTTTCAGCTTTTCTTTCTAAAGAGACGGCTTTGGTTCCCGAGTCAGAGGTACGTTTCTGGTTGACTATGCACCGAACCCTGTCAATCATGGGGTATGCGGCATTTTCAATCGCATTTGCCGCCGGAATCATGTATTTGATTCAAGAGCATCAGGTAAAAACGAAAAAGCTCGGCATTATGTATTTTAGAATGCCTTCCCTTGAGGTTCTGGACAATTTGAACTTCAAGGTGATAATGATAGGGTTTCCGTTGTTCACCCTGGGTTTTATGACTGGCTCCATTCAAAACACTGAAATGAACCAGCCATTTTTTTCTTGGGATCTTACGCGCACCTTGCCGTTAGTGGCAACCTGGTTGATTTATTGCCTTATTTTTTTTGGAAGAATGGCTGTAGGGTTGCGAGGTAAGAAGGCTGCTCAAGGAGCCATTTTCGGGTTTATAACGGTAATCGGGACTTATTTTTTACACATATTATGATATCAACCGAGTCTAATCTTGTTCTGGTGGGGGTCAACCATAAGGCTACCCCTGTGGAAATCAGGGAAAAGCTTGCCTTCAATCAGGTAAAGTTGGAAGCCTCTCTCGAACATTTGGTTCGATGTCCAGAAATTGTTGAAAATATCATCCTCTCGACCTGCAATCGAGTTGAAATTTATGCTCGTGTCGAAAATACCGACCAAGGGATCCAGCTTCTAAAAGATTTCATTTGTGACTACCATGGTCTTTCGCGGGGAAGTCTGGATCAGTATTTTTATAGCTATCGAGATAATCAGGCCATAGAGCATCTTTTCAGGGTTTCTTCGAGTTTGGACTCGATGATTTTGGGGGAGGCTCAGATTCTGGGACAAGTGAAGGACGCTTACAACACTGCCCGGGCTTCAAGTTCAACCGGCCTGGTTTTGAACCAGCTGTTTGAAAAGGCCTTCAATGTTGCTAAAAAAGTCAGGGAAGAGACCGGAATTTCAGAACGGGGAGTTTCTATAAGTTCCGCCGCAGTGGAACTGGCAAAAAAAATCTTTGATGATTTAGAAAATCACTCGGTAATGCTGGTGGGAACAGGTGAAATGGCAGAGCTAGCCGCAAAACATCTTATATCCTATGGTGTAAAAACGGTGTATGTGGCCAGCAGAACTTATGAACGGGCTATTTCTCTTGCCCAAACCTTGAACGGGTGTGCGCTGGACTTTGATGCTTTCAAAGAGGAATTGTATCGGGCAGACATTGTCATTACTTCGACTTCCGCACCAAAGTTTATCATTAATAAGGAGATGATAGAGAAGGCAATACATAAAAGAAAAAACAAACCGATCTTCCTTATCGATATTGCTGTTCCCAGGGATATAGCACCCGAGGTGAACGATTTGGAGAACGTTTATCTTTATGACATTGATGATCTTCAGAATGTGGTCAACGCAAACATGGAGGAGCGGCAGAAAGAAGCTGAAAACGCCATGGAGATTATTAAGCAGGAAGTTGCTAAATTTAACAACTGGTTCTCCATCTTGGACGCTGTTCCCACCATTATTGAAATGCGTAACCGTGCTGAGGAGATGCGCAAAATTGAAGTGGAGAAAACACTTAAAAACCTCTCGCATCTTTCTAAAAATGATCAGAAGGCCATCCATCAATTGACTCAATCATTGGTCAATAAAATTCTGCATAAACCCACCATCAACCTTAAAAAGAAAATCCAGTCCAAGGATGGCCATGTCTATTTACAGGCCATTCGTCACTTATTCCATTTGGACGATTAAATGGAATCAAGAAGAATTAAAATCGGTAGCAGGGGGAGTCCTCTGGCATTGTGGCAGGCTAACTGGATTAAGGAGCAGCTGGAATCACAGCACCCGGATATTCCCGTGGAAATTGTCATCATAAAAACTTCTGGAGATAAGATCCAGGATGTCCCGTTGGCTAAAATTGGCGGGAAGGGTTTGTTCGTTAAGGAAATTGAAGAAGCCCTGTTGAAAAAAGATATCGACTTTGCTGTTCACAGTATGAAGGATATGCCCATAAAATTTCCCTTTGCTTTATGTATTGCATCCGTGACAAAAAGGGAGAATCCTTTTGACGCTTTGATTTCAAGAGACAATATTAAGCTAAACGATCTTCCAAAAGGCGCAAAGGTCGGGACAGGCAGTTTACGCAGAATTTCGCAATTGCTTCATTATCGTCCGGACCTGAAGTTGATTCCCCTTCGCGGCAATTTGGAAACGAGGATAAAGAAACTGGAAACGGAGGGGCTGGATGCTATCATCCTCGCCGCGGCAGGTCTTATTCGCATGGGGTGGGAAAACAAAATTTCGGAAATTATAAGCCCTGAAATTTTATTGCCAGCCATGGGGCAGGGTGCAGTGGGAATAGAAACTCGCAAACATGATGTTGAAAACCAGATCCTTCTGGCGGATATGGATGATGAAAACACACACCTCGCTCTGGACGCGGAAAGGGCCGTCGTCGCTCGCCTTGAAGGCGGTTGCAATGTTCCTATTGGTGCGTTTGCCACCATAGAAGGTGATGAAATGATATTAAGGGGACTGGTCGCAAGTCTTGACGGAAAGACCTTATACAAAAATGAATTGAAAGGAAACAAAGTCAAAGCAGTTGCCCTGGGTAATGAAATGGGCAACACGTTACTGGATATGGGCGGCGATAAGATCATGCAAGAAATTCAATCCACCTGAAGGCGCCCTCTAAAATTCTGTTCCTTATAATTAAAGCCATACCTCCTGAGTTTTTAATCGTTCCGTGGCCAGTTCCCAGGCAGAGTCCCGAAAAATAGTGTCACTATCATTTTTCATCCGCGCATAAATTTCGCAAACATTTTTTGAAATAGTATTGTTGATCAATTTTTCCACATAGGTTCTGATCCCAATTTTCTTTACTCTATTTGCATAAGAATGATCAATAATCATTTTTCTTTCTACCGCACACCCAATCACTCCTCCGGCATTAACGATAAAATCTGTAAGCGATAAAATGTTGCGGCGGCGGTGTAAATAATATTCTACGGGCTTGCTACTTGGAGTATTTGCCCCTTGCAGAACATACCGGCACTGAATGCGGTCTACATTCCGTGCTGTGATGGCATCGGGTCTGGCCGCAGGAATCAGAATGTCGCAGGGTGCCTCCAGGAGCCAGTCTAGCTTGTCTGATGAAAACTTCCTGTTCACTTTAGAGGGATAATTATTTAGTCCACCTGGATTCCTGCGAATTTTATCCAATGCCTGTACATCCAATCCATTTGGATTCCACAATGCAATATTGATATCGGACGCCCCCACAAGAGTCGCACCCGATTCCTGCAATTTCAAGGCAGTGGGAGCGCCTACATTTCCAAAACCCTGGACAATAAATTTTGCTTTGGATAAATCCAAAGTTTCGTCCCGGGACTCAAGAGCTTGAATGGCGGAAAATAAACCGTGGGCAGTGAGTTCCCAGTCATCGATAGGAATTCCTCCCTTTTCTACAGGCCTGCCCGCGCCGCCTCGTGAATGTTTATCAGTACTCAATTTTCGAGTATGGTTATTGTAAATAATTTGAATGTCATTCTCATTGGTTCCCATATCGGGTGCAGGGACATAGGCGGACAATTCAAATAAACAATCGGCAAGTTTTTCTATCAATTCCTCCCTGATAGCGAAATTGTCAGTCAATTCAAATGATTTCAGGGTTAATCCTGCCTTGGCCCCGCCATAGGGTAGACAGGCTGAGCTATTCTTCATTGTCATAACCCGTGCCAGGCGCGAAATTTCATTTAAGCTGAGGTCTTGAACCATACGTATTCCACCAAGTCCTGGCCCTCTTTGGGTGTTGTCGATAGCTACATATCCCCAAGTTGAATTGCTGTCAGGATCAACAATCCGGTAAGAAGTTTCGGCAATCAAGTCCTGTGTTGTTGAAAAGCGGTCTTCTTGGCTTGTTCCAGGAAAGGGAACCGCTTTCAGGCTTTTGGGAAGTTTTACATCAGACATGGGTTATTCTGTTTCTTCTTTACGATGAGATTGGTAAAATGGTTGGCAATAGTTTCCTATAGGTGAACGACCCTACTAATTTAAATTTTATATACCACTTTAACCGCAAAATTACGATGCCAAATAAACCGCTTATGACTGCGGATATTGAATCCCTTATCAACAACGCCCTGGAGGAAGACATCCAAAGCGGTGATATTACTACCCGAAACATTAGATCTCCTGGACAACTCTGTGAAGCGGAACTGATTGCCAAGGAGACTTTAATCTTATCAGGAATGGGAATTTTTAAGACCCTATTCCTGAAACTCGACTCGCAAACTGTATTTCTCTCCGAACCTTTCCAGGATGGAGATTTGGTAGAAGAGGGTGCAATGATTCTCAAATTTCAGTGCGATGGTGTTAAGACCCTTGAGGGGGAGCGGTCGGGATTAAACATTCTGCAATGGTTGAGTGGCATAGCCACACTGACCCGCAAGTATGTGGATAAGGCAAGCCCTGTTACGGCGTAAAACCACTCCTGGCCTGAGAGTTTTTGAAAAATATGCGGTAGGTTGTGGTGGCGGGACCAATCATCGGTTCGGACTTTATGACGAGGTAATGATTAAGGATAATCATATTAAATCTGCAGGCAGTATTTCCCGAGCGATTGAAAAAGTACGTGAAGGATTGGGCCCTCAAACAAAAATTGAAATCGAAACCCAAAACCTTGATGGGGTTCAGGAGGCTTTGGAGAAAGAAGTCAATGTCATTATGCTGGATAATATGGCTATTGATATGATCCGTGAATCCGTTAAATTAATCAATGGTCGGGCAAAAGTTGAAATCAGCGGTTGTGTTACTTTGGAAAAGTTGGATGAGATATCTAGAACCGGGGCAGACTTTGTATCTGTGGGAGCATTAACCCATTCCGCCCCGTCTGTTGATATCAGTATGAATATCATTACACCCTAAGCAGGGGGTGTTAAACGAGGATAGGTTATGCCATGTAAGGATACGACATCCCAGATAACAGTCATCCTGGATGAAAATGATTGCCTTGTCAGTTTTGATTTTTCAAAACTAACTTGCCATAAACCCGTTGGAGGTGGCACGGGTTATATGGAATTTTGCCGAGGTAAACCCGTTGACCAAGTAACTCAATTGGAGTTCAGTGATTTGGTGGTTGACTTGGGACTGACTGATTCGGAGGAACAATTTTTATTGTATATGGAATGGGATGCTTTAGGGGCCGCTCTCGACCAGTATCAGGGTAGTGTACGGGATGTGGATAAGGACAGATATCAAATTGCCACGATCGCCTATGAGTCCAATCAGGTGGAAATCAGGCAAGTGGTCGCCTCACCGGAAGAAATGCCGAAACTTATACCCTGTAGAAAACGGGCTAAGGAATAAACTCACTAATCATCCGGATACAAACGAATCAGCCTGACATAACCCTGGGAATAATCCTGATCGAATTGTTGGGCGTTACCCGATGCATAGGAAAAATAAAATGCTGCCTGCTGGTCAAAGGGCAAACACCAGGTTGCATTTCCTCCACCCGTTGCAAATAGTGGGTCCAGGTGAATTTCATTGTTGGACCGGGCCATAATGGTACTATCAGGAATAAATATCTTTTCTACCTCTTCTCTCTCGGGAATCCGCCAGTCATGATAACCGAGATAGTCTTTTTTATTCATTTCGTCGACAAATTGAAGGGCTTCCTGAAAATTCAACCAATCCTGGGCAACGGGCCAAGAGTCTTCTTTTGCCCACACTAAACCAGATTCATTGTCTAACAGGGTACCATCTCCTTTATCTTCAAACCTGCTGGTCTTATTCATTTGTAAAAACTCCAAAAATTTACTAACCAGTAAACAATAATAAAAGTCGAAAAATTAAAATAATAGCGCAGAGCAATTATTCTGTGAAGCCCTAAATATAGGAAATTGGCATTTGCTGAATTTGTTACTAGAAATCATGGCTTTAATTTGATACAAACCAAAAACCGACGATTCCCTACCAACAGGTGAATTAAATTTTTTTTGATATAACTGAATTTGTGATCAAATGAGAAATAAATCGAATCAATTAGGTTTTTGGATTTTATTAATAATTTTGTTCCCAGCACCGGGTGTTATTTTCGGGCAATCGTCTTGTGATGAAAAAATTCCTGCATTAGGTATTTATGAACAAATCTCCCAATATTCAATTTGGGCTGCTTTATTAATTGCAATAACGGGAATTTTACTGGATCAGAAGAGTTGGAAACGAATTTTGCTTCTTCTTGCAGTTTTCCCCTTGGCCGCCTGGGGTTATGTTCATTTTATGGTTGATTATACAAGCCTTAAAAATGAAATTTTTACATACAATGCCATGGCCGAATCCACCCTGGCTAATATAGCTGAAGCCCAGGACAGATATAAATCAGAACAGGGGACCTATATTGGTGATTTGAGAAAACTCTATTCCCATATAGGCGGGGCAGGGGGCATGAACGAATGCGTAAAGATATTAAATGTGCAGGCGGGATTTGATCATTGGCGCGCGGTGGCTGGACATGTGTCGAGTCCGGACACCATTATTTGGGACAGCCGTGCCGGAACATCTTTGAAGAAAGGTTGATGAAAAAAATCAGTCCTCCCACCTGTTCACTATTCCATTGAGTGAGACCATTCCTATCACCTCATTGTTTTCGATAACCATAGCTTAGGAAACATTGAAGTTGGTCAGAAACCGCGCCGCATAGGGGATTGGCATGTAGGAGTTGACTGATAACACTGGTTTGGACATGATTTCATAAACATGGGTTTCATGAAGTTGTCTGTTTTGTCCAATCACTTTTCTGGCGATATCTTTCAAGGTCATGATACCGTAAACGTCATTTTCATCCCTGGGCTCCACCAGGACCGCGTTAATTTTTTATTCCGCATCATATTCAAGGCACCAGGGACCTTCATGATTCCGTCCACTTTAGTGAAATTGGACATCATGACATCACGAACTTTTTGAATGTCGGCCATTCGTATCTACTCATTGACGTGAGCTAAAAGTAGCGCCAGCTGGGTTTGCTGATTC
>JYMV01003415.1_pt1 | contig 25452 bp, 25 predicted proteins | sample 338911 | NCBI WGS metagenome assembly JYMV01 (sample SAMN03354496, study PRJNA234377) | hydrothermal vent metagenome | biome: Deep sea; feature: Hydrothermal plumes at the Eastern Lau Spreading Center, Western Pacific Ocean; material: Seawater | place: Tonga | collected 2009 | depth 2000 m m
AAGATTAGCACAAGGAATTTCTGGACTAGTAGAGTCAGCTGTAGTGGGTAAAGGCATGATGCCTCCTAGAGGTGGTTGTTCATCTTGTAGCAACGATGATTTAAAATCAGCTATCCAATTTATGACAGATTTCCCTAAATAACACTAAGCCCAAGTGAGCAATTAAGTCTAAGCCGGTTTTTTATGAGGTGTGGAGCTTTTCCACTCCTTTTAACAAATTAATGGCCTTCTCTAATTCCTTTTGCAAGGTTAGTACATGTACTTCTAAATCAGCCCAGCCCTCAAGCACCTGAATCATTTCGTTAACATCACTAGTTTTAGTAATCTTGATTACTAAATCGATGATTTGCCCATCATTAAGGGAGTCCATCTCGATTGATTGTGTAGCTATAGTCATTGTTATACCCCTGATATTAAGTTAAGTGCTTAATTATATCGTTCCACAGGTAAATTACCAAAGTCATGTGGGATGTTTTGCAAATAATGGCAATATACTGTATATTGTTGATATACAATTATATAAAGGGAAGAGCCAGAATGTCAGTAATAGAATTAACAAAAGAAAATTTTGATGAAACAATCCAAGGCAATGAAATAGTGGTATTGGATTTTTGGGCACCATGGTGTGGCCCGTGCAAACAGTTTGCTCCCATCTACGAAGAACTTTCCGAAAAATTTAGCGAAACTGTAGTCTTCGCCAAAATAAACACGGAAGATGAGCAGGATTTAGCCGGTCATTTTCAAATACGATCAATACCAACAATAATGTTGTTCAGGCAACAAATAGCGATTTTTTCTCAACCTGGTGCAATGTCCGGCGAAGAATTGCTAGAAATAGTGGATACAGCTCAAAATTTGGATATGGATCTGGTAAGACAAGAGATTGAAGAAAGGGAATAATTGTTTTATTTCTCATTTAATGTATTATATTAGAAATAAATAACCTATAAGTATAGTGATAAACATAAAAGAGTTTTTTGCTGAAATTAATAATAATATTTCGGTCGAATCAAATAAAGTAATATCCGATCTTTCAATTAGCCAATCAATTGAACCAAACCATAGATATGGTGCATGGTATGGCGACGCCGACTCCAAGGTCAACGGTAAAAATTATAAGGTCAGCTTGAGGATACCAAATTCAGTCATTGAAACTGCTGACCAAGAGTATGGAGAATTGTCCAATTCGACTTATAATGTAATAATATCCGACGCAGAAATCAATGCATATGGTAAGCTGGCAATTACTGCTCAGCACCTAGAAAAGATAGGGGTTAGCGATAAGAATGTTTTTTATAACAACTTGTTAAAATATGCTAAGAAAAAAGGCTATCTAACCCGTAAGAAAAGGCCTTTACCAAAAGTGGTGAAATCAATATTATGTATTACTTCAGCTGGTTCAAATATAAAAGAAGATATAATTAATACCACTGGACTGCCAGAAGGCAAAATTAAGGTTTTAAATATAGGTTCCTCCAAGAAAATAGCTCAGGTGATTCTGGCTAATAAATATGCCGACATTGTTGTTTTATATCGTGGTGGCCATGAGGATGTGGCAATGAATATGTTTTCTGAAGAGTTAGTTTTGGATGCAATCCATAAAAGCAAATTCCCAGTTTGTGTTGCTTTAGGCCACGATAATGACCGCCCATTTGTTTACGAAGTAGCCGACCAGTCTTTTTCCACGCCATCTAGCTTTGGCAAAAGTATAAATGCCCACAATCAGGGGGTTGTTTATGATGCCAGGCTCAAGAAAGCAAAAAAGGGCAAACTTGCCCTTTGGTCGGTATTAGCAATATTGGTGATATTATTAATACAAATGAAATTCCCAGGTTTGCTGAGTGATGTTATTGCTTTTGCGTTTTAAAATTTCATGTCTTACTAGTTTAATGAAATAAAGCCAAGGCTGTTTTTTAATTGCTCATTCCAAGCATCGCTAATGATTTTATCCATTTTGCCCTCAATGGCTTTTTCAACGCCTTCCCCACCCCAAGAGCCAGCTAGCCTTGCATCAATGCAGCTAAATCCAAACATACCATGCCACTCGCGAGAGCGATTATAAAGACCATTATTGTATAAATCGTAATATAGTTTTGAGGCTCTACGGTATTTTTCTAAAAGTTTATTTTTACCCTTTGGAGAAGAAACCGACCCCATAGGTGGAATTAGTTTCCATAATTTCGCGTTCTTATCTTCATGTGAGCCAGTGTTGTACCAGTAGCACTTACCATCATTAATTTTATTGTGTCCCATATTTTATCCTCTAAAATTATAGTACAAAGTACCAGTAAGAAGCGGCCAAAACTACAGCTACTTTAATGACATATCCGATGGCAGATTTAATTTTCCACATAGTATAACTCCTTAATTATTATACCTTTATTATAACATATTATAATAAACCTTATCAAAAGCCCCGAGGTTAAATCATTTCATGTCCCCAGTAGAAAAATATTCATATTAATATATAATATTATGAGTAATTAATAAATATTAGAGGATATAAAAATGGGTTGGATGGATAAAGCAAGCTCTGGAGCTGGAGTTTTCAAAAGTTTTGCAATGAATAATAGACTTGGAGCTTCATTGAAAGCCCGACTGAATCCAAAAAATTGGTATGGTGAAGAGGGCAAGATGAAAGCCGCCTTTAGAGCATCGGAGCAATACAAGTCAAAGAAAGACATTACCAGAAATTCAATTAAAACAAACCAACCCAAATTTGTTGATAAGCTAGCAAGTAATCTTTCAGACAGTAGTCCAGAGAAACAAGCACAACTAAAATATTTGATAGCAAATAGCGGAATGACCAAAGATAGATTCGCAGATTTTATGATAGAGGCATTCGAAAGTTCTGAGAATGTGGGTACTACCACAATGATTTCTAATGGTAATATTAGTGAAGCGTTAATGGGCGATAATGCTGGTGGTGTTGAGGGGTTTTTGGATAAATTGCAAGAAATTTGTTTGAATACGCCGGGTATGCACGATGTAGCGAATAAATTCACCATGCAGGCCTTTGATGAGGCTGAGAAGCCATCGTGCATAGCACTTTTACAAGAAAAACTGTACGTATCAAAATCACTGGCTACAACCTTACATCAAAAAGTAGGAACACAAGAAGACATCGCCAAAATACCAGTAGCCGAACTCACTCAAAAGTGCGGTTGCAAACCAGAACAAGCAGAGCTGATAATCAAGCAAGCCAAGAGCACAGGGTTAAGGTCCCTTGCCACTAAATTTTCTCGACAATTGCCATGGAACAAAGACTTTGATAACACCCTACACGTTGATACCCCCATCCATACCCAAGCAAAAAACCAAATCACCACACTTAATACCTTAAAAGACACCTTATCACTACAAGCTAAATCAAAAAAAGGTGAAGAGATTGATGGAGATCACCACCTGAAAATAACTCAAATCAATCGAGTCACCAGCGAGTTAAAGCGGGCAATCAAAGATGATGATACAGCCGCTATGGATAAGATTACCAGTGCGAATAGTTCTGGTGAAGGCAAAGAATTGAGCGAAGAAAAGTTATTTTCAGCCATCACCAAAACCCCTAAAGCCACTCAGAATACTGACCAGGCTCAAACCGCCGTCCCAGCGAATGCCTCGGCACCAGACACATCTTCACAGATGGTGACCTTTCCAGGTCCAGGTGGGAAAATGATGACTATGACTGCAGGCGTGGCAGAAATGTATTTCCAAAACGAAAGAGAGATTAGGGAATCAGAAACACAAAATGCCGCCATTCAGGCTGGGTATATGATGAAAACTGGTAGTGTGACATTATCGCCACAAGCTTCTTCGGCCTATGAGGTTACTAACGAAAGTTCAACGGGAGAAGTAAATACTAATAATGCCCTTACCAATGCAGACTCAAAAGACAAAATACAGTACCGATCAACTTTATTACAGAATCAAATGGCCTTCAACCGGGAAAAATCAAAAAGACAACCGATGGTTAAATCTCGAGGTCCAAAAGCGAAAACTATAGGGCAAAAATTATAAGCTTGATGCCACCACATATATAGGGTATAATTACTTATATCTTATAAATTATAATAATATTTAAATATGCTAGTAGAAAAAGGAAGAGAAGTAGAAATTGTTTATACAATCAAAGATGCTGATGGCAATATCGTTGGCGATACAGATAACCAAACACTTGTTTTTACTCAAGGTGATGGAACTGCATTTCCGGCGATTGAAAAAAACGTACTCGGAATGGCATACAAGGCCAAAACATCATTTAAAATGCTTCCAGGGGAAGCATATGGCGAGTATTATGATGAGCTAGTATTAGAAATACCACGTTCTAAATTTAAGAATTTAGACGAAAATACAACAGATGATATTATTTGGACTTCAGCTACTGGAGAAAAAGTAAGACTGTATATTAAGGAAATCAAAGAAGATATTATTATTGCAGATGCTAACCATCCATTGTCAGGTAAAGAGCTGTATTGCGAATTACAAATAACTTCAATCACAGATCCAAAACCAGAATTAGAAATAGAAGAAGCACCTAAACCGCAACAAGAGGTTCCAGCTACTTCCCCATCCACAAATCAAGATAATTAGTATAATTTTTCCTCCTACCCACTTATAATTTTCAAAAAAAGGTGTAGAATAATATGAGAAAGGGGTGGTTTTGCACCTTTCTAATATAAGGAGAAAAAATATGAAAGCAAAAATATTTACAATGATTGCACTTATGTCAGCATATATGCCAGCGGTTGCTGCTACGGAGAGCCAAGTTGAATGCGTAAAGCAAGTTTTACGTAATTTAGGCGTGTCGTAATTTAAAACAAAAAATTCTCCTTTGTGTTTTAGAGCAAGGGAGCATTTTAAAATCTTTAAACCCGTTAGGGTTTTTTTTTGCAAAAAAAAACATCCAAATGGATGTTTTAAAATATTATCTTTTGAGTATTAGGCGGATAATTCGCTTTTTAAGCAAAACCTACTGCCATTTGCAGGTTTATACACACTCAATTTAGCTTAAATGCCAATTTGGAGCGGCTAGTCGGAATCGAACCGACCTCTCTAGCTTGGAAGGCTAGGGTATTACCGATATACGATAGCCGCATAAAAGTATTTTTAGTATTTATTTCAACTGAGTACCCACGCTCTTCAGCACCCCCAGTTCCTCAAGATCAGACTGCTATTTTGCAAAAGTAGTCCTTCTCTCTCCCCCGAGTCCGTTTAGAACGGAATATCTTCGCCAGCATCTGCTGGAGCAACCGGGTCAGGTGTTCCAGATGCATCTGCAGGTGCAGAAGCTTCTGGATTGAATGGTTCTTTAACCTGGCCAGTCAACATTTTGTTGCCTTGCTTAGTTACATTGTACTCACCAGTTTCCTTATTAGTAGAAAACCAAAGTGCAACTTCTTTATCCACACCATCGATGTTAATTTTTACAGTAACAATAGGTTTTTTACCCATCGCTTTAACGCCTTCTGCACAGAAAAGTCCATTTTCAACAAAAGCCACTGCCGTGTTAGTATTATCAAATTCAGCCATTTTTTTACTCCTTTTTGTAATTTATAATGTTTAATACCTGGGTATTATAACATAGTTTTAATTATTATTGTACTTATTTTAAATTATTCCATTGAACCGTTTAAACAACGCTTACTGTTCGGATGCCTCTTGCATCTATATGAACCATGACTCAAGGTCTTTTTTGAAATATAATTGCCGTTTTTGTCTTTTCTCGCCTTTACGAAGGGGATAGCTACTTTACTCATTTCTTACTCCTTATTATTTTTAAATTAAATTATATCATATAAACAATTCTAAAAAGAATTATTTAACAAAAAAACTTTTTACAGTATTAATTACAGGTTCCATTAATGAGGATACTTCGGCATGAAGTCCACTTAATAATGGCACGAAAGACTCTATTGTGGTTGCAGAAACCATCGAGAATAAGCCCATTGTAATGCCTAGTTTAACTAATGTTATAATCATTTTTTACTCCTTTGTTGTAATAGTATTATTATAACATATGGATAGGATAAAATAATTTTTTAATATAAAAAGTGAATATTTTTATATTATTTTTCAGTACTAGATTGCTTGTCTTTCTCAGCTGCCACTTTGTCAACAGCAGTAAGGAACATGGTCTTTACAACCTTAATTCCAGGTCCTAAAAGTTTTAAAGATTCGGCATGTAGACCGCTAAGTGGAGATGCGTATTGTTTGATAAGTGCAGGATTAACCATAGCGAACAATGATAAGCCTAAGATAATAGTAAAAATGAATTTGAACATATTGCTCGGGTATTAATTAATTAATTAATCTGTATTATACCATAAATCTTAAAAATAAATAGATAGGCTATGAAATTAACCATAACTAAAGTAAAAATATTCATATTATTGTTCACCACCACTTTTTTAACCGCATGTGGCTCAGATCCATCTGACACAACAACAACAGTGGTGCAACCACCTGTAATATCCCAAACGTCATTTGTGGCACCAGAAGATTCTCTTGGCTTGACATTTACAATTTCAAATTATGTCTCGGCTTCATCCGTTCAATTACTAGGAGAAGATGCGGGGTTATTTACTGTTTCCATAGTCCCAGTTTCTGGACAAACCAATGTTGTGACGGCAACCATATTACCAATAACCCAATTTGACTATGAAACCATGGGTTCAAGCGTAGATTTATCCATAGTAATCCGTTCTAATCCACTAGAACAAATAACCCATGTTTTATCCATTGAAATACAGGATGTTGTTGGAGAACCGCCGAAGTTTTTGCTACATACTGTGGATGTGGCTGAAAATCTTTCACTTGCCATTGATGGCATAGCCCAAGATGATGACAATGATAATTTTTCGCTATCTTTAGAGCCAGAATTTGATTATCAGGACTTTATTATTTCCAACAATTCTCTTCTATTCACTACCCCAGCCAACTACGAGACTAAGGTTTCTTATAAGGTGAGGATAAAAGCAACCGAGACCACAGATTCATCTGGAGAAGTAATATCAATACCAAGAACTTCATTTCAATACATTGATATTAACATTATTGATGTCAATGACCCAGCTATTATAACAATTGCCCCATCATCACTGACTGACGTTGATGGTAGTGCTAGTTTTCAAGCAAGCAACACGGATGAGGATAACACCAACAACATTTTTTTCCCACTTTCAAATACTACAACAATATATGGTACCTACTCAATTTCAGGCACAGGTTTAATATCATATAATATTCATCCAGCTGTGATCGAATCATTGAAACCGCAACTCCCACCATATAAATTAACCGATAATATAACTCTAACCTCCCAGGATTTTACCACATATTCTCACCCCATCGACATTTTGGCCACTAACCATCCCCATCAATCTATCCCCGATGAATTTACAATCACGTTTTTTGACAGCCAATCATATGAGTTAGATGTGTTATCCAATGATACTGATACTGATTCACCAGACTTTAGAGCATCCGGCATACTAACGGCATCATCCCCAAATTCCACAATTGTCATAACTGGTCAAAAGATTATTTATACCCCAACCCAACCAGCTACATACCCATTCGAAGATACAATAACTTATTCATATCTGAATGATGACTTTAGCAGTGCTTCTACTGCGACTGTAACTATAGTGTCTCCAGAATCAGAATTACTTGATTTGATTAATCTTGCATCGTCCACCGAAACTCTTACGCCACCATCAGTGGTTTCCAAGGACAGGGGGGCATGGCAGGTTGTATCACTACCAGGAACGGTAAGTGGAAAAAGCATTGTTTGGTCTTCTGCATCACAAACCCTGTCATTCCTTAGCCCCACAACTTTTATACCAGCCCATCCGCCTGCTAATGCTACCGATCTTGAGACATTCCTTATCGCCACAATCGTTGGCTCAGACTTAATAGAATATAGCAAGTATTTCCCTATAACAGTCAAAAAGAAAATTGCTATAACGAACACCAAACAATTAGTTATAAGGATTGACTTTCCAAATTCACAATTCAGCGCAACCACTGGCTCTGATTCACAATTAGTAAAAGATATGATGTTTGAGGATGGGGATTCAATTCAGGATTTTTTCCTAGAAAACTCCGCTGGATATATAGACATGCAACCAGCAATCTTGCCACCTGCTCCAACTGGCCATCCCACTATATCAGATGTGGATCCATCTGATGGAGTCGTTACATATAGGCATCCAGTAGACGCCACAGCAACATTAGGGTCATTAGGTAGCCACTATCCCCCAGCATCAATTTTGACCGATGCGTTAACGGCGTTAAATGACTATGTTAATTTTGCACAATTTGATGCAGACAATAATGGTATACTGGAGAGTATTGAGCTAGATGTGGTTTTTATTTTCGCCACCTGCAATAGAGCCTTTAATGGCGACGATTGTATGTGTGCATCTGGCGGAAACGGCACTTCTGTTTGTAAAGATCCACAAGGTGTGGAATCTGCGCCAGGTGTGTGGCCAGCATCCACGTCTCATCCAAGTTATTCTCTAACACTTGATGGCAAGCAGATAGGGGGCTCATCCAAATCTAGGATGACTTGGACGTCAGACCACAGGCAAAATAACGGTAATAATATATTGGAGCCTGCACTAGGTACCTTGGCACATGAAATCGGTCACAATATATGGGGTATCTCCGATCTTTACGGGACAAGCCAATACGGCATTAAATCTTGGGGTTTAATGGGGTCTTCTTGGCTTCAATGGGCCGATAATAAGTTCCGACCACAGCACATGACTGCATATAATAAGATAAAACTGGGGTTTCTTGATCCAATTATATCAACGCCTTATTCAAGGTCATTTAGTGGAGCCGGGGAGTCATTAGATTTAACATCATTTGCATCAACAAATATTCACCCCGTGCTATTAACTAACCAGACAACCAAATCAGCTATATTCTCCAACCAATATTTATTGACTGAGGTAAGGGATTTATACCAGGGATACGATATGGGCTTAGGTTCTATTTTACCATATGCTTCAAATGTGCTCTCGACCACGGGTTTATTAATTACTCAAGCAAATCCACAGAAATCAGGCAATAATAATGCAGCTAATTTCAGGGATATGGAACTGCAGGTCAAAAGTACAACTGGTAATATAGAGCCAGACAATTGGGACTTAGTGATGTATAGTCCCACGGACACAATAACAACTTCCACAGTTCCAAATACCAACTTCCACAGTACCAACGTAGATTTTTCCCAAAATTCAAGTATAAATCTTGATTCGATAAATAAGTTCGGCGATAAATATACAGTATTGTTAAATAATTAAGGAGAATATTGATAATGATTATATTAGTGATAAAGAAAATAATAACGGTTCTATTTATGTTAACCGGAGCCGTTCATGCCACGATGATGTCTCCTAATTCATATTCTGTATCTAATGCAGACGGTGAAACATTCGAAGTGAGACTAACGGGTGGCGTGCATCTAAATTATCTGATAGCAGTAAAAGATGGCTCTATTTTAAAGTTTGATAAAACCACAAAGAACTACACCAGAGCTATTTTCTCTCAAGAAAAACAGGAGATTACATCCTCTAGTTCAAAGTACACTGAGAAACTGCTAAATGCAGGTTTGATGGGTACACAAGAGGTTGGTGGCTACCCGCCTCAACCAACACCCCAAAACCTCACCGATATTTACCAAAAATCCAAAAATAGTTTTCTTAATCGGAACCACTAATGCTTAGATATTATTGGTAATTTATCAAAAATCCTCTTAGAGTGAGTCAACCACACCTAGAAATTTGGCCATTTTTGTGTATAATATAGTAATACAAATAGTAATCTAAAAGCACATAATGAATCCAAAAATCGTTGCCCAAACCCCAGGAAATGCAATTTTTGCGACCCTCAACAAAATTAGTGAATCAGTCCCTGAATCACTCAAGAAAATCGCCAAAGCAGCCTCTGCCTCCGTATTGGCTGTGGGTTTAGTGGCTGGACCGGCAAATGCTAATTCGGAAAATACAACTCCAGTCTCAGCGAGTCCAGCAACCTTCCTTGAAAATTTCCAACCCGCAAATCCTAGTGTATATACAGATAAGATAACAGGTGGCTATCATCAAGACAAGCAAACGAGTTTCTATAATGGTACTTTACAAAACTTACTAGAATATGGCGACTACACGCTATCTACTCACGCTCAATTTCCAAACCCAGTGGGCGGTGGTCAACTCGTCAACGTCGCTATAAATGTTAATAGCCTTGACCCACTTCAAGCTGATAAGGTGGATGATCCATATTCTAAAACCCAGGGTGCGTACTGGGCCGAAAGAGACCCAGCAGAAACGGCCTTTATTAAAATGGACGATAATATGTCCGAAGCACAAAAAAGGATTGATGAGGTATCGAAAAATATTCTTATTGATTTTAATAAAGGTATTATTCCAGCCTCAGTGGCATCATCTGAGGATGAAATTAATCAAGCTCTAGCAGTTTTTGCAAAAACCGAATTTGCGTACACATTAATGCATGAATTTTCACATACTTTGTTAATGTCCCTTAGCGAGGTTGATTTAAATAATATAGCAGAACTCGACGCCCACCTAAAGGACATATCATTCTATGGTGGTAATGGTAATTTAGTATCGCAAATAAAAGAATCTGTAGCTGATGTTTCATCAATAATATACCTACATAATCACGGTATTATTCAGGGAGATGAGGTTGAGTTGCTGATAAAGGGTCTAATTTTACCCCGTGTAGAAAATACTGTGTGGTTTGAAGAGAATCTGGATTGGACTACTTCATCAGGAGATGTAGGTCACAATACAGTTCCAGCATTACTTGCGTTACTAGAATTATATAAGAACGACACAAATGCATTTATGGATGTGGATGATAAAGATATAATAACAGTTTCGGAAAATATAATTTGGGAACTAATTAAAAGTGGCAATCCATTTTTAGATGATTCCGAATTAAAAAATAATATAGCAAACGACAACACCATACAGCATTTAAAAAATGTATATAAGACAGAGGTCGCCAGTCTTAAGACCCAAAATCCTTCGGGAGAATCAAAGTCAGAAGCATTTATAACAGATAAGGCTCGAGAACACCAAAATGAATTTTTGAAACAATATTACATCACTGCTCAAAAAATTGCTCAAGATGCAATGAATGGGTTTGATGTTGACGCTGGGAACCAAGGTACTAAATACTACACACTTAGGGATATAAATGGTAATAACCTGACCACAGCGGAGCAAGAAACAGTGATGAATCTGTTCCACCTTAAGCAAATGGAGGATTCCGCATTAAGCCAGAATAAAACTCCGCAAGTATATGAAGTGAGCGCCACTGGTGTTGTTGCACCAGCTGGCCAGCAGCAGCCGTCTTAACTCTGCGTTAAAATTTCACATCCATTTTGATTAATTAGGAGTGTGTGCTCCCATTGGGCAGAAAGAGTGTCATCCTGAGTGAATACAGTCCATCCATCTTCATTAGAGATATATATATCTTCTTTACCTACGTTAATCATGGGTTCAATGGTAAAGGTCATACCTTCTCTCAGAATAATAGGGCTCTTGGGGTGGTGCTCGTAGTGTAGAATCATCGGCCACTCATGAAACTCCAGGCCAATACCATGGCCACAAAAGCCCTTAACCACTGTAAAGCCATGTTTGTCAGCGATAGGCTGTATTGTGTTCCCAATGATATTTAGTTCTACTCCAGGCCCAACAGCATTGATTCCAGCGTATAAACACTCCTTTGAAACATCACACAGTGTTTTTGCTTGTTCACTGGGGCTACCAACATAATACATTCTAGAGGTATCACCATGATGACCATCTTTAATTACGGTGACATCTATGTTTATAATATCCCCATCCTTTAAGATTTCAACTGGGTTTGGTATGCCGTGACAAACTATATTATTAACACTAGTGCATATTGAACGTGGGAACCCTTTATAGTTCAGCGGAGCAGGTACTGCATTTAATACATTTACAATGTATTGGTGACAAATGTCATTTAGTTCTTCAGTGCTAATTCCAGATTTGACGTGACTTTCAATCATGTCAAGGACGGACGACGCCATTTTTCCAGCAATTCTCATCTTATTAATGTACTCGGTGGTCATTAGGATTATTTTCCTGTCATTGATGTTTAATATGTTGTTCAAATTATATCAGATTTCAATTGATTTTTTCATATATTTAAATATTATGTTTCAAATGCCTTTACAATATATATATATATATGAAAATTCAAATTGTTTCTGATTTAAATCTACACATAAACCAGAAGATGCCAATAATCAAAAAAACGGATGCCGATGTCATTGTCATGGCAGGTGATGTTTCCAATGGCTATGAGAAAGAGTCAGCTTATGCAAAGAAAATCGCCAACGCTCACAAAAAGAAAGTTATAATTGTCAATGGTAATCACTCCTTTCACAATAAGAATTTATACGATGAGCAGAAAAAGTGGAGAAATTCCAGGATTCCAAATGTAAAGTATTTAGATCACACCACGGGATTTATTTTCGAAGGTGTAAATTTTTTGGGAGGCACACTGTGGGTGGACTATTCAGATAAGCCAGAGTGTTGGGTTTATACGGCTGACAACGGTAGTGATTTTAGTTCAATAAAGGTTTCTAATACTGGTTTATTTACTCCAGATATATCTTCTCACCAACACTTATTATTGAGAGATCATTTTGGTCATAATATCTCTGCAAATCACACAAACGTAATTATAACCCATTATCCCCCATCCTATGATTCTTATAAAGGTAGTCCTGATGAAAGGGGAAGTTGTCATTTCGCCACTAATTTGGATGATTTTATCAACGAGCACGATATTGCGTTATGGATACATGGTGGTTCCCATCATTCATTGGATTACCGCCTAGGCAATACTCAGATTGTTTGTAATCCATTCGGAAAATCCAATACTGATTATTCTCAATTAAATGCTTATTACAATCCAGGGCTAGTAATAGAAGTATAACGTTTCCCCCGTCAAAATCTAATTTATACATTCGCCCGAGATTATCCAGGTGCTCTATTGGGATCTAAATAATTGATTATTATAGATATTAATTATATGGTATAATGATATTTATGAGAATAATAAATTTTATATCAGGCAAAGATTTGGGCGGCCCAAAACAGTCGTTCGTACTTTACGCTGAATCCTTACAAGGGTTGGGTCATACAGTAGTAAATGTAATTAAGCCAAAGGCTAAACTTAAACCACTATTAATGGCGCTGGGCTTCAATGTTAAGGAGGTTGATTACTTCAGAACTCCATTTTGGTCTTTGAACTTTTTGGCAAGAAAAGCCATGCGGAAGGTCATGAAGCCAGAAAATCCAGAACTGATTTTCATTCACAAGCCCATTGACATTGCGGTAGTGCGTGGAGCATTGGGATCCAATGTGACAATTGTGGCTATTATCCATGGATTTAGCTCCAAGTATCTCGAGGATGCTGACGAATTAATCGCAGTATCTGAAAAACTCAAAGAGTTTTTAATTAAGAATGGTATCAAGAAGAAAATAACAGTTATTCCAAATATGGTCAAAATTTCCACAGAGCCAAAATACCGCGATTTACCCCAAGTTCCATTAATTGGAGCAATGGGCGTATATAGGCGTAAAAAAGGCTTTCATGTGATGATTAAGGCATTAGCCATCCTAAAGCATGAAAACATTAAATTCAAAGCCGTAATCGCGGGTAAAGGCCAATTATATCCTTATTATAAATATCTTCGCAGAAGTTTAAGGCTTAAAGACGAGCTGACCATTAGGGGCTGGGTAGGAAATGAAGAGAGAGATGAATTCGTGGACAGTATAGACCTATATGTATTGCCGTCTAGAACAGAAACATTCGGTATGGTAGTAATTGAGGCGATGGCTAGAATGAAACGGGTTATTGCGACAAAGTGTGGCGGTCCAGAGGGCATAATAACCGATGGTATTAATGGGTATTTAGTAGAAAAAGAAAGCCCTGAGTCTTTAGCTAGAAAATTAAAAGAAATCATCTCGAATCCAGAGCCCAGTAATCGTATTGCTATTGCTGCGAATAAAGAGGCTGTTGATAATTACACTATCGACGCTATATCAAATAAATTAAATGAGTTGATAAAAAAACATGATGTTTAAGCAGATTATAGCAACAGCTATAAACAGGCATTTTAACAAATCTGACATAGATAGATGGGGCGAGGTAGCCAGTCTAAATAAGAATTGGAATGATAGAACTAAGCTGATGTCATCTTTTATTGATTCAAACACAAAATCAGTAATAGAATTTGGTTGTGCTGGTAAGGAATTGGAGGGATTTATCCCCCAGGGTGTATCCTATATGCCATCTGATATTGTGGATAGGGGCGGATGTTTGGTCTGTGATTTAAATCAAGAGATTCCGAATTTGGAACAATATGACACTGTATTCTTAAGTGGCGTCATTGAGTATATTAATGATGTATCCGAATTACTTAATGTGATTTCCAGTGCATCTGGTGTTAAAACTGTTATTGTGTCCTATGCAACTAAAGAAAAAAACCGTCGTCGTTTATCTCAGGGGTGGGTTAACTCTTATAGCAAAGATGAGTTTGAGTTCTTATTTAACGATAGGGGTTTTAGCATTAGTCACCAAGATTCATGGCAAAAACAAAATATTTATAAATTTACAAGAAATAAGACATGCTAAGCCCAATAAAATTACATTTTTATAGAAGTAATAGGGGGCCATTGAATTTTGGTGATGAACTCTCGCCATTAATAGTGGAAATGGTAGCAAAACGCCCGGTGATTCACAGCTCTATCCCGGAGTGTGAAATTATTTCGCTTGGTAGTATCTTTGAAGGTGCATACAAAAAACTCTTTCAAAGAAAGCTTAGATTTAACACTAGCCCAATACAGGTATGGGGAAGTGGCTTCATTATGAGCGACCCCATCAATCAAAAGAAGTTTAATAAAAACTTCAAGATTCACGCAGTTAGAGGTGTGCTCAGTTGTAATAAGCTTCAAGGTAATTGCTTGGCACTTGGAGATCCTGGTCTACTTTCGAAACACCTCATCGAGCCACAAAAGAAGAGTATTGGAACACTAATAATGCCTCATATAGCTCATCAAACTAGGCCTGAAATTTTGGCTTTAAAAACTCAATTCAAGGGCTGTAAAATCGCCGATTTAACTCAAGACCCCATCAAAATTCTCAAACAGATTTCAGCGTCAGAAAGGGTGATATCGTCAAGTCTTCATGGCCTAATTTGTGCAGATTCCCTTGGAGTAGAAAATATAAGGCTTAATCTTGGCTCAGGCCTGAAGGGTGGTAATTTTAAATTCGATGATTACGATACTTCAATTGGCAGGTCTATTAATGAAATAACAGGCGTAGAGTTACAAGCGGATATAAATAATATTTTTTCTTCATCTGATTTCACTTATCAGCAATCTATTGATGATGTATGCGATAATCTAATCAAAGTTTTCCCAACAGAGCTCAAATAGATGAAATTCAAAACCTACTATATAAACCTCGAACGAAGCCCTGAAAGGAAAGATTATATGGTTCAGCAGTTGCTGAATCTTGGCATAGCGTCTCAAAGAATCAACGCAGTGGATGGTGCTTTATTGGATAGGGAATATACAGATGACATAATTGCCAATCAAAGCCTAGCAGATCATTTTATGGCACCTAAATTGGGTGAAATAGGAGCGTTTGAGAGCCATAGACTTTCTTGGGATATTATATCCAAGCAAGAGGATGACTTTGCCTTGGTTTTGGAGGATGACATTAAGGTTAGCCCAGAGTTCTTTAAAGACATAAGTCTGATACTAGATAATATTACTACCAGCGATATTGTTGATGTATCTGGAAGAAAGGGTTTTATTATTGATTCTGAGCTAGTTTTAAATGATGATTTGAAGCTATTTAAATACTCAACTCCACCCCTTGGAATGACTGGTAAAATAATTGGTAGGGATGCAGCAAAAACTTTGCTAGAAACCTTCCCACTATATACTGCTCCAGTAGATGTAATGGTTCAAAAAATATATCATCATCAAGTCTCAATTTTATCAGTAAATAAAAGCTACTTATCTCATATTGACCAGGAACTTGGTGGTACCACAATTCAATCCAAGGATATTAGCCAAACCCAAAAGGTATTCAGGGAGCTAAAAAGGCCATTCTGGCGCTTGGCAATAAAAATAATGAATTACATAGGTAAGGATAAGTAATAAAAAAAACGATATAATCCTCCTCACGGGGCCATAGCTCAGCTGGGAGAGCACGACACTGGCAGTGTCGGGGTCAGCGGTTCGATCCCGCTTGGCTCCACCAAATTAAAACCACTCAATGAAAAACTCTTTTTTGTCTCCAATCTTGCGATAGAATGAGTGTTCATCCAGACTTTCATTATATCCAAAATCCCATTCAGCCATATCTGATAGTTGCATTTTCTCGTACCGATGTAAATTGGTAGATTTCATCTTCTTCCCAGTATTATAAAAAGCTACCAACCCAATCAAGAAAATAACCAAACATAAACCCCAAAAGAACTTTATTAAACGCTTATCTTTTTCATAATAAGCAACCGCACCAGCGAGACCCATTATGGGTGCGAGGGCCAATACTTCTTTAATTGGCAAAATCACTCCACTAGAAAAAATGAATAGTATTAGGACTGGGATGATTAAAACCACAGGATTTTTAATTATTAATGCTAGTGTTTTCATATAAATATTATATTGATATCAATTGCACCCCGCAATCGTTATTTGAAAAACTAAGCTCCACACTTCTGTCTTTTAAAGTATAATGCTAACATCTAAGAACCAACTAAGGAAAAAAAATGATTTCAACAGCAAACATAACTATGCAATTTGGTGAAAAGCCTCTATTTGAAGATATTTCAATTAAATTTTCAGATGGCAATAAATACGGATTGATTGGAGCTAATGGTTGTGGTAAATCAACTTTTATGAAAATCCTTACTGGTGCACTAACGCCCAGTGCTGGTACAGTTTCAATCGGCAATGGCATTAGACTTGGCGTGTTGGGTCAGGATCAGTTTGCTTTTGAGAAAGAGAAAGTAATTGACACCGTTATTATGGGACACAAAAAGTTATGGGAAATCAAACAGGAAAGAGATAGAATTTATGGTTTGCCAGAGATGAGCGAGAAAGATGGCATCAAGGTGGCTGAACTGGAAATGGAATTTGCGGAGATGGATGGCTATAGTGCTGAATCTTCTGCTGGTGAATTGCTGATGGGCTTGGGTATTGAGGAATCTCTACATTTTGGATTAATGAGTGGCGTTGCACCTGGGTGGAAAATGAGAGTATTATTAGCTCAGGCCATGTTCTCAAACCCGGATATATTATTGCTTGACGAGCCAACTAACAACTTGGATATCAATTCCATTAAATGGTTAGAGGATACATTAATGTCGAAGAAAGCAACTATGGTAATTATCTCTCACGATAGACACTTTCTAAATGGTGTTTGTACACACATGGCCGATTTGGATTATGGCTCAATTAATGTTTTCCCCGGTAATTATGATGACTTTATGATTGCATCAACTGCCATTCAGGAAAAAATGCAATCAGACAATGCCAAAAAAGAGGCCAAAATTAAAGAGCTTAAGCATTTTGTTTCTAGATTTTCAGCTAACGCCTCAAAATCTAAGCAAGCCACATCAAGGCAAAAACAATTAGAAAAGATTTCGCTTGATGACATTAGGCCATCTTCTAGAATCACCCCTTATATAATTTTTAATCAAGATAAGGTCGTGAATAAAAACGCCTTGGTCATCAAAGGTCTTGGGCAAACATATGATAAGCCATTATTTGCCAATGTTGATATGATTATAGAGGCCGGAGATAGGGTTGGAATTACAGGTCAGAATGGCGTAGGAAAAACAACTTTATTGAAGCTTTTAAATGGAAATGAGGATGCCTCATCTGGTACTATTAAGTGGAGTGACAATGCAAAAATTGGCTACTACGCACAGGATCATGCCGCTGATTTTGCAGAAGACATGTCTTTGATTGATTGGATGTCTCAATGGAGACAGGACGGTCAAGATATACAGGAAGTTAGAGGGATTCTAGGGAAGATGCTCTTTAAAAAAGACGACATCAATAAAAGGGTTAAATCATTATCCGGTGGCGAAAAGGGAAGAATGCTTTTCGGAAAATTAATGTTGCAAAAAAACAATGTACTGTTAATGGATGAGCCAACCAACCACTTGGATATGGAATCTATCGAGGGTTTAAATCTTGCTTTAGCAAATTATGATGGAACTCTTATTTTTGTTAGTCATGACCGAGAGTTCTTGTCTTCCTTGGCAACCAAAATGATATCTATAGAAAATGGACAGTTGGATTATTATCAGGGCAACTATAATGACTTTGAAACTTCCAAAAAATAATTCTTTGAGTAAACTGAAAAAATGTCAACCAATAAAAACACTCCTTTTAAAATAGCAACTTCATATTTCATATCAGGGATTTTAGCATTATTACCATTAGCTTTAGCGATTTTAATAATCGGATTCTTTTATGGAATAATTAAGTCTGGTTTGTCAATGATTACTGATAGCCAAGACCCAGCCATTTTGGCGTGGTTTGCAGTAACATTGCTTATATTTGTTGTCCTAATTGGAAAAGAGGTACAAACTAATAAGCATTTTTCTTGGATTACCTTCGGCGAACTATGGCTTTCTAAGTTTCCAGTTTTAGGAAAGGTCATAGGGATAATCAATGAGTTTGTTGACATGGTACGTGGCGAAGGTAAGTTCGAGTCACTTGGAGTAGCGAGGGTACCCTTTGGCGGTAGTAAGATATATGCCCTTATAACTAATGAGTCCATAGAGATTGGGGAAGATAAAAAGGAATCGAAAACATTTACTGTTTTTATTGTCCAGGGGACTTTTCCTCCAACAGGTCTGGTTTGTTTTTACAAAGAAGATGAAGTGGAAATAATTGAAGACATGACGCCAGCAGATGTTTTTCAAATGCAGATAACGTTAGGCGTTAAGAATTAAGCCAAAAAAAAATAATCATTTTCCTGACCCTTGTTTTTTCTTGTTTTATGTGTAAATTAGGTCACATCTAAAAACAGCACAATAGCAGGAAATTATGACATTAGAAGAAGTAAGCAACGGCAATTGGAATGAATCACAGAAGTCATCTTTTTTTGCCTGGGCTGCAGGTAATGTGATTGAGACTTTGAACCCAGAAACTGGTAAGTGGGTGCAAGAAGCTGACAGCGTTCTCTTTAGTAAAAAAGGCGAATATAGGGTTAAGTTAAGGCCTTCGTTTGGAAGTGGAGATCCTAAGCCCTACAAAAGAAGGGGAAATTTCCGTTTCAGATGGAAGGATGTTTTAGAAGCTTGGTTAGATGGCCAAGAGTGCAGATTTTACGATGAGAAAAAGAAAGAATGGCACTCAATACGTGCAGATCGTCATATTTGGGATTGTATAACTTTATACGAAATCAAAGCATAAATATTCACTTTCTCGACCAATAATGTGGTATAATACTCTTTAATTAGTTTAACACAAAAAGGAGTGGGCATTATGTATGAAGTAACTAAAAGCGTATATTATAGAGAAAAACGTAATTTTGAAAAAGGCAAGGTTGACTCAGAAGATAATGGTGTTGTATCAACCATTGAGTCTCCTGAATGCACCGATGAAAACATCGAAACTCTAGTTAAGCAAATTTTGGATTACCATGGCGTAAATTTAGTCGATGTAGTTTTATCTAAACTCAGCGTTAAGGTTATTGATAGTAGCGTAGTGGTTAAGCTTTACGAGACTGAAGATGGAACCACAGCAGGTTCAGATGATTTAGCCGATTGGCATGCCGGTGTAAAGGACTTATTTTTAGGCTGTTACAAACATGATATCCAGAAAGTTGAACGTGCAAATGTTGACTTGGGTATGTATGGCGAAATGGACTAACTAGAATAATATAATTTTAAAGAGGCTGGATATTTATTTCCGGCCTTTTTTATGCATTTTTTTCAGATTAAATTGATCGATTGTTATTATGTATTAAATAACATAACGCGAGGAATTTGCCATGAAATATAATTTTGAAAAAGCTACAGAAAAAAATGTTGATGATGGCTTGGTGCAAGCCAGAAACACTTCACTCAACGGACACTTGGGGATACCTTACGATGAAATAATAGAGATATTTGGTGAGCCAACTTGGTCAACTGATTCTGAGGCACATAGAACAAGACGTGAATGGGAGCTGATAGTTGAACTTGATAATGGCGATGATATCGGCATTGATATATATGATTACAAAGATAATGAAAATGGCTTTGAGGTAGACGAGGTTGAGGCTTGGCATGTGGCTTCTGAAAGGACAAGCACCGATGGGGTTGAGAAGATAGATGCAGTTGCAATTCTTCAGCAAATAGTTCAAGATCATAGAAGGTTAAAACATAGGTATATAATGCCAAATCTTATCGATTTACCAGAAAACCCAAGTTTCGAATCAATTATGTCCTCTGGGACTTATGCCGACCAACTACTGGCTATTCAGATTTTGACGGGAGACTCCGAGATAAAAGAAATTGGGGTAACTGATAATTATGGAATAGCAGAGTCAAATTATGCATATTATTCAACACATTCATTAGGCGTTAGCTATGAGCAAAGAATCATGTATCTAGATGATGATGCTGGTGTCGAAGAGGAATTTGAGGTAGCACAAGCTGAAAATGGCCTTTTTGAGTGGAACCAAATGGGTAATAAAATGATTAATGGCTATAAGGAAAACGAAGGTGTTATTCTTGTAGACTATCCTGGTCTAAATGGATACAATGCTGTAATTACTAACTTAGAACCTGAGGGATATTCTTCAGGAACTATGGAGGTTTGGGTTGAAGATGCTATAGAGCCTGACATTATCAAAAGCGACCGCTTTGTTTCCAAGGAAGAATATCAATTTACCTTAAAGCAAGCCAACCTTAAGGTAGTTCAAAAAATAGAATTAGAACCCAACGAAGATGAATTATCTATTTCTGATAAGTATTGGAGTCTAGTGAAGTCGATAGAGGAACTTAACTCTGAGGGATCTACGGATTTTTTGCCGGATGTTTCAGGCCATTTTTCACCATCAGACGAAGCCCAAGATATGGCAGTTGAAGATGCAAAAGTATTTTATTTAACAGTGCCAGTTACTAGCACTTATTCAGTTTTATCAAGCTCAGTGAAGCAGCAAAAGAAAAATCTAGAAAAAGACATTTACTCCCTTGAACTTTATAAAGGGGTGGATGTTGATTCAACAACAGCCGTAGAAACCTTTGAAACCGAGGTGGTTTTAAATTTCGCCAATAAAGAGGATTTTTCTAAGTTTGTTGATAAGTCACTATTTGAGAATACGGATTTTGCTTTCGAAAATTACGCGTCAAAACATTGGGAAGATATGACTAGAGAGAATATCAGGGATGAAATTGGCACTGAGAACTGGCCATACGATATTTCAGTGAGGCCTTCTTTGGGTGAGGATGATTTAGAATTTAGAATGAAGTTCAAGAGCGATGGTGATTATGCCTCAAAAGGGGTAGCATTGGTTGCTAAGACTTTAGATTCTATGGGTATAGATGGAGTAGAAATTGTAGAAACCATGACTATGCCTGATGACAAGGAACATTATATAGTTAATGTTTACTCTAATGGCCTTAGGGTTCCAACTAAGGGCACCAAAAATGGTGCCGACAAGACAACCAACCCAAGCAAATAATAATTTAAAAATGGGAATAAATTATCCCAACAACAAAATAAAAACGTTTTAAATACCAGAGGAATATAAATGCCAGAAACTAATGAAAATTTAACCACCAACAGCATCATTAACGCCATTGCTAAAATCACCGGACAATCACAGCCTTCTGAGATGATTGAGCATATCCTGGCAATAAAATTAAAAGCCACAGGAGAAGATACTAGTCAAAATCCTTTTTTAGACTTAGACCCTGAAGATTTAGAACAGATGGATAATCAAACCACGTTTTTGCTTATTGTTGATATTGTAAACGCCGAGAATGATAATGACTTATTATCAACCTTAACCGCTTGGCAAGATACTTTTGATAATAAAGTTTCTACAATGAATAGAGCCGAAATGGAACAAATTCAAGGCTTTGTGTCTTACCCAACCGGAATTATTATTAGTGATGATGGCTTTCCAATGGTGAATGTATCCAATGAGCAAGTTTATTTGGATCTAAGTGATGATGAAATTACTTCTGATTTCAAGCAAGAGTTGAAAAAGCAATTCGAGAGTGAATATGAAGAGTACATAACCGATAATGATTTAATATCAATTAGAGGTGGATATGGTTATGGTAAATACATGAGTATAGACGGATACATAGACTCCATGGAAGAAAAATTAGGAGCAGAGTTTGGCGTCATAGAAAATTACTTAAACAGCGTTATTGCTCCACTTGACGAGGAATATACTCCATACAGATACTATAGAGTCGACGAGGAAAATAAGCCATACGCGAACTACATAGAAAAACAAATCCGCCTTCACTTCGGGGAATATATTGACCAAAATGGCAATATAAAATTAAGGGGAAGAGGAGAAGTTTCCTTCTCTAAGCTCATTTCACTTACCGAAGAGCAGATGATACAGGGTTTCTTCGATAGAAGCGAGATCCTTAATGAGGATGCCGGCTTTATTAATGAGAGATACCCAGTATCGCAAGACGTCGAAATACCATTATCACAAAATCCAGAGGAGTGGATTGAAAGGCTAAATTCAGATGATATAACCATTGATGAAAAGCGTGCTTTGTATGTAGAAATACAATCAAGCGCTAGACACTCTGAAAGAAATTTAGTTTCTCTAGCGATATTACCAGTGGCCCAGAGTTTGGCATCTAGCGAAATTCAGACAGATGCGAATCCATCGTTTAAAAACCAGATGCGTATGGCTCTTGAGATTGTAAATAACGATCTTCTTGTAGGAATTATTCCCGATTATGTAAAAACAGCGGTTTTATCAATGGATACTGCTTCAAGATTACAGAAATCCATAAACGATAAGAAAAATACGGCCACAGAGAATGGGATAAGTTATGAAGTGAGCAATATTATATGGGATGCTGATGATATGGATGATGTTAGTCATTTATCAACATCTATGATTGTAAGTGTGCCATCTAAAATCATAGATGAGGAAGATGTAGAAGAGTATATCGCGAATTATATTACTGATGAAACGGGATTCACTCATGATGGATTCTCTTCTTCAAGAATGGGAGAGGCATATGAAGAACAACTACAGAGACAAACAGGTCTAGCTGATAATTGGACAGCAGAAGATGCAAATGGATTTCAACACGATGATATTTCGTCAGACACTATAGATGGACTTATGGACGCAATAGAAGTGTGGTATCACGATGATAAGACCAGAGATGACTATCAAGGTGACCTTGAAGCACATATAATTGATGACACAATCACTATTGGGACTTATATGTTTTCTTTGTATAACAAAGAAAAGCAACATGTAGAGGATATATTTGCTGCAAAAGAAACTGAGGAATACACTTCACTACGTTTATTAAAAAGATCCCAACAAGGACACGGATTTGTCAACAATCTTATGTCTGAGACTATAGAGATGGCTAGAGAAGATTTAGGGGCGATATCACAATTGCGTGATGACCTTAAGGATGAGAATTCAATCGAGGAAATGGCGGAAATGGCCGAACAATTAATTAACGAAGTTGAGAATACGGTTATAGATGACGGGGTATCGATATTTTCAGCAGACCAAATAATTGATAGGATAAATATGGACTTTGAATTGCGTCCATATAAATATACCGACACCTTAGTTTCAGAGACATCATTGTTTATTTTCAACTCAATTGAAGAGGCTGATTTTATAGTAAACAAAATGATTAAAGATGGATATTCAAAAAGTTCTATCGATAATTTTCTTATTTCATTAACCGAACAAGTTGAAATGCTTGGAGATCAACCTGGGGCAGATCATACAGCATATGAAGTGTTGCATCATTTGGAGGCACTATCTCTTTCTCTTAAATCAAATAAACACAAAGTGGCAGTTATAAATCTAAATGTAAATAACTATTTCGAACCTTACAAAATGGATTCAGAGGGAAATATAGAGGAGGATGAATCAGGTATACCAATATTCAAAACAGAGGAGGATATACTAGATGAACTTCGAGATGTGGATTTTGGAGATAATTATGTAAGTGATTCTTATGATGAGAGCTCAGTTTTAATCAACGAAATCACTTTAGATTCGAACGGATTACCAAATGATATGGTTACCTCTTCAAATATCAATTTAGAATACCACTTCCCAATGACCATGTCATATGAGGACATTGAAGATGCATGTGCTGATTTAGAATTGCCAGGTAATTACGTAGAAGATACTTATGAGTTAAAAACCATAATAGTCGAAGATTCCCCATATATGCCTACTGATACTGTAGTTAGCGAGGTTGATGATGAGGTTATGGGTATTCTTAAGAATAAGACCAAAACGATTGTAGCGGATTTAGAGCTAATGCACTTGTTTGATCCTAGTCTGACCGAAGATGAAATGACCATCGAACTTGAAAATATGGAATTACCACCAGGATATAAGGAAGATTCGTTTAAAGTAAAGCGCTTCAAGCAAAACGGCAAAGATCAAAAAGGTGTTCAAAATGATACCTCCGCAATTATAGGTGTTCAGATAGAGTTCGTGTTTCCGGCTTCAGAGTCATATGAAGATTTGAGATACGATGTTGAGGTATTCTGCAAGAAAAATATTAATTCTGAATACAGAATAACTGGATTGTTTGATAGTAAATATTTTTCAATAGCAAATAATAATGATAGCCAACTATATGATATAGAAAAATCATTTGAAGACCCGTGGCATGAATATCATGGTTTGATATCAAATTTTGCCACATTAATAAAAAGAGAGAAATTATCATCCGAACAAGAGAAGCAACTTTCTACAGCTAAAGACAACGCTATGTCAGCCCTCTGGGGTTTAATAAATGCAACAGAGGAAAAGCATCCAGAGGCACTTATTGAGTTAGCAAGTTTGTATGAGTTTGGCGTAAGAGCTGAATTCAGGGACGAATTGGGAATGAACGAAGGCACGGGGGATTTTCAGGATGAAATGTCTAAAAACGAACGAGATGCAAAAATTAAAAAATATAAAATGGATGCTGATAGGGAAATTCTAAGGATATTAAATCAAGCAGATACGGATGCAAGGGAGCTAGAGGCAGCACTTGTGTCAAATCCAGATGAGATATTTGAGCTTCTATTAAAGGCTGCAGAAGGCAACTTTAGGGGATTACCACCAGGACACGGACACGTGCCAGCTATGTTTGCCGTTGCTGAGATGTATAGAACTGGACATGGC
>JYMV01021469.1_pt1 | contig 25441 bp, 22 predicted proteins | sample 338911 | NCBI WGS metagenome assembly JYMV01 (sample SAMN03354496, study PRJNA234377) | hydrothermal vent metagenome | biome: Deep sea; feature: Hydrothermal plumes at the Eastern Lau Spreading Center, Western Pacific Ocean; material: Seawater | place: Tonga | collected 2009 | depth 2000 m m
CCTGAAATTAGGAACCAACCGTCCACGAGTACAAAGAACACGATCTTAAAAGGTAAGGCTATAATAATCGGTGGTAGCATCATCATACCCATTGACATCAATACTGATGCCACCACCATATCAATGACCAAAAACGGAACGAAAACCAGGAAACCAATTTCAAAGGCTCTACGCAGTTCACTAATCATGAAGGCCGGAATAAGTGCTTTAAGCGGTATGTCAGCCGGGTTTTCGATCAAATTTTCACCGGATGCATCCATAAAAAGTTTTAGGTCCTGTTCCCGTACATACTTACGCATAAACTCATGCACGGGCTGCGTGCTTCTCGCGAAAGCCTCTTTATCCTCTATTTCACCGTCTATATAAGGGCGGATACCTTGATCCCATGATTTTTCCAGAGTGGGCATCATCACGAAGATTGTCAGAAACAAGGCAAGGCTCATTATGACTTGGTTAGGGGGAGTCTGTTGTGTTCCCATGGCTGTCCTGAGAAAAGATAAGACGACTACGATGCGTGTGAAGGACGTCACCATTACTAAAATCGACGGGGCCAAACTTAGAACGGTCATCAGTACGAATAATTGAATGATCCGTCCCGTTGAGCTAGGTCCGTCACCTAAATCTAATGAGAAACTTTGTGCCAGAACGGGTTGAGCTAATAGCAAAGCTAAGCCGGTGATTGACAGTAATTTAATGGATAACCTTGGAAACAGGGCGCTAATTTTCATTGAGTTTCAGCCCGCTAACGGCTGTGGTTTTTCTATTGCCTTTAGGAATGACGGTTGGCGTGACTTCAGATCTGATAAATCTTTATCGCCTGGTCCGTTGCCAATAACCTGCTCATTATTAGTGCCAAGTAGTAAAAGATGTTCAGAGTTATCACATTGGACTAATACAACCCTACGTTTTGGATCTAGGACCATTGTCTCAATAATTGACAACCTCTTTGATTTACCTCTCACAATTGGGCCCCTATTACCGAGACCGGCCCGCTTTGCAATTATGGCGAAGCCGCCAATCAACCCAAGAACAAACAACAGGGCCAATACGAACTTAAAGTAGTTGATCGTTTCTAATTCCATATTTTTGTGTGCCTAATTATTAGAAGTTAGATATATCTTGGATTATCTTGAGTATGGAGATTTTGGTTAATCATGGGTTTGTTTTTTCTTCATCGTCGTTTTGGATCAGGCCGGCGTTTGCTCGGTATACATATGACAGTATTTCAGCTACTGCAGCAAAGGCTTCGATTGGAATTTCACTGTCGACATCAATGGCCGTAAGAACTTCTGCAAGGTCGGCGTCTTCCCGCACTTTGATATTGTTGCTCCAGGCGATTTCCAAAATCTGTTCTGCAAAAGTGCCACTTCCATGTGCCACAACGCGGGGAAACTTTCCGTTTTGGCTCTCATCACTAAGTGCCGCAGCTTTGGGAATCTTTTCAAGCTCGTTACCGGCTGGATTAATGCCATCCGTTACCCGGGCACGGACGCCAGCCTTTTCATCAGAATCTGACACTAATCTCACCACCAAATCAGCTTGCTTTTTGTTGTCAGTTAGTTTGAGTTAACATGTTTAAAAACGTATTAACCTATTACCGGGATCACCTATTTTTTTCTCCCTTGTTGTAAGTATTTTTCTCCTACGGTGCATAAATGCCATTTAACGAGAATTAAAGCCTACAATAATGAGTTGATTGAATAGTAGCCGATGAAACGGAACATGACTGAAAGCATTAAAGCCAACTTGACTTATAGTGTCGATACGGGTGTTAAGCCCGTAAATGAGACCATGGAGCAAGGAAATCTTGAGCGCAAATACACTGGTGTATTTAAGGAGCATGCAGTCACCGTGCACAATGGCAGACCTCTAAGGGATAAATTTGTTCTCGATGATCATGGTTTCAGGTTTGTTGATCAACCTACTCGGGTCCGTAATTTTCATGATCCCGATGAGTTGAAGTCTGTTTATTATCCGGAGATGGAACAGCTGGTTAAGGATGCCTCAGGTGCATCACGAGTTGTTGTATTCGACCATACCATTAGAGCAGGTGATAAGAACGAGAGGGTGAAACGTCAACTTAGAGAACCTGTCCACCGTGTTCACAATGACTATACGGAGTGGTCCGGTCCACAGCGTGTTCGCGATATTTTGCCGGATGAAGCTGGAAACCTTCTCAAGTATCGCTTTGCAGTCATTCAGACTTGGCGTTCCATTCGTAATCGAATAGAGGCAGACCCACTTGCTATTTGTGAGGCTTCAACGTTGTTGGCCAAAGATCTGATCTTGACAGAAAGACGTTATCCAGACCGGGTGGGTGAGACTTACCAAGTTGCTTATAATTCTAATCACCGCTGGTACTATTTCCCGATGATGGCTCGCAACGAAGTTCTTGTATTTAAAGTATACGATTCTCAAACAAGCGGGGGAGCACGGTTTACTGCACACACGTCATTTACTGATCCAACTTCTCCACCAAATGCAAAACCTAGAGAGAGTATCGAGATTAGAACACTGGCGTTTTTTGATCCTTAATAAAATTTTAATTTCTATGTTAATAGAATAATGGAAATAATAGATCTGAATTTTCTCCAGTGCGTAGAACACGTGCACTGATAGGTCGTCCGGAAGGGTTGGCCTTCTGAGTTAAAAATCTTCAGGCGTGAATGATAGGTAGTTAATACGTTACTCAAGAATTGAGTAGGGAGTAGTGCAGCATGCCAGGGGTAAAAGTAAAAGCCGGCTTTGCCGGAATGGTGATAATCACCGGTTATTTGATAATATCAGCAATTCCCAATAACAAGGCACACGCAGCCACGTGTCTGGCTTTGCCAGAGGTAGCTTGGTGGCAAACAACGCATGATAAGATTGCCCGGCATGTGGATCATCATTATGGCGGCAAGTGGGATCCCTATATCGCAAAATGGGAAGGTTACCGCGATAAAATGCAGACCATCCTCGATAAAGAAGGAACCGCAATTGTTAAATCAAGAGGCGTGCGTCTCAAAGGAGCATCACTTAAAAAGCATATTAGTAATGTGGAAAAGCGCATCCGTATTACACGGTGTTTGAAATTAAAGAACAGTGGCCAATTGGCATCTCTGAATTCTTTGGGCAGCCAGAAATTGAGTCTTACAGGTAATGGCGTTGCCATTATGTATCAAGCCGCTAAGCAACAAGCATTCTATCTCGCAAAAGTCACAAATTATACCTTAACTAAGGCGGACAAGGTAAGAGCAAAATATTAACCACTGACGTTGGTTAGTAAAAGTTGAGGTTAGAAGTTAGCTTTATTAGACAGATCATAAATACTAGCATGAGTTGAAAAAATTGAAAACGACTTGGGACTCCTAGTTCACCAGGATGAAGGAAGCCCAGATAGAGCCCCACTCAAAGAGTGGGGCTCTATTATTTATTCTTTAGCGAATGGAAATCTGCTTTCATAGTTAAACCCTGCAATGTGACGAAAATAAGCGAAAGCGCGGTTAAGAGACGACGATGTTGAGGGTGCCAAAAAAGCGTGGTTCATCTTCGTGCGGACGAGACCATAATAAGTCCAGGTTTGCCCAAGTTCCTTTTGTATTATGTAATATTGATCAAACCCACCCGCTTTAACAGCGTCAAAAAATGGCACTTGAAATGGACTGATATTAACGGAGGAAAAAATTAACCGTTTTGGGCTGCGCTCAATAATAGTCATCAAAAAAATAACGGGCCCTAACGGGGAGCTTTCGTCTTGGAAATAATAGAATTGAGCTCCAGACTGCACGTCCATAGATGTGAAGTCATTCCGACGGTTCTCCAAACCAATATTGGAAAGAGTGCCTGCGTCGTCAAATAGTGGTCGCCATTCATCATTAGAGACTGACCAGTAGCGCATTTTGGTTAGAGTGGAAAAACTAACCACTCGCCGGGCAAAATCCGCGACGTTATCGACATTAGTAAAGCGCCCAGAGATGGCCAGCATAAAATCAAAGGTTAATGTATTCCAATCCATGCAGGCTGGGGGCACCCAACTTGGAATTTGATCTCGCGTCCAGATCCGGGTTGCAAAGGTTTGGTCAGTGCTGGGATAGGCTGGAATGACTTTACCGGTGCAGGGTACCCGAGGCTCCTGGACTAAAGATTGAGCATGTCCAGGTTTTATTGGGAGAATGGAAGTAGAGACAAAAAAAAGAACAAAAAAAGTTTTGTGCATCGATTGATTAATTATTCTCGAAATATAAGCAACAGGTCCTTGGCGTTGACAGGTTCACCAATGGTAGTGACAATTTCGGCTATGACGCCGTCCTTGTTAGCGGTGACTGCGGTCTCCATTTTCATGGCCTCGATGGCAAGCAAGGTATCACCGCGCTTAACCTTTTGCCCTACTTTTGTAACAATTGTGGAGATAACACCCGGCATTGGTGCAGCGACGTGATTTGGGTTTCCATCGTCTGCAAGTCGGTTGGCGGGATGTTGGTTTTCCGCCGAGAAATCAGTTACGCGCGTGGACCGTGGTTGGCCATTAAGCTCAAAAAAGACCGTACGCACACCATTTTCGTCAACCTCACCTAGAGCCAAAAATCGGATGATCAACGTTTTGCCTCTTTCAATTTCTACGGCGATTTCGTCTCCCGTTCCCATGCCGTAAAAGAACGCCAGCGTTGGCAGGTGGCTTACGTTTCCGAACTTCCTACGATGCGCAGAGTAGTCAATAAAGACCTGCGGGTACATCAAGTATGATGCTAACTCTTGATCCGAAATCCGTCTGCCGACTTTTGTTTCCGCTTCCTTTCGTTTAAGTTTCAGGTTTACGGGCTTCATGTTAATCCCAGGTCTCTCAGTTATGGGCTTGCGACGTTTAAGGATTTTTTTCTGGAGTGCCTCTGGAAATCCACTTGGTGGTTGTCCCATTTCGCCTCGGAAAAAAGAAATAACAGATTCTGGAAATGCAATTTCTTTCTTTGGTTCCACTATATCCTGCGGTGTGATGTTGGAAGTGATCATCATGAGTGTCATGTCACCAACGACCTTGGAAGTGGGAGTTACTTTTACGATGTCACCAAACAATTGGTTAACCTCTGCATAGGTTTTAGAAACTTCGGGCCATCGCCGATCAATACCCATTGAGCGCGCTTGCTGTCGAAGGTTGGTATACTGACCTCCGGGAATTTCGTGCTTGTACACATCGGCAGTCCCAGATCTAAATTCAGATTCAAATCCAGCATAAAGTGTACGTACTTCTTCCCAATAGGTGTCGATATTTCTGAGAGCTTCTCCGTTTAAGCAAGTGTTTCTTTTAGAATTTCTTAGCGCTTCTGCAATCGCACCTAAGTTAGGTTGAGAAGTAAGTCCGCTCATAGAATCCATGGCTACGTCCACGGCATCTGCACCAGCCTCAACGGCGGCTAACACGCTTGCAGCTGAGATGCCACTTGTGTCATGAGTGTGAAAGTGGATAGGAAGATCTGTCGCATCTTTCAATGCGCCAACCAATATTCGAGCTGCTTCCGGTTTGCAAAGCCCTGCCATGTCTTTGATGCCTAATATGTGGGCGCCGGCAGACTTTAGTTTTTTACTTTGTTTAATATAGTATTTCAGGTTGTATTTAGAACGGGTTGGGTCAGTGATGTCACCAGTATAGCAAATTGAACCTTCGCAAAGTTTTCCAGCCTCAATAACTGCATCCATTGCGACCCTCATATTTTCCACCCAGTTAAGGGAATCAAAAACTCTGAAGAGATCTATCCCTGCGCCGGCCGCTTGTTGCACGAAGTATCTTACTACATTATCCGGATAGTTGGTGTATCCTACTCCGTTGGAGCCACGAAGGAGCATCTGTGTCAAAAGGTTCGGCATACTCTTTCGCAATTCACGTAGCCGTTCCCAAGGGCACTCGTTTAAGAACCGCATGGCTACATCAAAAGTTGCGCCGCCCCAACACTCCATGGAAAAGATATTAGGTAGAAGGTGGGCGTAGGCTTTAGCGATATTGACAATATCTTTTGTGCGAACTCGGGTAGCTAGCAGAGATTGGTGTGCATCCCGCATCGTGGTATCCGTAATTAAAACCCTGTCCTGGTCTAGCATCCATTGAGAAAATTTTTTGGGACCTAGTTTTTCAAGTAATTGCTTCGAACCGTCAGGCGGTTCAACAGATGGGGTTGTTGGTGCAATCGGTTCCGCCGCATGAGCGGGTGCGCCTGTGCCCTTTAGTTCGTTATTGCCATTTACAATGACTTTACCGAGAAAGTTCAGTAGACGTGTAGCTCGGTCCCGGCGTTTGGAGAAATGGAAGAGTTCCGGGGTTTCATCGATGAAACTTGTCGTATATTTCGCTTTTAAGAACTTCGGGTGCTTGATGACACTTTCTAAAAAAAACAAATTGCTATTTATCCCTCGGATCCGAAATTCCCGCAAAGCACGATCCATCCGAGAGGCGGCACCTTTGGCGTCTGGCGCCCAGGAGGTTACTTTAACAAGCAAAGAGTCATAAAAGCGTGTAATGAGTGCACCACTGAATGCGGTGCCGGCATCTAGGCGTATACCAAAACCTGACGGACTACGGTAGGCCGTGAGGCGGCCGTAGTCAGGAATAAAATTATTATCTGGATCCTCTGTGGTAACCCGGCACTGGATTGCATGACCGTAGAGAGGGATATCTTCTTGCCTTGGGATGCCGCTTTCATACGTACCAATTCTGGCCCCTTCTGCGATTTTGATCTGAGCTTGAATCAGATCGACGCCAGTCACCCATTCTGTAACAGTATGTTCAACTTGAATTCGAGGGTTTACCTCTATGAAATAGAACTTGCCGCTGTCGGCATCCTGGAGGAATTCTACGGTACCTGCATTGCGATAGTTAGCAGCCGTAGCGACCTTAATTGCTTCACTGCAGAGTGATTGACGGGACGTACTGTTTAAATAGACGGCTGGTGCCCGTTCTATTACCTTTTGATGCCTGCGTTGAACTGTGCAATCCCGCTCGTACAAATGAACTACGTTACCGTGGCAATCACCTATAATTTGGATTTCTACATGGCGTGCTTTACTCACCAGTTTCTCTAGATAGACTTCTGAGCTGCCGAAGGCACCCTCAGCCTCGCGGCGCGCTGCAGAGACATTCTCTATTAACTGTTTTTCACCATTGACTACTCGCATGCCGCGGCCGCCGCCGCCCCATGTTGCTTTGACCATAATAGGGTAGCCCAAATTTTGTGCGAGTTTCTTGATACGATTTTCATTCTTGGGAAGAGGTCCAGTAGCTGGCATGACCGGTACGTTAGCGCCCTTGGCGAGTTCTCGGGCAGCTACCTTACTACCAAGTTTGCGCATTGTGTGGCCGCTAGGACCTACAAAAATGATTCCTGCCGCCTCGCAGGCATCAGAAAAATTGGGGTTCTCAGACAAAAAGCCATAACCGGGATGGATGGCATCGACTTGTGAATCCGTGGCAATTCTGATGATGTCATCTATGTCAAGGTAGGCATCAATCGGGCTCTTACCCTTTCCTACTAAATAGCTTTCATCAGCTTTGTAGCGATGTAAAGCGTACCGATCTTCTTGGGAATATATAGCGACTGTGTTGATATCCATCTCAGTCGCTGCTCGCATCACACGAATGGCAATCTCGCTTCTATTTGCGATCAATAGCTTTTTAATCTTGGTATTCTTATTCGACAAATTAAACGTTTAATCCCATAGTTCAGTGTTTAAGACTGCCCAACTTCACGTTCTTTAAAATTAAGGCATTGATATTCATGTAAATATATAAAAGTCGACAAATATGGTTAAAAAGCAAGACTTATACTGACCCTTAGACGAAATCTATACACTAGCCATTTGAGAAAACGGCATAAAAATTAATCTGACATTTTGAGTCTGGGCGCTCACCTTTCCCATAATTACCGTAGTAACTGTTTCTTAATATCAGTCAGCCATAATTTATCTTGGGTTTAACACCCTACTTGGGTTTAACACCCTACTTGGGTTTAACACCCTAAATGATGCTGAATGGCACAAACAAATTATTTTAAGTGGATGGTGTGTGATGGAACTAACTAACCTACCAGTATTTGGGTTAATTAGGCAGCGTATGAACTGGCTAAATCAGCGCCAGGGAGTGATTGCCCAAAATGTCGCTAATGCGGACACACCAGATTATCGTGCTCAGGATCTAAAGGCATTTGATTTCAAAAATGTCATTCGTCAAAACCGACCTAAGACGCAGCGGGTTACCGTAAATCTAACCAAACCAACGCACATTCCTGGTTCTCAAGGGCAGAACTCCAGCTCATTTAAGGAGATAGACGTTCGCCGACCCTATGAAACCGCACCGGACGGCAACCAAGTTGTTCTTGAGGAGCAGATGATAAAGATGAACGAGACCGTCACAAACCACAATCTAATTACCCAAATTTACCGAAAGCAACTCGCGATGTTTAGGACTGTTACGCGGCGCGGTGGAGGATAATTTATGAAATTTACTTTAGGATTGAGTAGTTGGACGATTTAATATCTTCACTAAAAATATCTGCTGCCGGTATGAAGGTGCAGGGGACACGATTGAGGGTAATTTCCGAGAATCTGGCGAATGCCGATTCATTGCCCACTGGGCCTGGAAAATCACCCTACCGCAGGAAGAATATCCAATTTCAGAATGTCTTGAACCGTGAATTAGGCTTAAATTTGGTGAAAGTAAAAAAGATTGGCGTCGATAAATCAGAGTTCAACCGCCGTTTTGATCCGGGTCATCCAGCAGCTGATGAAAAGGGATACGTTCAGACGCCTAATGTTAAGACGCTAATTGAAGTGATGGACATGCGAGAGGCCCAACGCTCCTACGACGCCAATTTGACTGCCATCAGAACCGCACGTTCTATGATGAGGCGCACTATCGACTTGCTACGACGTTGATTATTGGATGGTTAATCTTAATTGAAGGAAAATAAATGACCTTAGAGTCTTCGAATGCAATAAGTGCCTATAATTCTGCATTAAACCGCCTTAAAGAAACACCGGGCAATAGCGGCTCGGGCCAAGTTAATGCCAATGATTTTACGCAAATGGTAAAAAACTTTGCTGAGAGTGCCGTTGAGGTAGGAAAGAGATCTGAAGTTCAATCAGCCGCCGCAGCGGCTGGTAAGGCAGATCTAAACTCAGTAGTCGTCGCGGTAACTGAAGCTGAGTTAACGCTCAATACGGTAGTTGCTGTTCGTGATAAAGTACTAGAAGCTTATCGTGAAATTCTTCGAATGCCAATTTAATTTGGTGCATGGATAAGCATGAACCAGGCTGACGTGCTTGAAATCTCAAGGTTGACCTTTATTGTTATATTGAAAGCTGGGGGGCCGATCATGGCAGCGGGTCTGGTAGTAGGCCTGATCATCGCTGTTTTTCAAACATTAACGTCTATCCAGGAAATGACCCTGACTTTTGTTCCTAAGATCATCATAATATTCGCTGCGGTGATAGTGTTTATGCCATTTATGATGACTTCAGTTATCGATTTCACCAATACGCTATATGATAAAATCGTTGGTCTCGGCTGACTACCTTCGGTGAGCAATAAGTAATGCTTGAAGAGTTATTGTCTTTAAATCTTTTTGCCTTTTTTTTAGTTTTTGCTCGTGTAGGGACAGCTTTTTTCTTATTTCCAGGATTTCAAAGTAAGCAAGTTAATATTCGGGCACGCCTCGCAATAGCTCTAGCAATAACGTTTTTGCTCACGCCTCTATTGATGGATATTTTGCCAAGGATGCCGGGTTCTCCTTGGATGTTATTTGCCCTGATGATCGGGGAGGTTCTATCGGGTGCTATTCTTGGCACCATTGCATTAATCACAATTTCAGCTGTGCATGTCGCTGGCACTGTCACATCATTTGTCTCGGCGATGGCAAATGCCTTGATCTTCGATCCAATCTCGCAACAGCAAAGCGCAATTGTAGCTGGTTTTCTCACCACGACAGGGCTTCTTCTCTTATTTGTAACCGATCTACACCATCTTCTGATTCAAACCGTTATAGATAGCTATAGCCTTTTTCAGCCCGGTGTACTCCCCGCGTTAGATGATGCAACGCATTTGATAGTTAGGCAGATAGCAGAGACTTTTAAACTTGGAGTTCAATTGGCGGCACCCTTTATAGTCGTTTCTATAGTATATAATTTAGCATTGGGTTTGATGACGCGATTGGCACCGCAAATTCCAATTTTCTTTGTCGCTCTGCCATTCCAACTAGTTGTATCAATAGTGCTATTGATGATTGTGGTACCGAGCATAATGCTGGCATTCTTAACCCACGTTGAGGAAGGGCTCATGCCCTTTCTCTTGCCAAAATAAATTTATTATTTAATCACCTATGGCTGACCAAAACGATGCAGAGAAAACTGAAAAACCGACAGCCAAAAAGCTATCTGACGCCCGGAAAAAAGGAAATGTAGCTAAATCTCAAGAGGTCAATAGTTGGGCCACGTTGTTGGGGTTGCTAATTTGCCTAGTAACATTCATGCCTTGGCTCATGTCAAAAGTGACCTTGATGAATTTTGTATTTTTGGAATCTCCTCATTCAATAGAAGTGAATAATGAGTCTATTCAGGGACTATTTCGAGTGACTGCTACTGAACTTTTTTTGATTGTCGGACCCATTCTTTTTTTCTTCTTAATCTTAGGTTTTTTAGCAACATTTATTCAAGTGGGTCGAACATTTTCTTGGGAAAAAACGAAGCCCAAATGGAATAAGGTGAGCCCGCTTTCCGGAATTAAGAGGATGTTCAGTCCTCGTTCTCTTGTTGAGTTTGCTAAGGGTTTGGTAAAACTGGTTCTGGTGGGCCTTGTATTGTTTTTTGTCGCGTTACCACTCTTGGATGACATAGAGCTTTTTCCTGGTTTTGATCTTTTTATGAGCTTCAAGCGAATACAGGAAATTGCCGTCATACTGGTTTTTTGGACCCTTGCGATTATGTCCATTGTAGCAGCCTTGGACTTCGCCTACCAAAAGCATGACCATATAAAAAAGCTGCGAATGACAAAGCAGGAGGTCAAAGACGAACACAAGCATTTGGAGGGGGATCCAAAAGTTAAGGCTAGGCTCGCACAGATAAGACAGGAACGGCAGCGCGCTCGAATGATCGCTAATGTAACGGAAGCGGATATAGTCATCACTAACCCGACACATTATGCAGTAGCTCTAAAATATGAAATTAATACGATGCCGGCGCCAATTTTAGTAGCAAAAGGTGTCGATGAATTAGCTTTGCGTATGCGTGACGTTGCGGATGAAAATGAAGTCCCCATTGTCGAAAATCCTCCCCTGGCGCGGGCTCTATATGCGGCGGTAGAGTTAAATGAGAGTATACCAGAGCATTTATATCACGCTGTTGCCGAAGTTATTGGGTATGTTTTCCGCCTCACAGGTAAACTCCCGAGCGATGGCCCAATTCACCCACCAAAACCTGATTGGTCTCTAGATCCGGGGTATTCAGATGAAGGAGGCTTGACAGAGGTTAGGCACTAGAATTTCTGATTTATCAGTTTTGGATATGCTAACAATGCCAAGGGTTGAACAATGATTAAGAATCGCGCAAGAAAGTGGAGTTGTGACGGACCATAATCGCCAAATACCGTTAGCTAGCCGAATGCAAAAGTTTACAGCTGTGGTTCTGTTGGATAAAATTTATGCAAATCTAAGATCAGTGTTACGACCTCAATATGCAGGATTATCTCTGGCTAGCATACTAACCGGAGTTTTTGTGGCGTTTCTAATTCAACCGATTGAAAACTCATTTCTAAAGATTGGTGTTTTGGCCGTAGTTGGAATTTTGATCTCACTACTCTGTGTTATCACGTGGAAGATGGGGTTTCGTTTAGCGAAGATTAATGCGCGCCGGGAATTAATCGGCACGTTATGCGATTCAGATGAGGCAATTATCTTAGCCAAGTCCGACGGTAAAGTAATTTGTGACACGGCGGCCTTCCGTCAACTTATTAGTACTGTCGATCCGGGTGATTTGCTTGGTCTCACAGAGGTATCCAAATTGGCGGAAAAGATAACACCCGCAACGACGCCAAATTTTTTGCGCCTGAAGGAAAGTGCTGTCATTGGTAGGAGAGTTGCTAGCGAAATCGAGATCAGGAACCCCGATGGCAAACAGCATTTTTGGCGTGTCTCAGTAGATCCTGTTGGAACGCTTCCTGATCTCTCAGTGTGGACATTTGTGGATGTTACAGCTCAGAAGGAATTTGAGGCTAATCGCGAAGACGAGCAAAAGTTTATATTTGACCTTTTAGATGAATTACCGGTGGGATTTTTTTCAGCAGCCCAAGATGGCACATTGCAATATATTAACAAAACATTGGCAGATTGGTTATCCATAGGCGCAGATAGAAATATTGGTTCAAGTCGTCATTATCTTGCCGATTTTTTGGTGCTTAACGAAGGACACGAGCATCAACCGGCGATCGATCCGGATGAATCTGGAATGCATGCGGGACTACAGTTAAAGAATAGTGACGGTGAAACGTTTTCCTCGTATCTCATTCAATCGCAAAAAGAGAACAAAAAGGGTGAGTTTATGTATAGCCGTTCAGTGGTTCTACGTGAGCCATTTACGCCAATTGTAGATGATGGGACTGGCGGTGCGTTGCTCCGGAGGATACCTTGGCTATTCTCGGATTCTCCGGTGGGCATAGTTCTTCTTGATTTGCACGGTGTTGTCATAGACTGCAATCGGTTTTTTTTAAAAATATTGGGTTTGCATAGACATGGGGTAATAGGACGGCCAATCTCAGACATGATCTCCAAGCAAGACCGTGATAGTGCCAATGCAGCCCTAGCCAAGGTCGCAATGAAAACAATGCGAGCTGTTGAATTGGAGGTTAGAGCGCCAGCTGACGGTGAGCGGGAAATTACAGCGTCTTTTTCTGTTAGCGGCATCGAAAATAGCGATGCAGAGGTAACAGGGTTGGTCCTGCACGTTAATGACACCACTAATGAGCAATATCTTGATGTTCGACACGCCCAAGCGCAAAAAATGCAGGCGGTGGGACAGTTGGCGGGGGGTGTCGCTCATGACTTTAACAATTTGCTGACCGCAATGGGTGGCTTCTGTGACTTGCTTTTGAGCCGACACGGCCCAGACGACCCAGATTTTTCTGACGTTATGCAGATTAAACAAAATGCAAAACGGGCAGGTGATCTAGTGCGCCAACTGCTGGCATTTTCCCGTCGACAGACTTTGCAGCACAAGATCTTTTCTATTACTGATTCCCTTAGTGAATTATCAAACATGCTTCGCAGGCTCATTGGAGAGAATATAGAGCTAAATTTAATTCATGGAAAAGGTGTGGATTTGATCAGAACTGATCCAAGCGAATTCCAGCAGGTAGTGATTAACCTCGCAGTTAACGCCCGTGACGCTATGCCGGGTGGCGGTACGATCACAATCACGACCAAGCACGTATCAGTCGAAAACGCGGTCCAGCGTGACCACGATGTGATGCCAGCTGGCGAATATATCCGGATAAACGTAGCTGATACAGGCTCGGGTATTGCCCAGGAGGATATCACTCGGATATGGGAGCCCTTTTTTTCCACGAAGGATGTAGGCGAGGGAACTGGACTAGGTTTATCCATGGTCTACGGAATTATCCGCCAATCGGACGGTTATATATTTTTGGGGGATTCAGCTATCGGTGACGGAACAACCTTTGAAATTTACTTACCTGCTTATTCAGCCGCAGAGGTAAAAGCGATTGGTGGAGAAATTGCCGGGGTCGGGGACCCGGAATTGATCGATGAAAAAGACTTAACTGGTGAAGCAACCGTCCTGCTTGTGGAAGACGAGGATGCAGTGCGAGTATTTGGCGCCCGGGCGCTTAAAAACAAGGGCTATAGAGTTTTGGAGGCCGAGGATGGTGAGCGGGCTTTGGATGTAATTAATGGTTTCGGCGATCCCATCGATCTTATAATTACTGACGTAATGATGCCAGGCATGGATGGCCACACATTAGTACGGCTAGTCCAAGAAGAGTTGCCAAATATTAAGGTAATTTTGATGTCAGGCTACGCGGAAGATGCAATTCCGGGTGAGATTGCGGAGGATGGCAGTATTAATTTTTTACCAAAGCCTTTTAGTCTCCGTGACTTGGCGGGGAAAGTTAAAGAAGTAATGGCCAGTTAAATAGCTTCTTGGCATGACTGGCTAAATTTAATTTTTTCTGAAAAATATTGCCGAGCTTTGCTCTTTGGTATTGGTCAGGATTATAATGGTATTTTAACAAGTGGGTAAGCTTGATTGAACACACTATCCATTTTTGATCTGCTGCCTCTACCTCTGCATAAAATCCATATTGTGGATGTGGGTGCAAGATACACCGAAGTAGAGCGTTATGCTGACTTGTTGGAGGGGGGTATAGTTCAACTAGTAGGTTTTGAGCAAGACGAAAGCCAGTTGCCTACCTTAAATAAGCGCTACCCGGATCACAAATTCATTTCAGCTTTCATTGGTGATGGATCGAAAAGGACATTTTACAACTGCTATTATGGAGGCTGTTCGTCCCTTTATCGACCAGACCCTGAAATCATTAATCAATTTACGAGTATAGCAACTACAGAAGGATCAAATTTCGAGGTTGTTTCAGAAGAGTATGTCCAGACTACCAAGCTTGACGCCATCCACGAAATTGAAGCGTGTGATTACTTGAAAATTGATGTTCAAGGCGCGGAACTCGATGTTCTCAAAGGGGCGGAAGAAACTCTAAAGGACTGCTTAATTGTTGAAGTTGAGGTGGAGTTTGTTCCCCTATACGAAAAACAGCCTTTATTTAGCGATATAGATAAGTTCATGCGAGATCAGGGCTTTTATTTGCACCGACTAATGGATGTTTCGGGGCGAGCATTTCGCCCTTTTACTTTAGATGGAAACCCCGTGAAGCCTGTAAGTCAATTGTTGTGGGCCGACGCAATTTATGTCCGAAAGTTTGATCAATTTTTTCTGTTTGAACCGCGACAATTATTAAAAATAGCTGTTCTTCTTCATGAGTTATACCAGTCGGTAGATTTTTGTGCTCTAGCCTTAGCTCACTATGATGGCCAAATGAATACATCTTTACGTACTATTTATTCGAAAGTGCTTTCAGAGAAAGAAGTAAAAATATCGTTTCTCAATATCAAGGATTGGGCAGATTAGTTCCCCACGATGCCTAAAAAGTTCAGTTAATGATGAAAAAAGAATCAACGTGTAAATTTGGGTGAATCATTCTTTATTTTAGTCGGCACTCTTCGCTGAAAAATATACGAACAAAATAGAAACAAAAATAAAAAACATTTTAAAAACAATGAGGTAAAAGTTTATGTTGCATTGAGAACAAAACATGTACATACTGAATTGTTGAAACCTCAATATCTCTGTGAAATAAGGAACAAAAGCAATGACAGATCCCGCGCTTCGCCTAGTGGAAAAAGAAGATATGAATAAATCGAAAGCATTGGACGCTGCTCTCAGCCAGATTGAGCGCGCCTTTGGTAAGGGCTCCATTATGAAACTGGGTCAGCAGGAAAATGCAGTAGAGCTGGATGCTGTTTCAACTGGTTCACTTGGTTTAGATATTGCAGTCGGTATTGGCGGTCTGCCTAGGGGGCGGATAACTGAAATTTATGGGCCGGAAAGTTCAGGTAAGACTACCCTTGCGTTGCACGCTGTGGCAGAGGCTCAAAAAACGGGGGGAACCTGCGCTTTTGTGGATGCCGAACATGCTCTAGATCCGTCCTACGCTAAGAAACTTGGAGTAAACATAGAAGATCTTTTAATTTCTCAACCAGATGCGGGTGAACAGGCTCTTGAAATTGTAGATACACTTGTTCGTTCAGGAGCTATTGACGTGTTAGTCATTGATAGTGTCGCTGCCCTTGTCCCGCGCGCAGAACTGGAAGGAGAAATGGGTGATCACCATGTGGGTCTTCAGGCTCGTTTGATGAGCCAGGCACTTCGCAAATTGACCTCTTCGGTGGCCCGTTCAAATACCCTGATAATTTTTATCAACCAAATACGTATGAAAATTGGAGTGATGTTCGGCAATCCGGAAACTACTACCGGTGGCAATGCATTAAAATTCTATTCCTCGATCCGTATGGAGATACGTCGTATCGGCGCGATTAAGGATAAGGAGGAAGTAATCGGCAACCATACAAGGGTGAAAGTAGTTAAGAATAAAGTTGCCCCACCTTTTAAGACTGTCGAATTTGATATTATGTATGGCGAAGGTATTTCCAAGGCAGGCGAGTTAATCGACTTAGGCGTGCAGGCAGGGATTGTTGAGAAGTCCGGGTCATGGTTTTCTCATGATTCCCAGCGTATTGGTCAGGGCCGAGAAAATGTTCGCCAATTTTTAAGGGAAAACATGGATGTGGCTAACTCTATAGAGCACAAAATCCGGGAAAGCGCAGGTATATTATCCTCTGAAATGATGACGCCATCAGACTTGGTGACGGCCCCCGACTTGGAAAATGAAAATGGGGATGAAGCATTACAACTTCAATCTGAAGAATAATAATATCCTAAAAAAGGTTTGCTGGTAATCTAGAGCGGTGTAGCCTAAGTGGAGCTGCCAGGTTTAGTAGTGAATTGTTATGGCCCTTTCGCAAACTAATTAGCATTCTCGAACAATCTTTCTTAGTTTTATTTTGAGAGACATTTTATCTCAAGATAATAAAAGCCTTGGCATCAGCGTGTTACAGGATACATTTCTTCTATGCAGTCAACAAATGATATCCGCCAGACGTTTCTTAATTATTTTGCTAAAAACGGGCACGAGGTGCTCGCTTCCGGACCTTTAGTACCTCATAACGACCCTACACTAATGTTTACCAACGCTGGTATGGTACAATTCAAGAATATATTTATTGGGCAAGAGACACGAGACTACTCCCGCGCGGTTACTTCGCAAAAATGTGTGCGTGCAGGTGGTAAACACAATGATTTAGAAAATGTTGGTTATACAGCTCGACATCACACGTTCTTTGAGATGTTAGGTAACTTTTCCTTTGGAGATTATTTCAAAGACTTAGCTATTGAATTGGCTTGGAACTTGGTCACTAAAGAATTTGGTCTACCAGAAGAAAAAATGCTGGTTACTGTCTATGCAGATGATACTCAGGCCTTTGATCTTTGGAAAAAAATTTCGGGCTTATCAGACTCTAGAATTATTCGCATCTCAACCAGTGACAACTTCTGGTCGATGGGGGATACAGGTCCTTGTGGTCCCTGCTCGGAGATATTTTTCGATCATGGTGATCATATACCTGGCGGTCCACCCGGTAGTCTTGACGAAGACGGCGATCGCTTTATCGAAATTTGGAACCTAGTTTTCATGCAGTTTGAACAACTGTCACCCAATGAACGTATGGACCTACCGAAACCAAGTATAGACACAGGTATGGGCTTGGAACGAGTTTCTGCTGTTCTTCAGGGTACACATGATAATTACGAGATCGACTTATTTAACGATTTGATACAGGCTTCAGCTGACGCGGCAGATGTTCCGGTCGATGGGAATTACGGTGTATCTCATCGTGTTATTACCGATCATTTGCGAGCTAGTAGCTTTCTTATAGCTGATGGTGTTCTTCCTTCTAATGAAGGTCGTGGATATGTTTTACGTCGCATTATGCGAAGGGCCATGCGACATGTCCATCTATTGGGATGCACCGAACCCCTAATGTGTAATCTAGTGCCTACACTTACCAGTCAAATGGGACAGGCATTTCCAGAACTCATCCGTGCCCAGGCGTTGATTACCGAGACACTTGAGTTGGAGGAAAGGAAATTTAAAAGAACACTGGAACGCGGCTTAAAGCTTCTCGCCGAAGAGACAGCCGGGCTTAAAGAAGGGGAAGCACTTGGTGGTGAGGTGGCGTTCAAGCTCTATGATACATACGGTTTTCCTTTAGATCTTACACAAGACGCTTTACGTCGCGATGGTTACGGCATCGACTTAGCTGGTTTTGATGATGGAATGGAGCGACAAAAAACTGAAGCCCGTGCAGCCTGGAAGGGATCTGGTGAAGCGGCTACAGAGCAAGTTTGGTTTGAACTAAATGAACAGTTCGGTGGGACGGAATTTCTTGGTTACGATATGGAAGAAGCGGAAGGTCTGGTTTTAGCATTAATTGTTGATGGTGAGGTTGTTGACCAGGCACAGCAGGGAATGGAGGTTGCGGTAGTTTTAAATCAAACACCATTTTATGGTGAATCTGGTGGTCAGGAAGGTGATCGGGGAACTATCCTTGTCGGTGATACAAGGGTTTCTGTATTGGACACGCAGAAAAAGCTTGGCTGCATTCATGTTCACATAGGAACGGTTTCCGTTGGGACTTTGAAAACCGGTGAAAATGCCACCCTGAGAATTGACATAGCGCGGCGCAGATCTCTCAGGGCGCATCATTCGGCAACGCATTTATTACATTCTGCTTTACGATCTAAACTGGGTGAACGTGTTACACAAAAAGGATCCCTCGTGGCAGAGAAACGTTTACGCTTCGATGTTAGTTATCCGAAACCTATTACATACGACGAATTATCCGAGGTTGAGTATGCTGTTAACCGACAGATTTCTGCAAATACCAAGGTTACTACGAGATTGTTGACGCCTGACGAGGCAATTGAGATGGGAGCGTTAGCGTTGTTTGGAGAAAAATACGGTGATCAGGTAAGAGTGGTCCATATGGGTGATAACGGAAATCAAATTTATTCTAATGAATTGTGTGGCGGGACACATGTTAATCGCACGGGTGATATAGGTTTCTTCAAAATAATATCGGAAGGGGCTGTAGCCGCAGGGATCCGGAGAATTGAAGCAGTCACGGGAATGGTGGCTGAGGCACACATTCAAAATATACAGATGATACTGAGTAACGCTGCTTCCCTTCTAAAAGTGGCTAATACGGAGGTTCCTAAACGCATTGAAGCTCTATTGGAAGAACGACGCAATATGGAGAAGGAACTGGCGACGGCGCGTCGTACTTTATTAACCCCTCGTGGTCATTTTGATGGTGGTGCGGCAGATTTAAAAGATGTAGCCGGTGTCAAGTTTGTGGGGCGTATCCTAGAGGGCATTCCACCAAAAGACCTAAAAACCCTTGCAGATGATTTAAAAAACCAAATTACTTCGGGTGTGGTCGCTTTAGTTACCTCCAATGAGGGTAAAGCCTCTTTAGTTGTTGCTGTGACAAAAGATTTACTTGAAAATTTCAATGCTGTTGATTTAGCCCGAGTGGGCTCAGAGGCGGTTGGTGGTAAAGGAGGAGGAGGTCGCCAGGACATGGCTCAGGCGGGTGGTCCAAATGGATCCAAATCGAAAAATGCGTTGGTGGCCATTGAGAGGGCAATGTCGGAACAAACCTAACCATAGGATTAACAACGATGCGATTTGAGGGAACAAAAAATTATATAGCAACTGAAGACCTGATGGTAGCAGTCAATGCTGCCATCGCGCTGGAGCGACCGCTTTTGATTAAGGGAGAGCCTGGAACTGGGAAAACTGTTCTTGCGCATGAAGTGGCTAGGGCACTTGGTAAACCTCTCATCGAATGGCATATCAAATCCACGACTAAGGCGCAGCAAGGCCTTTATGAATATGATGCGGTATCACGATTAAGGGATTCCCAGCTGGGCGATGAAAAAGTTCACGATATTTCTAACTATATAAAGAAAGGGAAGCTTTGGGAGGCATTTAATGCTGTAAATAGACAAGTCCTACTTATAGATGAAATTGATAAGGCGGATATTGAGTTTCCCAACGATCTCCTCCTCGAATTAGATCGAATGGAGTTTTTTGTTTACGAGACCGGGGAGACCGTTGTTGCAAAGCAACGTCCCATAGTAATGATTACCTCAAATAATGAGAAAGAACTGCCGGATGCGTTTTTGCGCAGGTGTTTTTTCCACTACATATCTTTCCCAGATTCTGAGGTGATGGGAAAGATAGCACAGGTGCACTTTCCTAATTTGCAGAAAAACCTGTTACGTGAAGCATTAAATGCATTTTATGAAATTCGGGATGTACCAGGAATGAAGAAAAAGCCAAGCACGTCTGAACTTTTAGATTGGCTTAAGCTTTTAGTTTCGGAAGATATCCCGCCAGAGGTTCTCCGTGCAAAGGATCGAAAAAATTTGATTCCTCCCCTTTACGGCGCACTAATTAAAAATGAGCAAGATGTTCAGTTGTTCGAACGCTTGGCTTTTATTGACAGACAACGTAACCACTGAACTACACCTAGGTGGGATGTGATGTTTGTCGAATTTTTCTTGGCTTTAAAAGAAGCCCATATTCCCGTTACTCTACGGGAGTTTTTAGTTCTGCTTGAAGCAATGGAACGAAAGGTTGTCAGTTTTAATGTTGATGATTTTTATTTTCTGAGCCGATCGAGCCTCGTCAAAGACGAGAGAAATTTGGATAAATTTGACCAAGTTTTTGGTTCCTGCTTTGAAGGACTGGAATTTGGCCAAGATCTTTTTGAAACGGGAATACCTGAGGATTGGTTACAAAAACTTGCCGAACGTGTGATGACAACTGAAGAGATGGCGGAAATCAAATCGCTCGGTGGGTGGGAAAAACTTATGGAGACGCTTCGGGAGCGACTGGCGGAGCAGAACAAACGGCATCAAGGTGGAAGCAAGATGATAGGCACTGGGGGAACGTCACCATTCGGTGCTTACGGTTACAACCCCGAAGGTGTGCGCATTGGTCAAAACGAAAGTCGCCACCGAAAAGCGGTCAAAGTTTGGGATGAGCGACTGTTTAAGAACTTAGACGATACGGTCGAGATTGGAACACGTAATATCAAAGTGGCATTGCGCCGCCTTCGTCAGTTTGCGAGGGAAGGAGCGGAGAGCGAACTCGATCTGCCAGACACCATCCGCTCTACTGCACACAATGGAGGTATCTTAGATATTCGTATGGTCCCAGAGCGGCATAATTCAGTAAAAATTGTTTTGCTATTAGATATCGGTGGATCCATGGATTATCATGTCAAGAATTGTGAAGAGCTATTTTCCGCGGCAAGAAGTGAGTTTAAGCATTTAGAATATTTTTATTTTCATAATTGCATTTATGATCGCGTGTGGAAGGATAACCGTCGCCGTAAAAATGAAATACTATCTACCTGGGAGCTACTGCACACTTACCCGGCTGATTATAGGCTCATCTTTGTTGGTGATGCTACGATGAGCCCATATGAGATCATCTACCCTGGTGGGAGCGTTGAGCACTGGAATGATGATCCGGGATCCCTCTGGATGGAGCGAGTTTTGAGCGTGTACTCTCGTGTCGCTTGGCTAAATCCTGTAGAAGAAAAATATTGGCGAGGTACGCCGTCGATCAAATTGTTGAGCCAATTAATGGGTGGGCGTATGTACCCGTTGAACCTGGATGGACTCGATAGAGCGATGCGCAACCTGAGCCGTTAAGGTTTAATCTCCGTCAACTCGTATTCCGACGTAAATTTACTGGAGTTTTAAATACACCCATAAAGTGATTCTAAATAATACTCTTATCATGGCCAATAAGTAGATTTATATTATTTCCCTTTGTTAAAAACCATGAACTCAATTGCCAGAGTTTTCAATCGCCGGCGAGTATCATCATCCAATCCGTCTAAGAGCTTTGATTGGGTTTTTTGGGTTGCGATCGCTTGATTTATCAGTTTCTGTTTATTCGCCGGTGTTGGTTGATAATTAGCCGTGCCGCGGGCATTTAAATTCCGAATTGTAGACTCTAGCTTCTCTGCCGCTAAATTCATACTTTGATCGGCCGAAATTTTTGACTTTTGGCTAGATGTCGAACGCTTTTTCAAGCTGGCGTCCGCCTTCTTATTTTTTGTCTTAGATTTAGCGGCTTTCTTGGTTTTGTTAAAAAATTTAAACATATAGTTTGCCAGAGTGAGAAAATTATAACAATTGTAGCTTATTAAATCTTTTTCTGTAATCACTTTTCAGGCTGTTTTACACATAAGGTGATTTCTAAATAGTTTAAAAACTGTGATTTTATTAATGTAGGGACGTAATTTTGTAAAAGCTTAGCCTTAGATTCACAATCTCAAATATTTTGGATATAATTACGGTTCAATAAAATAAATATGCGGGAAATTCTATCTTCCTATTATTCCTACGCTGCTGGTTTTTTCAGCTACGTATTAGTTTTAAAAAATGCTACTATTTCAGTTGATAATTTTTGCCTAACAGTTGATTCAACGTTATTTTTTGATCCTTACTAGACTATTCTTGGTTGTGTTGTTAGAGGATCTTCTGGCGCACTATATCAGGCTAAGATTTCAAGGGAAAATAGGATTTCAATGACCATACTGGTGACTGGTGCGGCCGGTTTTATAGGCTTTCATGTAGTTAAAACGCTGATCCAAATGGGTGAGAAGGTGGTAGGCGTTGATAACCTAAATGACTATTATGACGTGGCCCTGAAGAAGGGCCGTCTCAGTCAACTGACCGTATCACCTAATTTCTCGTTCTATAAAGCTGATATAGCAGATCAAGAATCGATAGAAAGTATTATTTTAGACAATAATGATTTGACCTCTGTAATTCATTTAGCCGCACAAGCGGGTGTTCGTTATTCACAAATAAATCCTTATTCCTATGAGCATGCGAACCTGCGAGGTCTCTTGGTTTTACTCGAATCTGTGCGTTCTCTTCGCCGTTTACAACATTTTATATTTGCCAGTTCTTCGTCTGTTTATGGCAGTTTGACGAAACTTCCATATTCCATAAAAGACACGACTGACAAACCCATTTCGTTTTATGGAGCAACCAAGAAAGGAGGCGAAGCAATATGTCATAGCTACGCACACCTTTACAGTATACCGGTTACCTGCTTACGGTTTTTTACTGTATACGGGCCATGGGGTAGGCCGGATATGGCTGCCCATTTATTTACTAAGAATATTCTATCTGGTAAGGCTATTAACGTTTTTAACCACGGTGATATGCGCCGGGATTTTACATATATTGATGATTGCGTTGCCGGGGTGCTGGACTGTATCGATGGAGCTCCTGCTTCCATAAAAGGCGTGGCACCCTTTGCTGTTTTTAATATAGGTAATAGCCGAAGCGAAAAGTTGCTGGATTTTATTAATATAATTGAAGACAAAGTTGGCAGTAAGGCGATTATTAATTATTTGCCGATGCAGGATGGCGATGTCCGTGAGACCTACGCTGATATTGAAGAGTCAAAGCAAGCATTTGGGTTTGACCCTAAAACCAATATAGATGAAGGTTTAGAAAATTTTGTTCGCTGGTATAGGGATTATTACAAAACATAGATACATGTTACCATAGTTTTAATTGGTATCGATAAGCTTAACCTAAATTAAGAAACTCTTTAATTTAATAACCGATTTCAATTACCTAAAAGGTCTAGTCGATAAAGAGGTTCAAATGCAGTCGAATGTTTATCGGTAAAGTGCTTCTAATTGGTCTCCATAGATCTTGTTAATCACGTGTCGCCGCACTTTCAGTGTCGGCGTCATTTGTTCATTCTCGACCGTGAAAGGATCTGCCGTTAACATAAATTTGTTGACTCTCTCTATTGCTCCTAGGTTGCTATTAACCCGCTCTACCGCTTGGCTTAGGGCTTTTATAAATTCTTTATCTTCAATCAAATGGGTGAGGTTTGTAGATTTGTTATTGGATGCTGCCCATTCGCCAGCAAAGTCTGCATCAGGGACAATAAGCGCAATCAGGTGAGGTTTTTTGTCACCGCAGACAACAGCCTGTCCAATTTCTGGCTCCAAGGTCAGAAACCCTTCTACGCGTTGTGGAGAAATGTTATCCCCACCAGAATTAACGATGATTTCTTTTTTTCGGTCGGTAATTTCAATATAACCATCTTCATCGATTACACCCACGTCGCCAGTGTATAGCCACCCATCCTGAATTGCTTCATTGGTGGCATCTTCGTTGCGCCAGTATCCTTTCATGACGAGGTCGCCACGCACAAGAATTTCGCCATCGTCGGCAATCTTAACTTCAGTATTCAAAAGGGGCGGTCCAACCGTATGTAGTTTAATTCTTTCCGGAGGATTAGCGCTAATTACGGGCGCCGACTCAGTTTGACCGTAACCTTGTAAAAGTCGAAGACCGAGGGCTGAAAAGAATAAACCGATATCCAAATTAAGAGGAGCTCCACCTGAGACCAATGCTTTCAGGCGACCACCAAAATTATCTCGAACTTTATTCCTTACCAACCTTTCTACAAGGCCATCTAATATCTTTTCACCAAGTGAAAGGCTTCCAGGATGCTCAATTTTTTTTCTACCCAGTTGCAGAGCGATCTCGAATAACTTTGCTTTGAGTCCACCAGACCTCTCAACACCCCGTATTATTCGGGCATGCATACTTTCATATAGGCGTGGTACAGCTGTCATAAGCGTGGGTCTTGCTTCCTTCATATTACGTGCTAGATGCTCAATACCTTCGGCAAAGTATACTTCTGCACCAATCGATATTGGAAAAAACTGGCCTCCAGTGTATTCATAGGAATGCGGAAGTGGCAGAAATGATAAAAAAACTTCATTTTCCAAGCCAAAACTGGACAACAGATTTCTTGCACCTGAACAATTATGTAGAATTGATTTATGTGCTAGCATGACGCCTTTTGGGACGCCACCAGTGCCAGAAGTATAGATAATAACGGCTGTATCGTCAGCATTAACAGCTGAAACCCAAGTATCGATGTTGGCGTCTAGATCTTTTCCTTCGTCTACAATTGCTTGCCAATTTTTTATGTCCAAGCTAGAGGACTGATTTGAGTTTAAATTTTCAATTGTTATCAAAAATTTTACATGCTCTGTTTGACTGGCAGCAGCAATTACCCTGTCAGCCAGTAGACTTGTAGAAACGATGGCAGCCTTTGCACCGCTGTCATTTAGAATATGAAGATGGTCGCTAATGGTATTGGTTGTGTAGGCAGGCACAGTGATGCCCCCCGATGCTATCACGGCTAGATTGCTAATAAACCATTCTGGCCGGCTCTCGGAACATAAAAATACCCTATCTCCAGGATTGATGCCCAGTGAACGAAGTCCTTGTGCAAGGGATGTAACTTCCTTGGCGACCTCACCCCAGCTTTTTGAAACATATAAGTCTCCTTCCTTGGACCAGATAAACGGCTTTTCCTCAAGACGGCTAGCTTGCGAGTAAAACATGTCTAGTAGGTTTGCCCAGGTGTTCATCTGATTGCAGGGTCCGTCGTACCCTTGTAGAGATCACCAAGGTTCCACTCCGGCAGCAACGCTTCTTTAGATGTATGTTTGATGTCAATGATCATCACGCCAGTCATAGATAGTTAGAATTAGTTATTCGAAGTTTTGAAATCGACCAATTTGAAAATTATCTTGATATTGAAAACAATTTGCGAATAGGGTTCACCCATGAACTACTTTCTTGGATATAG
>JYMV01009664.1_pt1 | contig 25434 bp, 30 predicted proteins | sample 338911 | NCBI WGS metagenome assembly JYMV01 (sample SAMN03354496, study PRJNA234377) | hydrothermal vent metagenome | biome: Deep sea; feature: Hydrothermal plumes at the Eastern Lau Spreading Center, Western Pacific Ocean; material: Seawater | place: Tonga | collected 2009 | depth 2000 m m
AGGAAGGCTTAACATCACGATCAGAGTGTCCGAGAGTTTGCCGAAGTTCAGTTGCAGCAAGACAAAGATCAACAAGACGGTTACGGGCACCGCGATCTGAAGCCTCTTGTTGGCGGCCTCCATGTATTCGAACTGACCCGACCACTCCATATAGTATCCCGGCGGGAATTCCCCATCCATGGCCTCGGACACAACTTTCTTCGCACGTTCCACGTAGGTACCGACATCGATCCCTTCAATGTCCACGTAGACCACGGCCATCAAGAGAGAGTTCTCACTCTTTATGGCAGGCGGCCCCTGATGTATAGAGAGTTTCGCTACCTGGCTTATCGGTATCTGAAGCCCGCTCTTCGTGGTGATCAGGATTTCCGAGAGCGACTGGAGGTCGTCGCGATACTCGCGCGGATAGCGTATGTTCACGGGATAGCGCTCGCGGCCTTCGACCGTGGTTGTCACGTTCATACCGCCGACGGCGGTCATAATCACCTGTTGAACCTCGGCGATGGAAAGGCCGTAGCGTGTGATGGCTTCACGGTCGATCTGATAGTCGATATAGTTGCCGCCGGCGGTTCTCTCGGCATAGGCACTCCTTGTGTTGGGAACTCCCTTAACGGCTACTTCCACCTTACCCGCTAAAGTTTCCAGTTCTTTCAGATCGTTTCCGTAGATCTTGATGCCGATAGGAGTTTTGATGCCCGTGGCCAGCATGTCGATGCGGGTTTTGATGGGCATAGTCCAGGCGTTGGTCATTCCGGGGATCTGCATCTCTTCGTTCATGGCGCTCATCAGTTTTTCGATGTCTCCTCCGAACTGAGGTCGCCACTCCGAAGGGTCTTTCAGCGTAACCGTGGTCTCCACCATGGCAAGAGGTGCCGGGTCGGTAGCAGTCTCAAAGCGCCCGATCTTTCCAAAGACCGTCTTCACTTCCGGAAAGGTCGCGATGATCTTGTCCTGGATCTGTAGGAGTCGCTTTGCCTCGGTGATGGAGATACCCGGAAAGGTCGTGGGCATATACAAGATATCTCCCTCGTTAATAGGGGGCATGAACTCGGAGCCCAGCCGGTTCAACGGGTACAAGGTCGCCACCAGAACAAGCCCCGCTATGATCACCACCAGCCAACGGAGCCTCAAAGTTAGCCAAATCATCGGCTTGTAAAAGAAGATCAAGACGCGACTGATCGGGTTGTATCTTTCGGGAATGAGCCCGCCTCGAATGAAGAGGACCATCAAGACCGGTACCAGAGTGACCGAAAGAATCGCGGCTCCGGCCATGGCGTATGTCTTAGTGTAGGCAAGCGGCTTGAACAGACGACCGGCCTGCTCCTGGAGAATGAAGACGGGGAAGAAAGCCACCACGATCACGAGAAGGGAGTAGAAAAGCGACGGCCCGACCTCTTTAGCCGCCTCCAAAATCACTTCTTCGCGCTTGGCACCCGGAGGAGCCTCTTCCAAATGCTTGTGGGCGTTCTCGATCATGACCACTGCCGCGTCCACCATGGCCCCGATGGCGATGGCGATTCCGCCCATGGACATGATATTCGCGTTGACACCCTGGGCGTACATAATCAGATAAGAGAACAGAACGCCCAAAGGCAGGGTAATGATGGCCACGGCCGAGCTGGGTAGATGGAGCAAGAACAGCACGCAGACCAGAGCGACTACGGCGATTTCCTCGATCAGTTTCGACTTCAGCGAATCGAAGGCCCGTTGAATCAAGCTTGACCGGTCGTAGGTCTCCACGATCCGAACCCCCTCGGGGAGCCCGGTTTTCAACTCTTCGATTTTAGCCTTCACGCCCTCGATCGTTTCCAGGGCGTTCTCTCCGTAGCGCATAACCACGGTACCCCCCACCACTTCGCCCTCCCCGTCGAGTTCGGCCACCCCGCGCCTGATGTCGGGGCCGCGAGTCACGTGGGCCACATCTTCCAAAAAGACGGCTCCCCCGCCGGGGGTCTCAGCGATCTGAATCCTTCGCAAATCGTCCAGGCCCTTGATATAGCCGAGACCTCGAATCATATATTCGCGCTCGGCCATCTCCAGAAGACGGCCTCCCACTTGAACATTGGAATCTCGAACCGCCTTGACCACCTTCGCCAGCGGGATATTCAAAGCCTGAAGCGCGGTGGGGTCCACTTCGATCTGATACTGCATGACCCCGCCGCCGATGGTAGCCACCTCGCTGACTCCGTCCACGGTGGCTAACTGGTAGCGAATAAACCAGTCCTGCAGCGACCGCAGTTCCCCTAGAGAGTGCCGGTCACTCGTCAGAGCATACTGATAGACCCAGCCCACTCCGGTTGCGTCGGGACCCAGACTTGAGACAACCCCTTCCGGCAATTGGCTGCGCGCGTAGGAAAGGTATTCTTGCACCCGGCTGCGAGCCCAATAAAGGTCCGTCCCTTCCTGGAAGACCACGTAAACCAGCGAGAAGCCGAAAAAGGAGTACCCTCTCACATCCTTCACGCCCGGGACACCCAGCATCGCGGTGGTCAAGGGATAAGTTACCTGATCTTCGATTTCCTGGGGGCTCTGCCCGGACCAATCGCTTTTCACAATTACCTGAATGTCGGAAAGGTCGGGAATAGCGTCGATGGGAGTAGCCCGAAAAGCCACCCAGCCACCGACGGCCAACAGCGTGGTCAAGGTGAGAACAAGAAACCTGTTCTTGCCGGAAAACTCAATCAATCTCTCGATCAATGCTGGTGCCCTCCCCCTCGCATCTGCTGCAAAGCGGATTTCAGTTGGCTTTCCGAATCGATCAAGAACGACGCTTGAGAAACCACCTCTTGCCCCACTTCCAGGCCACTCAAGACCGGATAATATCCGTCGGCCAAGCGACCCAGCGTCACTTCCTGGGGATAAAACCTTCCACCGCCTCGAGCCACGATCACCAGATCTCTTTCCCCGGTTCGAATCACCGCCAGATTGGACACGGTGGGGTTCCCGCTTGAAATCGGGATCTGCATCTCCGATTCCACGTACATACCGGGGATAAGGCGGCCGCCCGCATTGGAGATAGCCACTCTCACCCTGCCGGTACGACTCTTGGCGTCCATCATCGGTTCGATCTCGGATACCTGACCGTAGAAGGTCTCGTTATCGAAGGCGGGCGTGGTGAACTCTATCGGCATGCCTTGGTAGACATAGCCGAGATCGTTCTCGAACACATTCAGGTAGACCCAGAGTTCGGCGAAATCGATAAGTTCGTAAAGAGGCGTACCTTCTTTCACGTACTGGCCTTCGTACACCATCTTCTTGTGGACGGTACCCGAGGCGGTAGCATAAACCATCACATCCGTTTCCGCTTTGCGGGTCTTCTTGATACGCTCGATCTGTTCCGGCCGCAAACCCCAAAGGCGCAAACGCTTTTCCGTCGCCTCCACCATCGCCTGGGCATCCACGATAGACTGAGGTAGGGCGTCTCGCTCCTTCAGCTCCTCGGCATATTGAATCGCCGAGACCAGCTCCTCGGATGTGGTGAGAAGCTGGGGGCTGTAGATCTTCACAACGGGAGCGCCTTTGAAGATCAGATCTCCCACCGCGTCCACGTAGACCTCTTCGATTCGACCCGCCACCCAAGATTGCAAGACCTCGGTGGTAGAGTCGTCCACCGCCACCTCCCCCGTGAACCGCACATCGCGAGTGAGACTCCTCACTTGCACCTCCTCCGTGCGGACTCCCAGGTTGTTCAGCATCTGGGGGTCTATCTTCACCTCGTTCGGTGGAGAGTCGGACATCTCCATCTCCATACCGTCGTGACTTTCAGCCTCCGCCTCCACCGGTACCAGAGTCATCCCGCAGATAGGACACTCTCCCGGTTCGTCGCGCAGAATCTGGGGATGCATGGGACAGGTGTAGGTCGTGGCGGGCTTCGGGGCCTCCGGTTCGGCTTGCACCGGAACAAGGTCCATACCACAGATCGGGCATTCTCCGGGTTTGTCGCTCAAAATCTCGGGGTGCATGGGGCATGTGTACGTCACGCTCTGATGCTGAGAGTGGTCTGCTTCCTCATCGTTGATCAAAATCGACCATCCGTGTTTGAGTTGAGGAGCATAGCGATCCACGAACCCGGATGAAAAGGCTAACCAGGTCCCTACCACCAGGAGCAAGATCGTCACCAAGAACCGAATCAGAGCCCAGGGGATGGGACGCCGCCCGGCTTTACTTTTGAGAGCTTTCGGGTTTGGAAGAGAAATAGAACGGTTTTGCTCGGGCTTCGTGACCGTTTCAGGTTCACTCCGCCGGGGTGTGCTCACCTCAGGCTCGACTTCAACTTCTTCGGCCTTGTCCTCGCTTCTCTCGTCCGTCATCAGGGCATCCTCCCATCCTGGAATTGGTAGGCCGGCACCATGACAACCCCGATCATTCCTTCGATCTCCTTGAATGCAAGACTCGCCTCTGTCTCCAGTTGGGCCAAAGAGAGTTCCACTTCTTGCAGCGTGTGCTGCGCTTTGATCAGGCTGTCGAAGTCATACTCACCGGTCTCGTAGCTCTTCAGCGAGCCCCGAAAGAGCTGCTGCGCCTGGAGAAGATGCGTATCTCTCATAATCTTGTGACGATCATTGGCCGTCTCGATCTCCACCAGCTTATCTCCAATTCCATACTCGATCTTCGCCAGGGCCTCGTTCAAAAGCGACTCGGTCTTCTCGATTTCCCGCTCTTGCTCGATGACCGCGTACTCGTAGCCTCTGCGATTGAAAAAGGGCAATGAGATCGAAGCGGTCAGCATGATTCCATCCGGTCGATACTCAAACCACCGACTCATGATGGCCAACGTCACGTCGGGATTGTCTTCCGTCTCGGCCAGCCTGCGCCGGGCCTCGGCTTTTTCAAGCTGAGCTCTCAGCGCCCATAACTGGGGGCGATAAAGACGAGCAGTTTCCAGAAGCGGTTCCAGCTCCAGCTCGATCTCATCCGGTTGCACGGGTATCGGCGCCCGCCCCTCCGGCAAAGTATCTGAACCGGTCAGATACTTCAACCTCAGCAAAATCTTTTTGCGGCGCCCCCAAAGCTCCGATAGCTCCGTCTCGAACCTCGTTCTTTCCGTTTGGGCCCTCACCAGATCCGGCTGGGCTCCCTTGCCCACCGAATACCTGATATTCGTCACTCGAATCAGGTGGTCGGTCATGAACTGGTGCTTTCGCTTGATCTGAATCTTTGTCTCCACCAGGTAAAGCTCTACCAGCTTCTTCTGAATCTCCGTGAGAATCGAGTTCAGAAGCTCCTGATACAGCCGATGACGAACCTCCACTTCCAGCTCCGCCACCCTTGTTCTAGCCGGAATCTTCCCGTAACCGGGCAACTTCTGGCTCAAGCTCACCTGCACGTATCCACGATGGATAAACTGCGGATTGGCAAAGCCGGGAATTTGAGCGTACTGCGCTGTCAGTACGGGATCCGGCACCGCCTCCATTTGCGGAATGATGGCCTGGGCGATGCGCCAGTTGTCTTGTAAAGCTTCAAGCTCCGGATTGCCGCTAGCCGCCAACGAGACCAGCTCCATCACGTCCAGGATGTTGGTTGGTAAGCCGTCGTCAAAAGCGGGGTAGAGGTCGGTTACTTCCGCTTCCGGAGGAGGAGATTCTATATCTTGCGCCAGACCGGACATCCAGAGAAGAGTCAGGACGGCCGATAAAAGGAGAGCGCGTCTTCGCATGAGAGACTCCCGCTGCTGTCAGGTCAATGAGACAAATAAGCCCGCGGTCTCAACTCTGACAAATAAAGTCGAGACCCTTGGGCTGGATTGAAACGTGGCGGTTCTGCCACGCCTCACTATGACAAAGCGGGTGGAGGCAAAAAACAGAGAGTTAAGTCCGCGAACAGAGGCGGTGGAGCGCGCTCTTGTCTCACGATGGGGGCCAGGGTCCGTGGAGGATTGACCGCGACGTCGTCAGTCACATGTTCGACCGATGGAATAGTTACGAAAGAAACATCCGATGAGGGAGGCATGAAGGTGTTCATTCTGTCTTGGACCTTCACTTCGGTACACAGTTGTGGTGTACAAACATCAAGTTTCTCAACGTCAACGCAACAACATTGACTCGACACATCAGACTTACAGCACTCGTCCGCGGCAGCCTGCCCTGCCATCAAAAGCAAGAGTGCCAAAATCACATATGTGCGAATCCCGATTTCCATCTCTTTCAATCAGCAACCCCTAAAAGTTAGAGGTAGTTCCCTTTATCAAAAATTCCTATAGGCCTTTTAGATCAAGATCTGGGTCAAAATCCCACACCGGCACTCCTTGCTTGCTGCGGAGTGTCATTTCCGATGATTTTGCGTGCTCTACCCGGTGTACGCACTTCGTGGCCATAATCACCGTCTTCCCATCAATCTCCACTCGAGAACCCGTTACTTCCACCGTGTCGCCCACTTTGACATCCCATTTCTTCTTGTAGAAACTGGAAAACCAAAGCGGCCCGACCTGAACGTTCACTTCGTCGCCTTCAGCGGTTCTCACGTCAACCGAGAATCCTGGTTCCATCCCAGGCAAAGGCACGGTGTCACGATTGATACCGGTAACCTTACCTTGAATTGTCACAATCGAGCCGCGATCAAAGAATTCTTGATACTCGCTTGTGTTTCCCCAGTCGTCCTCCACGGCCAAAACCGGAAGAATGAGCGCCAACCCTAAGATAAGGGCCAGATAAATTCGTTTTTTCATTGTATTTGTCTCCTTCGTGGTGTAAGGTTCAGCGTTGAACTTTATCCCAAACTAAATCAAAAGAGAGGTTGAGCATATGAGCCAGATCAGCTTTTCTGGATAGTGCTGAAATCCCGAAGGTAGACTTGCCGACCCTCGGGGGCCCACCTACCACATAAAGCATAAGAATTGGATTCGCGTCCTCTTAGCCAGGTCCTACGATAAAGCAGAAACCAGGGGCGCTGTTGAGATCTCTAGGAAAGGTTGCAAGCCAGCCGGTGAGAGGCTTGAGCCAGATCAGCTTTCCCGCGCCACTATCTCAAGAACGACCAATCCTATACGATTGACAAACTGAATATGCGAAAGAGCCGGTGTCGGCGCGGTGAGCATTAGCCTCATACAGCTCTCTGCTGGACGAAAGCTTCCAGGCGCAGGCTATATCAAGGCTCGCGACACCGCGGTAATCCCTCAAAAAATAGAGTTCGCTGAAATCGAAATGAATCGGCCCGCTCTCCTCTACCAGGACCAACCTGACGCTGTCGCCCGACACGGAGTAGCTTTCCAGATGGCCACGAATGTTGAGCCTCGAACGGGCGGGCTCCTCCGCAACTGTATCGTTAATTTCCGTAGCGGCGGATTCGAGCCGATGCTTGTGGGCGACGGCCTTCGCCACCTCGCCGACCTCTCCCGAAACCATCTCCTGATAGAAGGCCTCCATGAGCTTTCCGGTGAGTTCATTAACATCGACAAACTCCAATCCAGCCACGTATTGGCCCTGGTCGCGACGACACCATACAACCCGAGCCGAGGTATTGAGCGCCTCCTGACCCGGCCAGTCAAAGTCGATGAGCAGAGGTATTGTCTGGTTCTCCTTGAGCGCTCCGTCCAGCCGGACCCTCAATCCAAGAGGAGAAAAGTCAAGCGACAGAGCCTGAAAAGAAGGAAGCTTCTCGGAAACTATCTTCATGCGATGAAGAACTCTGGGAGCGCGTCGTTTCTGTTGATAGGAATGCATTTGCGGGAAGTGACCTTCCAGTATTTCTTTCCCCACCACGGCGCGTCCCGAAAAAAGGTTGCCGTCGGCGTCCGGCGAGACTTCTTCGACCAAAAGCTTGACCGTCTGCCCATCGAGTTCAAACGAAACTCGGCCGCCCGGATGAAATTGCTGAGCGGAACGAAAAGTCACGGTGTCATTGGAAATCGAAACGAGTTCTATCCCCCGATTCTCAAAGAGGTCTCCGATGTGCATTCATGTTTCCTTTCTCATGAAGTGAGGTTTTGTCCGACGGCCTCGGGACAGTAAGAGAGATGCCTCCAAAGCTCTTCGGCGGAACCGGGTCGTTTCGACGGATCTTTTTGCAGACAAGCATCAATAAGCGCTTCGAATCGTGGACTAATTCTGAAGCTCCCCAGACGAGTTGCCAGCGGTGGAGGAACTTCGTTCAGTTGGCTCAAGATGGCCGCCTCCCGTTCACGATTGGGGAACACCGTTTCCCCGGTGAGCAGCCAGTAAGCCACTCCACCTAGCGCATATAGGTCCGCTCGTCCATCGACCGGCTCTCCCCTGGCCTGTTCGGGTGCCACGAAACTCGGCGTGCCAAACACCCGTGTCTGCTCGATCTTACCTCCGGCTTTTGCCCGAGAGCCACTCAACGAATGCTCCTCGTATCCTACAGCCAGACCAAAGTCGAGAACCTTCACAAAGTCCGTCACAGTCCCGGCCTGGCAAAGAAAAATATTGGCTGGCTTGATATCGCGATGAACCAGCCCCTGACTGTGTGCTTCCGCCAAAGAAAGGCACAACTGCATGAGGATTTGGATCGCTTTCCCTGGCTCGAAAGGCCCGTCTCTCAAAACTCGGCGCTCTAAATCAAGCCCTTCCAGAAGCTCCATGACACAAAAAAATTCGTTATTTTCCGTGACTCCAAAGTCATAAACCGTCACTGTGTGCGGCGAGGTCAACTTTGCCGTGATACGAGCCTCTCGTCTCAATTGCTCCCACCCCTCCTCTTCATTCGGAAAGAAATCCGGCCGTATCAGCTTGATGGCGGCGGGCCTCATCAATTGACGATGAGATCCGCGCCAGACCTCTCCCATGGCGCCCTGGCCCAATTTCTCTTCCAGCAGGTACTGGCCGAGTGCTCGAGTTTCATTCAGCTGCTCACCCAGATGACTCACAACCAGTGCTGGAACAATCGAAAGTCCCGTCGCCACGAGGTTATTCCAAAGCAAGAGATGATCGATATTCGCCGTGACCAACCAGTTTCCCACGACGCTTGCCAGGGTGGCAGCGAGCCCCGCGAACAGAGTTTTCCCAGGAGTGGTGGGCACGACCACTGGAAAAAACACAATCAAAACGGTAACCCACGACAAGCCTTCTATGGAACCATGTCCGAGGGGCGTCGTTTTCTCCAGGATGGAGGCACACAAAGCCACCATGGCCTCGTAGGCCAATCCCATATTCACCAGCAGAGCCGAGGAGATCTCCTCTTTCTGGCTGAGGCGATAGATCACCACGGCGCTCACCGCGCCGGCACCGTAGATATAGAAATGAAAGGGTGGACACTCCCCCAGTCCAGCCAGACGCACGGTCAGCATCCAAACACCGGAGGCCAAAATCGCGAACCCGATTCCCAGAATGCCGAATCCTAGACGACGCCGCACATCCTCGACGACATGGGCTGGAAGATGGAACAGCAGCCGCGGACCCCTGAAAAGGTCCACGGGCTGCAATGTCCTGGCCCTGGAAGCTGTTCTAGCCATCAGCATCAGTGGGAGTGAGAGGCTGAGTCGGCCGTTTCGTCTTTATCTTGAGGGCTGGTCAGCAATTCTCTCTGTTCCGGTGTCAAGACGGTCGCGGCTTCCCCCACCGCCTTGATAAAACCCAATCTCTTATCGGTTATAAGACCTTCCGAGACCTTCACTTTCTCGAGGATCTTCTGAATATCGGGTTGATCGCTCCCGGTTAAGGTCCAAACTTCCTTCTCAGCTTCATCGATCTTCTCCTGAAGCTCGCGTTGGCGTCCCTCGGCGGCGGCTTTCAAAGATTCAAGTTTCGATCTCTGTTCGCTTGAAAGCTGGAGATGATCAGCATGGTCGAGAAAAAAACCCGTGGCCCCCACGTGATAGATATGAGAGACGCCGGGGAACCCGGGCAGCGCGGAAAGCGGCACCGCGGTGTCACCCATTTGCATCATCTTCATGTCCCCGTGCATCATTCCCATCATCCCCATGCCCATTCCGCCGTCTTTTGCACTCATGGACATGTCCTTCATTTTCCTATCCATTCCGTTCATTTCCATGCCCCCGTCCTTGGGTTTCATAGGCATATCCTTCATCTTCATGTCTTTGCCGTGCATGCCCATCCCCCCATCCTTGGACTTCATAGACATATCCTTCATCTTCATGTCCTTGCCGTGCATATCCATCCCCATACCGTCCTCCATAGGCTTCATGGGCTTGTCTTCCATCACCATCTCATCGTGTTGCCGATCGCCGTGGTCATGCTCGCCATCTTCGGTATCCGCATCAGCGGACTCCCTCTTTTCAAGTTCCGCTGAGATATTGGATGTTTTTACCTGCAGCTCAGCCACCGACTCTTCCGCGGGAGAGCTTGCGGCTGAGGGATTCTGCTCGGCACATCCGGCGCTCAGAACCAGTAAGATCACACTCAGGAAAAACCATCTTGCCATAAACCATTTGTTACTTTTCATTTTCTCGAACCTCTGTTTCCAATTTTGTTTGTTGCCGGCCACGCTCACTGACCGTGACCGCCGTCATGTCCGCGATGCATGAAAATGTGCATCACGGGGCAAAGTAGCAAGAGCAGATATGGGAAGTATCCGGCCTCAAACTGAGTGGAATACCAAAAAGCCAGGCCCGCCATCAGACAGCAAACCAACATCAGGAATCTCATTTTCATCTATCTCATCTCCTTACATTCTCATTAGTCTTCGGAGTCTTCATCGGGATCTGGAACTGAAAAGAACACCCTCCCTCGGAAGACTCTTCCAGCCAAATTCGTCCTCCGTGTCCTTCAATGACTGAGCGACAAAAGGCCAGGCCCAATCCTGAAGAAGAGCGGCTGCCCTGTTGCACCATCTCAAACTTGCCAAAAACTCTCTCCCGGTCCTCAACCGGAACACCAGGTCCGCTATCGCTCACCTCGCCCTTGAGAAAACCTTCGGCGAAAGTGACCTTGAGACGAATAAGGCCTTCCGGAGGTGTATGCTTGATCGCATTGCTGATAAGGTTCTCAAGAACTCGACGGAAACGTCGAAGGTCCAGAGCGAGAGTGGGGGAAACCGGAGGCATCCCCACCTCCACGCGAATGCCTCTCTCGGCGGCAACCCTGATCGCATAGTCGGAGATTTCGCTAAGGGTGTTGTTAATTTCGGAAGTCTCCTCAATATCCAAGGCATCCTCGAGTTCTTCCAACCGGGCAATGTCAAGGACATCGTCGATAAGTTCTCGGAGACGAATCGCACTCTTTAAGCTGAGGTCGATAACCTCTACGGCAACTTCCTCGCTAGGTCGACGTCGCAAAGTGTTCAGTGAGACCAGCAGCCCCGTGAGAGGGTTCCTGAGATCGTGAACCAGCATTTGAGACATTGTTTTGCGAAGAAAAATCTGCTCCTCAAGAGACTTGTTCTTTTGGCTCAAAGACCTCACGGCAAGTCCCGTTATCGTGATGGCGAGTGCCGTTTCGACCAGCACCGACAGCAAATGGTAAGGACCCATTCCTAGTTGTTTCATAAAAAGATGACTCAGGAACTCCCAAATGACAAAAACGACTAGCAAGAACACTAAGAACCCTACACTGCGGGGGTTCCGGGAACGATTTGCGGCAGAGCTACTCAGGACTGGACTCCTCTCGCCTTCACCTGGAATCGAAAATCGCATCGTCGGCATCCCTCGGCCAGGGTTTCATTTCGCTCAAGCCGTCCACCCCACATTTCCGCCAATGCGAAATCAAGATTACACCAGGTCGCTCGACAAAGGTCAGGAGCCTTATTCCTTTGAAAAAAATCGGCAACCTGGCATCTGTACATATCCAGAGCAACTTCCTCCTCACCGGGGAGATACTCAAATTTGTATCCGGGCGGTGAGAAGGGAAATCGTAAGAATAGTCTGATGCACAAATCAAGTCTCTTGCGAGGGGACCGATATCGCCATCGAGCGAGGGCATAAGGGACCTTACCCCACTGCCGGTAAATCACCCAAGCCGTGTCTCCGATCAATTCTCGAGCGTGTTTCTGATCGATTCCTCTGTCAACCAAGACCTCATAACAACTGAGAGTCAGACACGACAAGTGAAGAAGCAGACGATTCCCGAATGGACTCGACCCGCTCGGAAGTTCCGTCACCAAACGATGGTACCCTTGCCAAGAAGAAGCTACGATATCCTCAACTTCCGAACGCGTGAATCTTCCTTTTTCGGACCGCAGACGATCTCGTTCTCGACCAACAATACCGGCGAGAGCTGCTTTCCTTACAACTGACGTAAAGAATCTTCTGAACAAGTTCGCTCTCATCAGTGATGCTTATAAACCCCCACTCTCTTGATGTCGATCCAACTTGTCGTTTGATGACAAGCAAAGCACTGGTCCACTCGGGCATGGGGTTTGCCGGCCACTTTAGCCGATATCATGTGAAAGTGTTCCATATAATGGCTCGGTGGCGCCTGATGGCATTGAGCACAGTCCATTGATTGTGTGCTGGGATGGCGAAATTCCGGAAGATTCCAGCTTGATGTCTGGTGACAAGAGGAACAATCCGCCCCAAACAGACCGAAATGTCTATCCTCGTTTTTATGGCATGCCGCGCAGTCCAGGGTCTTTTCCAGAGAGGATAGGTGAGGATTACTCAAGGCCCCCCCGCTCCCCCCTGGAGGTTGCTCGCCCTTTTCCTTGAGAAACGCCACGAGGGCGGAAATTTCCTCATCTCGAACGGCCATATCCTCGGCCTGTCTCAGCCCAATCTTAGCCACCGCCTCGTGATCCATCACGGATAAAATCGCGCCGTGGCCTTGATGCTCTCGGTGACACTCCGCGCAGCTCGTCACGTCGGCATGAAAAGCAGTCGGCCGGCGTTGAAGGATCGACTCATTATTGGCGTGACAGACCGCGCAATTGACAGCTTCAGCACCCTTTCCGGCCGTATGGCACGCACTGCAATCGTGGTCCAGGAACGCGTGAGCCTTCGATAGTTGTCCGGGATTTGCCATACGTTGCCACTCCGCGGGGCTCGTCAGTCCCTGGCGCCCTTGTTCGCCGTGAACCGGCGCGAAGTAAGTCACGAGCGCCAGAGTGGCGATCAGCAGACCGGCTAATACGAGAGCCCACCACACCTTCACGAGAACCACCTCAATCCGAAATGAATAGCGGCCCAGACGTGCAGACCCAGCAAGGCGTATAGGACCAGGGAAAGGACAATATGGATTTTGAGCCACGCTTTGAAAGCGCTCTTGAAATGCTCATGGGTTGCAATGGCGTACTCTACGTCTGCTATGGACTCAGCTAATCGGGCCAGGTCAAGGAGCCGCGAAAGGCCAGGCCGTGGCTCCTCGGAAAGTCGGCTCACCAGTCGGGCTCTCAAAAGAGAAAAGGTTCCCAGACTTTGGAGTTCGCAGCCTGATTCCAGGCCTCTTTTCATCTCCTCATACTGAGCCTGCAGGTCCGTCAGCAAGCTCAGTTTTTCTCGGATTTCGCGAGAGAAGAACGTCATCAAGTATCTACCTATGAAACCCGAAACGACAACGATAAGTGTCATGCCCGTCAGGGCGATACCGAGCGGACTTTCAAATTTGTGTCCGGTATGAAGCAAAACCAGGATGGGACCGACAACCCCCGCGTAGATGTGCCAGGTCAGCAATGTTTTCATTCGAACCCTGGAGGTGACCAAGCTTTTCAGTCGAGGCACCCGTTTGACTATCATGTAGGCAAGGGGAATCAGCATCAGCACCGAGCCGGATACCGCCAACACGCCGCCCCAGAAACTGCCCGCGAAACGAGGGGATTGGTGAAACACGAATCCGAGCCAGGTCACGAGCATCAGAACCACGAGCCCGCTCACCACAATTCGCTCACGCTCTTTCATCAGGCGTCCACCTCGATGTTCTCGCCGGCCGTGGCCTGGCAGGCCAGAATAAGGCCTTGCGCCTTGTCTTCGTCGGTCAGCGAGTCGTCACACTCCATTTCGACCTTGCCTGAAAGTAGCTTCACTCGGCACAGGCCACACTGTCCCGACCGACAGGAGTTATCGATCTCCACGCCAAGCTCGTCCGCCAGGTCAAGCACAGTTTGCCCCTGACCAAGAGACGCGGATTTACCCGACTTCTTGAACGTCACCACGGAGGTCGCGGCTTGCCGGGGAGCCTCATCGTCAACGATTTTCGGTTTCCTGGCGGGCCCGAAGGCCTCCGTCTTCACCTGCTCCTTCGGAACACCCAGTGAGTCCAGCATCTCCAGCACCGCGACCATCATCTCAGGCGGGCCGCAAACGTGGTATCTCCGTTCCGTCAGATCCGGAAGCAAGTGAGAAAACAGTTGGGCGGTAAAGCGGCCTTTCAACCCCATCCAAACGGTCCCCGCCGCGCGGGTCATGGTAGCGAAGACGTGAAGATTGCCATGGCGCTCTTGCAGTTGTTCAAGCTCTTCACGAAAGATGAAGTCGTTGGTAGTTCGGCAGCAGTAGAGAAAGTAGATATCTTTCGTCCATCCTATGTCGGTCAGGTAGCGAACGACACTCATCATCGGCGTGATACCGACCCCCCCGCTGATCAAAACAAGACTATCCGACTCCTCTCCCGTGAACGTGAACTTCCCGTTAGGCCCGGAGACCTCCAGCACATCTCCCTCTTTGATCTCATCATGCAGATATCGTGAAACCAGCCCTTGCTCTTCTCTTTTGATAGTCAAGGCGCAGTAATGGAGTTGAGTCGGAGTGGACGCGATAGTGTAGCTTCGGCGGACGGTTTTACCTCCGATCTTAAGCGAGAGCGTCAAGAACTGGCCCGGAAAGTAGGTGAAAGGCAGGGCTACTTCGTCCTCCGAAGCGAGGCGAAAGGTTTTGACCCCCGGCGTCTCCTCGAAGATACGGCAAACACGCAATCGCCCCGACCACTTATTCTCGGGCTGAGTCTTCGACTTCATCACCGGAAAAGAAGGCGGAATCGTCAGTTTCTCGGATTTCTCTTCGAGCGTTTTCGCCGGTGGTACCACCTGGGCACTCTCGTTCTCTCCTGGTTTCACCTTAGGCGCGTCAACCGCTGTTTGGGAAGTGAGCTTTTCCAGCAGTTGAGCGGCTCTTCTCATCTTAAAGAAATACATTCCGATCATCGCCGCGGAAAACGCGCCCAGAAGAACGATAACAAAAAGATGAAAGGTCACCCCACCGAAGCGCCCCCGGTCAGCCGGAGGGTCTGGTGGAAGCAGGTTCATCTCTCGCTTAAACCACTCTAGCGCGACTTTTCTCGGGGCCTTTCCCTCGCTCAGAGCTCTTTTGGCGGCCAGGCCGCTGTCAAAGCGAGCAAGCCCCTCTTTGGTCAGAGCCACTCCCTCTTGCATCTCGGCATAGTTGTCACGGGACGTCGCTCTCGAGATTTGATCGAGACCTTTCCCCATCAACGTCGCTCCCGACTTCATTCGCTGGTCGGCTTGGTCCAGGACTTCCAGACGCTTATCCGGAGAGAGTTCAGGCAGATTCATCAGCGATGGGTACAGGTCTTTAGGCTTCGGAGCGCCCATCTTCTCCATCATGCCGTCCATGCCCCCATCCATCATTCCGGCTGGCCCGTTGGAGTTCTCCGAACCGCCGGGATGATGCTTTGCATGATCCGGAGGCTGTGCAAGACCTCCAGAAGCGAGAAACAGCAATAGGAGGATACAGCTGGGGTATAGGACTAGACGTCTCATCAAATCAATCCAACGCTTCTTCAAGGTGAGAAACCAAAGTCTTCACACAAAAGCCCGCCAAACGAGATTCAACCTTGCGGTGACGAGCGCTGCCAGGGGTCGCGTTGGTTGTGGCGCTGTGGATGTGAGGGAGGTGCGAACCGGCCAGAACAATCTCTTTCTGCTTGTCGGCAGGTATCAGAGTGAGTTTGCAACTCGAAGAAACTCTGACCTGATATAGGAGTCGAGAAGTCGTTTGGAACCGATACGGTGAGACGTCTGACCCAGCCGATCCGGGTGGACCACTCGAAAGTGACCTGGAATCTTTGGAGAACTCAATCGATCCCCATACAACATAATCGACGGCCTTCTTTTTGGCCAAAGCTCGAGCGGTTAACTCATCTGTTGGAATAGGTGTGTCTTCAGACGCTGGAAGAACTCTGATTCCGGCCTGACGCAGCTCTTCACCAACCTCTTGATTTAACTGCTCCTCCGTGAGCGGGCGGTACTGGCCCTCCACGATGATCGGCAATAAAAGGACGCTCTTTTCTTCAGCCAAAGACGGTCCAGCGCCCACGGTTACCCATAACAAAATAGCGATGAAGGCGGCTATTTTTCTCATCTGTTTCCTCCATCCTGGTCGTTCCTTGTCTTCCGGTCTCGGACGCTCGTCGTTATATGAGACTCGCCCTTCTTGTCGACTTCAGCTGAGTGATGAAAGGCCTTCGGGGGCTTCCTCGAGATCGAACCGATACAGCCTGAAGGCAAAAGCAAGTCTATGAACCTTCTCTGTTGTTGAAATTTTGTCACGAATCTTCATCCTTTCGTCTGACGATAAGCCCGGCTATAACCAGGACCACAACCAGTAAGACACCGCTAAAAATCGTAAGTGTGGAAGCTGTCATCTATTTGCTCTCCTTTCCCCATCGCGGTATGAACATCGGAACTCTGTCCTGGTAGTCCCGATAATCGTCACCGAACTTATCGAGCATCTGCTTCTCCTCTTTCCTTGCTAGCGAAGCGTAAGCCAGGACTATGATGGGAAACGCGATGACCGAAAGCGCGGTCGGCCAATGAACGATTCCCTCGCCGAAAAGGATAATGAACAGTCCCGTGTATTGCGGATGCCGGACTCTCGCATAAATTCCCGACGTCATTAAATCGTCCCGGCCTCGCGCCTTATGGATCTTCCGCCAGCCTTCAGCAATCATCGAGGCCCCCGCGAACACCAGGGCGTACCCAAGCGCCATGGCGACCAGATGGGCGTTCTGCGATCCCGTGAGCTGAGCCCACAAGTTCCCTCCTTCCGACCAACTCATGTCCACTCCGAAGTAGCGTGTCAAAAAGTAGATCGTCAGGGGGAACCCGTACATCTCAGCGTAGAAGGCGATTATAAAGGCTTGCAGCACGCCCGCGCGGCTCCACTCTTTCCAACTGTCCGGTGCGAAGTAGCTGTAAAGCAACCACGATACAAACACCCCCACGATGAGGGCCGTCCCCCACATACCGACGTGCATATCAAAACCTCCCTATCTCGTCTCTACTTTTGATGAGCCGCGTGTTGCACCAGGTTCATCCCGCACAAGGGGCACTTACCGTTGCCTTTTGTCATGGAGGCATAGTGAACTTTACCTCCCATGACACAGGCCCAGGCCTCGTCCGGGATCTTCTCTTTCGCCACGGGCGGGTCGAACTTGGTTCCATCCTCGGCCACATGCACTTTCCCATCCTTGTGGTTGTGTTCCGCGTGATCGTGGTCCGGCGAAGTCATGGCCGAAGAAGAAGGGGGTCCGCCGGTATCTCCCGGCATCGGCATCCCACCGGGGCAAGCCAGGGTCGCCACGGAAAGGGCCAGTGTTAACAAAATAATCCAAATTTTCATGATCAAGAATTCTCCTAAAGGTTTAATAAGTCGCTGTAAAAGGCAGGCTAGCGCTGAGATTAGCTCCTACAATAGAAAAAGATCCCGCGATAGACTTGAAAGTCTAAATGCACAACGGGATCATGACAGAGCTGGCGGAGGCAGAAAGCAGAGGGTCAGGTCCGCGAAAAGCGGCGGCGGAGCACGCTCTCTTTTGACTGTGGGCGGGAGGTTTAGCAGGGCCTTGACAGGAGGTTCAACGGCCAATTCGGTCACAGACAGCGCGATAGTACAGGAAATGTCCGGTGCCGGTGAGAGGAAGGGGATCGCTCCGTTATGATACTTCGCGCCCGCACACAACTGCGGCGAGCAACTCTCCAAGCTATCAGTATCGCTACAGCAACATTGCGTGGACGCATTTGACGCATCCATCTTGCAGCAATCCTCAGCCGCGGCCGGTCCTGCTCCAAACAGCAACAGAAGCCCGGCGAAGACGTATGTGGCGACTCGCAATCCCATCTCAATCATCAACAACTAAATCGTCTCTTAGTTCCCCTTTTCGTCCAAGGTATCCAGAACCTTCTCTTATGGTACCCCCCAATACGTCAATGTCGTATGATCTGGATCATCCGTGAAAGTCAATCGGCTTAGCACAAGCTCGCAACAATCTGTTTACATTTTTAACAAAATTCTTTCAACTTCCATAACATCCCCAATAACCCCCATGCTAATATTTACAGGCGTGACGGGACAAAACTTCAGGAACTTTCCAACCTGACCTCGGAGAAATTATGGCTATCAATATCAACTTGTCCGGCGCTCATCCACTACAGAATCCCTACATGGGGGGTGGCCAGTTTGGCTCTTCCCCCGTCGGCGGCATCCCCATGATGCAACTCATGTACGGCATGGTGCAGATGATGATGCAGATGATGGGTGGCGGCCCCGCCGGAGGCTGTCCAATGCAGATGGCTCCGGGTCAATTCGGCTCACCAGGAGGATTCGGCGGGAACCCCATGATGGGTGGCGGCTCGCCCCTCGGTGGCTTTCTCGGAGGAGGAGGTTTCCCCGGAACATTCCTAGGGCGTGGCGGCTTCTCTGGTGGCAGTGGCGGCTATCCTGGAGCCTTTCCCCGCAGTAGTGGCAATAGCGAGACTCAGAGCGCTAGCGGACCGACAACGAGGCCAGGACCAGCCACCGGAAATCTGGTTGATCTCGGTGGAGGTAAAAAAGTCGACGCTTCCATAGCTGGCAACGTACAAGCGATGATCCAAGCCGCGCGGCGGGAGGGTGTCGACCTCAAAATAAGCTCAGCGTATCGTTCCAGGCAACAGCAAGAAGCACTTTATCAAAAGTACCTCAACGGGACCGGTAATCTCGCGGCGAAACCGGGTACGAGCAATCACGAAAGCGGACTCGCCATAGACTTCAGCAATACGCCCGGCGCCTATGCCTGGCTAAAGGCGAACGCAGGACGGTTCGGGCTGAAAAACTTGCCGAGTGAGCCCTGGCATTATTCCACGAACGGGCGCTAGATTTTGTGTGACTCAAGCCCACGGAGAGTCAGAACGTTTGTGTCCGATCGGCAAACGGCCCAGAGGAACTTTTAAAGGCAACGTCAATTATACTTTTTAGTGACGCGTGTATGGCGATACTTGTTTCTCGTGGTAGGACTAATGCTATCCATGGGCTTGATGACACCGGTGTTTGCCGATCAATGCTGCTGTGTTCTCGAGGTCCAATGTCCTTGCAACGGTGAGTTGCCGATGCTCGATAGCGACCACTGCCACGATGTTTCTCTGTGTGATGCTCCACCTAGTGGCAGCCACTTCATGCTACTCCTACCAACCTTCGATTTGAAGGTTCACGTGCAGTCGACGGCTGTTCGAGAGATTCCTGTCAAGCACAACATCCAGTTGGTTCAAGAAGTAGAGGAAGATAGTTACGAGCTGTCTCCTCCTCCACTCTTCGTCAATCTCAGTCGCTGTTCTTTACCACCCCCTAAGGCATAGGCAAAGCCCGAGGGTGAACCTTACAGTCCACCTACTGAATCGGTTTGTCGATTCGGTATCCCGAGTCAATTCCTGCACTCTTGATCGTTGAAACTGCTTGTGTTCTCTTTCGCTGGCTGTTGTGGGCCGTCGCGGAGAAGCTGGGCTCAAGGAGAGCGAAACCACCTCGCCATCCTTGCTCGCTCGTTGTTAATAGATGCGAGAACGTCTAATTTTTCTGGTCACCTATGGATCGCAATGCACTCCAGGTCTAGTTCTTCAACTGAGTTTTACGGAGGATTTATTTCGAATGAGAAAGCCACTTGGTCTCTTGATTTTTATCTCGGCTCTCCTGCTTGCGGCTTGCGGAATCAAGTCTGATTCCTATCCCACCAATATCGTTACCAAAGTTTCCCTGCCCCAAGAGGGCAACGCAGACCGCGATCCTGCAAAACTAGGGGCGAAGCTTTACAGTGAAATGGGCTGTATCTCTTGCCATTCTGTCGACGGGAGAGACGGACCTGGTCCATCTTTCAAAGGATTGTTCTCTAAGGACGCGACGGTTGTGACCGACGGTGTCAAGCGGAAGGTTAAGGTCGACGAAGAGTACCTCAAGAGGTCGATTACCGATCCCAATGCCGATATCGTTGCAGGATACGGCCCCGGTCGCATGCCTAAGTTCTCTCTGCGCACTGCTGAGGTGGAAGCTTTGGTGAGCTTCATCAAGGCTCCCGTTGCGAACGAAACGAACGCAGGGTTTGGGGACGGTCAATGTTGTCATCAATAAGTAAAACTAGGGTCGCTGCCGTGATTTTCCTATTTGCTCTGGGCTTTGGCGGGGGTCTTTGGTTTTGGGTTTCAGGTCGAGGATTTAGTGCCCGGGAGAAACCGAGCTCTCTGGAGAGCTTTTTCGCTCGTAAAGTTCGCTATCTGGCCACGCCACCAGACGCCCGAACTCTCAGGAACCCGGTCCCCTTGACTGCTGAGGCGTTGCGCTCGGCCAGGCTTCATTTTGCGGACCATTGTGCCAGTTGTCACGCCAACGACGGGAGTGGAGAGACCGATCTTGGCCAGGGCTTGTATCCCCCGGCTCCAGACATGCGTCTTGCAGAAACTCAAGACCTGACAGACGGTGAACTGTTTTATATTATCGACAACGGGATACGATTCACGGGCATGCCGGGGTGGGGAACAGGAGACCCCGAGGGAGAGAAGAGTACCTGGGAATTGGTCCACTTTATCCGCAAGTTGTCAGAATTGACGGATGAAGAACTGGAAGAGATGAGACAAAATAATCCACGCAACCCACAAGAAGTTCTGGAGGAAGACGCCGTGAGAAGATTCCTCGAGGAAGAGCCGTCTTCGGCAACAGACAAGAAAAAAACGGAGGAAACCCTATGACAATGACAAGACAAAAGCTGGTGGTACTAATGATGTGCTTCCTGATGATCGGTATAGCGAGTGCTCACGGAGGGCACGAGCATGGTGCGAAAATGGCGATGGGAACGGTCCAAACGAGTGAGAAAGGGCAGGTGAAACTAACGATGAGTGATGGGCAGAACATGGTCTTTACCGTCGATGGAGCCACAAGGATTATGAAGGGTGATGCCCTGATAAAAGCCGGTGAGCTAAAGAAGGGCACTCGAGCGGCTATCAAATATGACGATAGCACGACCCCTTTCAAGGCTCTTGAGATAAAGCTGGCTGGGTCCTCGCAGGGGAAGCAGTCTCCTGGAAGACACGATCACGGTTCGGGTCATCAGCACTGAGGAACCACTCAATAGGAAGGCAACAATAGAAAAAACCGAGCGAGACAACATCCCGCTCGGTTTTTTGTTTGCCCGGCGTGGCCGGCAACACCCACGCGTAGCGCGGGTACCCGGTCTGCTGAGTGCCGAGGTCGCTCCTCAGCACAAGAAGCAGACACCGCCCTGTTCACAGGGAAGGTAATTCGAATGGCAAGGGCGTCAAAGCTGGTCAAACGGCCAACGGCGGGGTCTGAAGGAAGCCATAGAAGGGAATTGCGAACTCAACGAGGTGAACCCGTTCGATTATCTCACCCAGGCTCTACGGAACGCCGGAAAGATCACGGCCGAGAACGCGGCGGACTGGATGCCCTGGTCGTACAGGGCTCAGCTGGCTTCGTAACTGCTGGCCCGGTCGAATTTGGCGTAGCTGTGCGCTACTGCCGACAGCTTACGAAGGTCCGCGTTTACCACAACGGAGTCTTCGTTGAAGTCGCTTCTCCAGAGAAGCTCAAGAGTCGAACCTACAGCAGGGCGATACCGAGGCGTCATGGATATTTCGCGGAAGTCGATCACTCGTTTCGCGCCATGTCGATCACCCGCACCGGGTGAAGTCGATCACTTTCTGGCACCGCTGCCGACCGGTTATTTCCCGCGCAGCGAATCTCCTTTCATTTCGATTTTGACGGCGGTTCTCACCAGTCTGTCGAGCAATGCGTCGGCCACGCTCGGGTCGGCGATCACGTCGTGCCACTTGGCCATCGGTAGTTGACTTGTCACGATGGTGGAGCGGGCTCCCGCGCGGTCGTCGATGATTTCGAGGAGGTCGTGCTGAACCTGACCTTCCAAGGGCGAGAGAGCCCAGTCGTCCAGAATCAAGAGGTCTGTACGAGCCAGCTTACCCAACAGCTTCAGAAAGCTTCCGTCACACCGAGCGAGGGTAAGCTCGTGGGCGAGGCGAGGAACTCTGTAATAGCGGACACTGAGCCCCTCACGGCAGGCTCGGTTAGAGAGAGCGCAAGCAAGCCAGGTCTTTCCAACTCCGGTGGCGCCAGTCAAGATAACGTTTCGCCCGTTGCGTATCCAATGACAGGTGGCCAGGTCCTCTATTACTTTCCGGAGAGTTTTCCTCTCTGGTCGAGGACGGCGGTATCGGCCTTCTTATCGGTGAGGTGGGGATAGGTATAACCACCGCTCTACGTGCCTTCTTGGACAGCCTTGAAGAGCGTACTTGCAAGGTCTGCTATCAAGGGGGGTACAAGCATTCCAGCGCTGTGCTTCAGGAGATGGTGACTCAGATGGGGTACCAGCCGGCTCATCTCAGGGCTGCCTGTCTGCGCCAGCTATCCGGAGCGATCTCGAGGCTCTGGACGGAACAGCGGAAGAAGACGTTTCTCATTCTCGACGACGCCCAGACCATCGAAGAGAGCTTGTTGGAGGACCTCAGGCTTATGACGAACTTCGAGTTCGACTCGTCCGAGCCGCTGGCTCTTCTCTTCATAGGGCACCCCAGCCTCCAGAACCGGCTTCGCAAACCTGTTCATCTGGCCCTATGGGACCGGCTTCGAATGCTCTACAGACTGGAGGGACTGACGCTAGAAGAGACCCACCAGTACATCGACCGACACCTGGAAGGTGCCGGCGGTAAGGGCGATCTGTTCACATCGGAAGCCAAGGTCGCCGTGTTCGAGCACTCACAGGGCATACCTCGGCGCATCAACCGTCTGGGGCTTGAGGCCGTGAAGCTCAGCGCCCGCCAAAAGGTCGCAACCATCGACGAGGAGATGATCTCCGTGGCAGTGAGGGTGTTCGATGGAGTATAGAAAGAAGAAACGTCGTCAGAAAAAGGTCCAAATCGAGACCAGGCACTTCTCGATGAGGTGAGCGAACTTCGTGAAATTCTAATAGAATTTGAGCCACTTTTTACCCGGGCTTGTGAAGGCATCGAAGAGATTGCAGCCCTCATCTACAACGGGCTCTACCCGCCATCATTCCCCGAGTCTCTCCTCGATGGCCATCCGCCGGAAGAACTTGAGCTATCGAGCAACGGCCTGGTGGCCTTCTCGCACAGAAAGGACAACGACGTGCCATTCTAATCTAGGACAAAACCAGACCACAGCTTCCTGGCCGACCTCACCGTCGGCCTTTTACTTACCTCTGAAGCGCGGCCAAACAATGTTCACGTAAGGTGGCCAGATAAAGTTAGCGGTGACAAGTATCGCCCAACGTTTGATGTCGGCGATGTAACGCGCTAGATGGCAATTCAATGACTGTAGGAGCTAGAATGGCCGTTTAGTCCTAGATTTTCATCATAATTCCTCAGTTTCTTGGTCAGCCCCGCGTGGAGCGAACGCCGCATACTTTCAAAAGTAATTTCGGAGTTCTCCTCGTCTCCGAATATCTAAAGTGGCACAATGGAATGACCCTCCGAAAGGGGCGTAGTTCCGAAATGGAACCGGTATGGGTACAAACCCCCATCCCTTGAGTGCCGTGATCATAGATTTCTGTGAAGCCTCTACAATGACTCTTTGGGGGTCAAGCATCAGAACATTGATACTAAGCCAGTTACTGCAGAGTGAGAGAATGGGTCCTGGTACAGGATCGGGCCTAGGGGCCTCGAGAATATCCCATTTTTTCAAAATGTCTGGAAGCTCATCAATATCGACGAAATCAGGATTGACCAAGACTTTGCCCGGTGCTAGAGGCATGAATGTTGAGTCTATATGCATGGGCTGACGGCAGGTCGTCTTGAGGCGATGAATCCGGTAGCGACCACGGAGATGTCGTTCAAGCCACTGGATTCCCAACTCATTGGTAACATTGCTTCGGATACAAAACAGGTCCGAGCCGCAACGGACGAAATCTGCGGCGTCAAAAACAGGCTCAGCTTCGTTTGTAACAAACTTGATCTTTTCGCCAGGTCTTGGAATTCGATAGGCTGTGTTAAACAGATCGTCCGACAAGGCTGGCTTGGGAGCAGAAGTCCAACGTGCACCTCGTCTAAAGTATTCGATGAAGAGTTCTTTATATGCGAGGCTCTCGAAGTATCGCGTTCGCCAACACATGGGCGTTTCGATTATCTCATCCCCGATGACCAGGTAGCCATCTCTAGGACAAGCCGCGCAGTACCCCCTAGAACTCCAGTGCGGGGTTGAAAATTTTCTACTGAAATTAGTGGGCTTAGGCTGCCGAACCTTCACCCCCTCTCCTTCCAAGACGTTTATAAAGCCTCTTAACTCCTCCTCCGCGGGTCCCACCATGAAGCGTGGATAGCGAAAACCGCCGAATAAACCTAGTAGAAATGAAGCGGGGCGCGGCACGTTAAATGTTACAGCGGGATGACCAGTCGGCATCGTGGCTTCCTTCAAGGAACCCACGATTACTTCCTCAAGTGGGTCCCATTCGTTGTGAGAATTGACTGGTGAAAGATGAGCAGAATCGGTCATCACGGTAGAGCCTCCTAATTTCCGCCGGACGCAATCAAGAATTCGGCGTGCTTGACGGGATAGGTTTGATTGTATCAGATCCGAGGTAACAAAAGTCCAAGAAAAGCGGCTAAAGATAGTGAAGCGCTACAAGCGGCCTTCGTCACACTCCTCTCACGTGAACAAGAAAGTCCACTCAAACCCTCTCGTTGAGTATTCTCTCGGTTTACTTTACAGCTATCGCGGTGGGGGCAAAAAGCAAAGTGTAAGGTCGGCGAAGAGTATTAGTGGAACAGGTTCTTCCTCGGCGGTGGCAGCCAGGCTTAGTACTGGTTTCAGAGGAACAGGAATATCCAAAGTGACGACTGAAGATTGAAGAACCGCTGAAATATCGAGTCTTGAAAAAGTGAACGCGGTTGATGGCCCCTGACTTTTCACGCCACCACAAAGTTGTGGTACGCAATTCTCCCCTCTCTCGACATCAACACAACAGCATGTCACCGTATCTGTGCTCTTGCAACAGTCTTCAGTAACTTCAGCAACAGCTGCCCCTAATCCGAGCAGTAGAAAGAGCCCTGCGAAAACGTATCTAATGGCGGCTCGATAAAGCACAAGTGAGAGTTCAGTCTTTAGGTAAATTTACCTCCTACACAAAAATCCAGGTGCTGAATGGAGGAGACCATGCCAATCGAGCTACTTCCCGTTCGTCGAATAGTGCCAAGGCTCCGACGGAAGATTTTTCAGTCCGTACCGACCCGCGTTTTTCTTCAGCCAATCGTAGGCCCCGCTGGTGTTCTTGAAATCGATGGCGAGACCGCTTTCGTGATTGCTTGAGCCCGGCTTCGCGGCCAGGTTTCCGGTTCCGTTCAAATACG
>JYMV01036052.1_pt1 | contig 25427 bp, 30 predicted proteins | sample 338911 | NCBI WGS metagenome assembly JYMV01 (sample SAMN03354496, study PRJNA234377) | hydrothermal vent metagenome | biome: Deep sea; feature: Hydrothermal plumes at the Eastern Lau Spreading Center, Western Pacific Ocean; material: Seawater | place: Tonga | collected 2009 | depth 2000 m m
GTCATTAAGGTTCCCGCAGGATGCCAGGATTATTATCCGGCCATGTATGGAGGAGTAAGAAAAGTCCTGCCCGGAATCCGAAGAACTGAGACGCAAAAGTATGCCATAAGCCCCGCTGAACTTACCCGACATTTTGTCCTGTGTTATACAGGCAAGCCCAGAAATTCGGGGATCAATAATTGGAAGGTGATGAAAAAGGTCGTGGATGGCAATAGAACAGTGATCCGTCACCTGAAATCTATCCGGGATTGTGCAGTAGAAATGGAGCGAGCATTGAGCCGGGGACATCTTAAAAGTTTGGCCCCGATTTTTGCCCGGGAATGGAAAGCCCGCAAACAGTTGGCTCCTAATATCAGTACCCCCCAAATGGATCGGTTGATGCGTGCCGCGCAAAAAAAAGGCGCATTAGCTGGCAAGGTTTGCGGTGCAGGTGGCGGCGGATGCGTGGCCTTCATTGTGCCGCCAGCCAAAAAACAATCCGTAATGGAAGAGCTCACCTCAAAGGGAGGAAAAGTACTTCCCTTCCGTTTTGTCTCCCGTGGCCTCCGCTGCCAGGCGCCAGCGTGATGCTGGACTCCATGAGCAATAGTTTTTGCTGGAGAGCAAAAAGTTATCTCACCTCAAAGAGTCTTTGCTGTAATCTCTCCCAAGGAGTGGGGCGCAGGTACTGCGCACTATTTTTTACCGCTAGCAACTATGCTTTTGGCTAAACGGGATCATGCTCATTGGCCCTCCGCCGAGGAGCGGAGGGGTTTGAAGACAACGATCAAAAGAGGAAGAAGGGTAAGGGCGCCGATCAGGGCCACGACCATTGCCGTTCCGGTCAGCAGGCCAAAATAGATGGTGGGCATGAACTCCGAAAGCGCCAGAATCGAAAAACCAAGGGTAATGGTTACCGATGTATAATACATAGCTTTGCCAATGCTCCCGTGGCACCGGTTCATGGAGGCTAGATAATTTTGATCCACCTTGTATTCCGTTTGAAACCGGTGGATGTAATGAATGGTATTGTCCACCGCTATTCCCAGCGTGATGGCCGCGATGGTAATCGTCATCATGTCCAGGGGAATGCCCAGCCAGCCCATGAGGCTCAGCACCGTTCCTGCCGCCAAAAGATTAGGGATGATTCCAATAAGTGCGAGAGATAAGCTCTTGAATAAAATCATAAACATGAACATGATGGCGAAAAAGACCACGCCGATAGTGAGAATCTGCGACCGAGCACCACCATTCCTGTGAAATGGATGGTTTCCGCATCAAACTTTAATTCTTCAACGAGATAGTTGCGGATTTTTTCTATCAGTTGAGAGCGTCTCAGGGTGGGGTCGGACTCTATCAACCTCATATTGATATGAATCTGGTTGGCATCCTGGGACAAGTAAGGGTTGACCAGAGAATCCTTAACACTTTCCGGCATGAGTTTGCGGATGAGTGCCAGATCATAATCGTCCGGTTTGCGGCCGTTTCCCAGTTGGGTGAAGACTTTAACCAGGGTAGATATGGACTGGACTTTGCCCACCTCCGGCAGGCTTTCCAGGTAGTCATGTATTTTTTCTACCCGATCAAGCATATTGGTGTTGAACCAATAATTTATTGCCACTTCTTCCGATTCGTCAGCGAAGGGATCATCAAAATCTTCTTCCTCCGCTATTTCATTGTCATTAGCTTCTTTAAGGTAATCAAAAAACTTCTGGTCCGGATTCATAATAATGTCAAGAGGTGTGGTGCCTCCCAACTTCTGGTCGATAACTTCCATGCCTCGATAAATTTCCGTGTTGCTTTTGAAGTGATCGATGAAACGGTTTTCCACCTCCAGTTTGGAAATTCCCATCGCGCTTACCAAGGCCAAAAGGAGCGAGCCGTATAGGATGGCATTGCGGTTACGATTCGTAAATGCGGCAATAGACAGCGTAAAAATTTTTGTTCTGTCCTTACCGGACCCGGGAGTCTCCGGATTTAAAAGCACCAGCGCGGCCGGGAAAAAAATGAAAATCAAGATAAAGGCCAGGGAAATCCCGCTGGTCATGATCCAGCCGAAATCTATAACAGGCCGGATGCCGCTGACCAGGAGGGAACAAAAAGCGACGATGGTGGTGATTGCGGTATAAAAACAGGGCTGAACCATGAGACGGACCGTTTGCCAGACCAGCTCTTTCTGGCTTTGGCCCGGATTGTTATCGTTTAAACCCTGATACCTCACGATCAAATGTACGGTCAGGGACATGGTAATGATGAGCAGAATAGAAATGAAATTGGAAGAAATAACTGTCACCCGCCAATCCATTAATCCTAAATAACCCACCATCACCAAGACGGTGATGACGCAACAGCTCATAGGCAATGCTACCCAGCGCAATTTCCTGAAAAACAGGCTGAGCATCAGGATAAGAAAGGCGATGACACCCAGACCAAAAGTTTTCAGGTCGTGTTCGATGAAGCCGATCATATCCGTAGTGATCATGGGAATTCCGCCGAGGAACATCTCGGCGTGATCGCGATGCCGATCCATAATATCGCGTTAACTTGTCCTCTGCATCCAGAACCTTTGCATGGTAATCGCGGAATTCCTGGCGGGCCTCGGCAAATATTTCCTCCTCCTCTTTGCTGAGGCCGGATTCCTTTTTCTTGTCGCTCAGGTCATTGCGCCGATACAGAAGGGAAAAGTATTTTTCATCACGCTTGAAATTGATCCGGATAATCGTGACTTTTCCATCCGGACTCAATAACAGATTTTTGTAAATGGGACTTTCCAGAAATTCCTTGCGGACCAGTTCCCGGTCCATGCCGGGAGTTTCCAAAGTGCGGATATCAGTAGCCAGTTTGGATATTTCAACGCGCGGGCTGTTCAGCAGGGGAACATTAAGGATGCTGTCTGTCGAGCGAACCCGGTCCAAACGGGCAAGCTCATTGCTGATGGATTTTAAATCCGCTAGCACTTCATCAGACATTAAATCCTTGAAAGGGGCGTAAGTGATGATCAGGAAATCATCGGAACCGTAAGATTTATTTATCTTCCGGTAATATTCCAGGGAGTCATCGTTTTCCAGAACCAAGGATTCAGCGGAGGCATCGAGTTTGAAATTTGGGATGTGATAAGAAAAATAACCCACAACCAAAAAAACCATTATCAGGCTGGCCACGGGTTTTTCGATTACCCATTTCCGATAGGTGTTGGCAAATAAACTCAGCAAGAAGAGAATCCTATTCTGATGAAGTTTGTTTTGGGACAGGGCATCTTTCAGGCAAGCAAATCGATTGTTTCGGGTTTCGAAGACCCCAACCGGGAATAAAAAAGACCTTCAATAAAGACGGGTGCAACCTTCCCCAAAAAGCCGGATGTTTTCGAAAAACCTGAGAAACATCCCCGCAGGTGAAAGGCGGATGTATTTTATACTCAACTGGTGCAATCTCCAATAGTCAAAATGGGTCGATTTAAGAGGAAAAAAAACAATTTAACAATTGTATGAAAAACACTGACAAACCGCTGGTTATTTTGCTTGAATATCGTATTTGCGATAATTTTCCTTGCATTTCCGGGTGTTTGAAGTAAGATTTCCCCAATTATTTCAATTAATTAATTGATTATCAGTTTCCGGGGAGGGCAGATTATGTTTTCCAGGTGCAATATTCTGATTGTGGATGATGACCAGTTTGCACGGGGGATGATCAAGCATCACTTGACCCGTTTAGGAGTCAAAAATATATTCGAGGATAAGGATGGCGAGCAGGCTCTTGAAACATTGCGATCAGCCAGGATGGATCTGATTATTGCCGACCGCTACATGCCTAAATTGAACGGACTGGAATTATTCTGCAGTATCCAGATGGACCCGTTGCTAAAAGACACTCCCTTCATCATGATTACTGTAGAAGATGATAAAACTAAAATTGAGGATGCGCAGAAACAGGGTATCCAGCATTATCTGGTCAAGCCGTTCAACGCCGAAACGTTTGACAATAAAATTCAGGAAGTTCTGGCAACAACTCAAAGCAACCACTAGCCTCCACGGGCAAATTGCAATGTCTTTATCTTGCCCTTGCAGGGCATGCGTGGTATTTAACCATTGCCTTCATGCCCGGAACGGGTAAAGAAAAATGTAGCAATATCACATGCGGCAAATATTCTCGTAGCTTGGTGGATTATTTCTTACTGGCGGCCCCACGCTTGGAGGCCGCTTGTGTTAATCTGGTGAGGTCTACATTTTCTCAATCATCAGGTTAAACCATTTATGGGTTTTTCCCCGGCACTGAAATATTTAATTATCGTTATCGTAACCCTGGGGATGGGGTTTTCGGTCTGGCTCCTGCCGCATGACAAAAAGATAAAAGAAGAGTCGGAATCCATCACCACTCCTATTGATGCCAAAGACGAAGCCGGTCGCTACCTGCAACAGGCATCGGAAGATTTTTTCTATCACGAGTTTGATCGGGCCATCGAGAATTATGGCAAGGCCATCACGGCTTACGAAAAAGAAAACCAATTGGAAAAGGCGGCGAAGGTTTATGAGTCCATCGGCGACCTGTATAAATTTCGCAGGAATCTCAAGGCCGCAGAGGCGCAATACATCCTGGCCATGGAATACCACCACAAAATCAATGATCCGCTGGGCGAGGCCCGGGCCATGAGCCATGCCGGCGACTTGCTTTTGGAACGGGGCGATAATGCTGGGGCGGGAGTTTGGTATAAAAAAGGGGTGGAACTGGTGAAAGAAGGTCCGCCTCACCAGAATCAGGCGCTTTTGTTCGAAAATATGGGGCGCTTTTACTGGAAAACAGAAAAAAATATTCCCGAGGCCATCGTCTGGTATACCCACACCCGCGATGTCTTTTCTGCCCTGGAAAACCAAATGGGCTACGACCATATAAGCGCCGTGTTAAACCAACTCCGCCAGCATAACGCTGGAATTGTGATACCCCCTCGATAAACTTCATGCCCCCAAGGGGTACAAATTGCCATAACCCTTTTTGTTTACCTCCCCTTGCCCATCCCCGCCCATTGACATAAAATAACCCCGCCATCTGTCAGGGTCTAGAAGAAAAATGAAACAGTCCAAAAAGAAAAAGAAGGCCCCGCCAAAGCGGGAGCAACCGCCCAAAATAGTCAAAAAGGTCAGGAAAGATTTGGGAAAGAAAAAACAGGCCGAGGATCAGCAGGAATTGGCCCGCATATGGGACGAAGATCTCTGCGAATAAAGAAATATTTATCCGGCGAACCGCCGCCAGCGTGATGCCCCATTCGGGGCATTAAGGCAAATGATAAGCATAACTCGCTGGACCCAATGGGCAATAGTTTTTCCCTTTAGGGGGATGTGCCAGCTCTGGCGAGCAAGAAGTATTGGCGGCTTGATGGGCTCTTGTTAAATTTCCTTCAGGCGTCGCCCGGCTAAAGGGTGACAACCTGGGAAATTTCATACAGTTTGTACACTTTTTTGTAATTTAAAATCCACCTCCCTCTAACCTTCTTGCCTCTTTTTTATTCTCAGATTTCAAAAAACAATTTACTTTCAATAATTTAAATGTTTTCCCGCTACAGGGTGTTCTTCGTTGGCATACAAATTGCTGTTAAATAGTATAATTGGCGCCCTCACATTTTTCCAGGAGGGCACCCTAAGCGGATGACCCGCCCCGGGCTTGGAAATTTAGAATCTATTAAGTAGGTAAAACATGAAAATAAATATGAAGGCATTAATTGCAGAGGATCCAAACTGGTTTGTAGAACAAATTAAGAAAGTCCGGGCTTTTTCAGTCCTTTCCGATAAAGAACTAATGTATGTAGTGTCACAAATGCGGAGTTTCTATTTTAAGGCCGGGACTACGATTGTGAATCAAGGGGAAGCTGCGAATTTATTTTTTATAGTTCATAAAGGCATGGTCGAAGTATCCATGAAGAAATTCTTTTTCAGGGAAAAACAAGTTGCAATCCTCGAATCTGGAGACTTTTTTGGTGAAAGTGCCTTGGTCTCGAATTCCAAGCGAAACGCTACAGTCATAGCAAAGACAGATACTTCATGTTTTGTTCTACTCAAACCCAGTTTTAAATTCATGCTGCAAGAAAACCCGCTTTTCAGGCAAAATATGAAAGCCGTCTACGCAAGACGAAAACTGCAATTAAAAAACGCCTAACCGGCCAAGCGGCCGGGGGCAATGTGGCGGTGACGCAGGGCTCGGCACTTCTGCAATAATTTCAATAGTTAGGCGTTTATCCCTCATACCATTTTGCCCGGTTCCTTTGAGGATTCGAGGAGGATTTTGAATCCTAATGCCTTCCCGGCAACTCTAACAATTAAATCAAAAATACGATCCAAATCGCAGTGGAATTAAGCGAAAACCATCCACCATTTATTTTTCCTGGAGGCAGAATATGTGCGGAGATCAAATGAACAGTCCCAGCGGTAAAAGCGGTATTATTCAGCCAAGGCGGCAGTCGTGGAGGGTGGTTTCCATCCTTACGGTTCTGTTTTTTTCGTGGGCATTGCCGAGTACAGCGGGTGAAGTGTGGGTCGCCAATATGAAGGGCGCCAATGTCCAGATCATAGATACCAGTTCCAACAAGGTGGTGCAAACGATTCCTACCGGTGCCGGAGCGCATAATGTCACCTTCAGTCCGGATGGCAAGCTGGCCTACATCGCCAACCTGGGGACTAACAGCATCACCATCATCGACACGATGTCCAAAGAAAAGCTGGCCGATATCGTGACCGACACGAAAGCCCACGATGTCGCCGTCTCCCCCGATGGTAAACTCGCGGTCGCCTGCAATGTCGGAGCGGGCAATATCACCTTCATCGATGTCGCTGCGAAAAAAGCCGTTCATACGATGGCCACCGGAAAAAAAGCCATCACCGCTGTTTTTTCTCCCGATGGAAACACGTTGTATGTGGTAAACGCCGGGGCCGGAAATATTTCGGTGGTGGATGTGAAGTCCAAGAAAATTACCCAGACCCGGCAGGGTGCTAAAGGGGCCATGGCCATCAAACCGACGAAAAACTGGGGTCAGTTCTGGCTCACCGCTCCTGCGGATAATAAATTGTTACTGCTCAACACGCGCACCGGTGCGTTAGAAGCTTCCATCGAGGTACCGGGAGAACCGCATGGGTTGGTCCATAGCCCGGATGGCAAAACCGTTTTTGTCGGACAACGTAAACTGGGGCAAATCGCCATGATCGACACGGCAAGCCGCAAGATCGTTAAAACCTTATCGCTGGGCCAACGTCCGGATATGATAGACATCAGCTCAGACGGCAAAACCGTCTACGTTGCTATCCGGGATGATAACAAACTGGCTGTGGTCTCCGCTGCCGATCTGAGTTTGATTACGAAAGTCGATACCGATGGAGAAACCCACGGCCTCGCCTACAAGGATTAACTTCCAACGTGACCGGCGGGTGGAGCCGCCGGTCCGGTGGAGTGGATATCATGCTAAGTCCGTAGGGCGGGACTATCTTCCTGAAGCAGTGATATTTGACCTTTGCAAGGTATATCTTGAAAGATCTTGGTGGTGACTCCCTCTCCCGAGGGGCTTTGTAATATTTCTTCCTATCCCATTCAAAAAAATTTTCCCCTTAAGAACAGCACGCGGAATGTCTTGGAGTTGATTCCTCTAAACAACTTTATAACCAACAATAAAACAACAAAAATATTGGTAAAAACAATAATATTGTGGTTTGGGGTCATTTTTAAGTAGATGGAAATCACCGTATGTAACCACAACATCTTTATTTATAAGTGGTTATGTTATTTGATTTACATGGAATCATATGGCACCAATCTTGCTTTTGGTTAGTCCGGGGAGAACTGATTTAACCATGAGGAGGTAAAATTGTCCGATTTAACTGACGATCAGGACCAGCCTGAATCAACCCCTGAAAAAACCAAAAAAAATTTAGGCAAGGATAAGAAAGAAAACCAAGCAAGTAAAAGCAATAGTGAATTGATGGCGGAATTTTTTTCTGTCAATTCGGATGCGGCTAAAAAATAAAATTCAGGAGAAAAGCGATGGAAGAGGACCTGAATTTTATCGAAGAGTTTCTTTTACATCTTGAGAAATCCAGCGACGAGGGCTTCTCATACAGTATTCCATTTAACTCCAAGGACAGGTATCTGATGCTCCATATAAGTTCATTGGATATTGCAAATTTCGTTGAACATGAAGAACTCCATACTCATGACAGCTTTAACGGTATAGTCCGCATAACCCAAAAGGGCCTAAATTTTCTGAAAACCATTGTGAAATAAAAATATCCTGCCTTTCTGTTGATTTAGCTTTCTTACTTTCGGCCTCGCTCAAATTCCACATAAGGCTCTTCCATTGTGCCTTTAAACTCAATGGACCTTGCATCATCGGGAACATCATCCCCAAACACATGATGGACTTCCTGCATGGTTTCTTTCTGGGAGGAATGGCTGGCGTTCCAGCATGCGTTGGCGCTGCCCGGTGAGCAGGTCGTTTCCCCATCGGCGTCGATGGACCATACGATTTTGCTTTTTTCATGCCGGGCTGTGGCCTCGAAGCTGTATCTTTCGCCTGAAATTAAAATCAATTCGACCCATCCTTCATCCGGGGAGCGGTCTACAGGGTCTTCGCGAAAAAGGAAGGGGGACTCCTCACCTTCGAGAGTGCAGTCCCCGTCCGACTCCGGCATGTTCCAATAGACTCGGCAAGTGTTGAACAAATCCTGCAACTGACCCCATGCGTAGGTTTCCTGCCAGGGAACCGGATTGTGATGGGAAGTCCGCGCAACAGATTTATCTTCTAATGGGCGAACAGGTTTATCCGCTAAAGGGCGACGGGTATCGGAAGATCCGTAAAAGATAACCCAGGTAAAAACGCATACTGCCAAAACCACGCCGAATTTTTTCATTCCGCGGGCTCCTTTTTAATGGGAAAATTTTTTTTAGTGTAAAGGAATTATCGCGCGAATCAATGTATTGGTGTCTGCCCGGAGCGGTAAAGGGTTGCAGAGAGTCGGGAGAACGCATTAGAATAAAAGTTACAAACTATAAATTTATTGATGGATTTATCTCCAGCTCCTAATCGTATGAAAACGATTTTTGCGGTTCTTATTTTCCTCTTGTTTGCTTTCCCGGATTCTGTTCGGTCTGAACTATACAAATGGGTCGACGAAAACGGTAAGGTCCATTTCACTGACAGCCCGAGAAATATCCCCAAAAATTCGCAAGTTGAAATTCGAAAGCAGAGGAAAACATCTGGCGGGCAAAAGGATCAAAAGGTAAAAGCAACGAAGCCCACCAGGTTCAACAAGCGGCAGGAGGCCATCTTCGAGGAAATGGAGAATGAAATTCAAGATACACGCAGAAAACTAAAGCAAGCCGAAACTCGATATAGAACCGCAGAGGAAAAATATAAGGAACTTGCAAGTGAGTATTCTACCGACAACGTAGTCGACAGAAATGAACAGGAGCGTTATTTTTACAACAATCCTGATGAAAAGCGTGAGGCGATTAAAGAGTTGCAAAGACTGGATGAAAAATTCGAGCAGGCAAAAAAGAATTTTGGGGATATGAAGTTGGAGTTGAAGAGCCAGGAATTTCGCCTGAAATTATACCGGCAAGATGTAGAAGAGAGATTAAGCAAAAAAGGGAGACAAAACCTATGAACAATAGCTTTGGGAAGGTGAATGTCTGGAGATAGGTTATGGTCAGAGTTTGCCCCAAATGCGGTTACGAAAGAAAAGCCGATGAACCGGTGCCGGAAACCGAGTGCCCTCAATGCGGGGCTATCTACGCAAAGATTGAACAGGCGTTAAGAAAAGCGGAAGAACCGGAACCGCAAAATCCTGATCCTCAGGAACCGCAACCTGATAAGGACGAACCTCCATCAGTCGAAGAAAAAAGCGCCAAGTTGACAGCATTTCTTTACGAGCAAAGCCAGTTGAGCCGGGAAAAGACACGAACCTTTGGGCTAGCGATAACCGTTATTCCCAGCTTATTTTTTGGGACAGGACTGTTCTTTGCTTGCTGGAAAGCGTTTGGTCCGCTCATCATCATCGCCAAAGTTATCGATATTCAGGGCAACGAAGGTTGGACCATCGTTTTTGCGGACAAACCCATTGCCTGGGCTATTGTTGCGGGCGGGGTAATTTTACCGTTTTTATTTTTATGGTACCGGAATATCCGCCGATCATTAAGGGGGTAAAATTCTTCCTTAGACCTCGGTATTACCGTAATTATATTTCCTCCAGCCACTTTCTGGCGAGGCCTATGGCAATGGCAATCTGCCCGGGAGTCATTTTCTTTTCTATGATGTCCGTGTTTTTCTTTCCCACTTCATTGCCGTTCACCCCGGCAATGTTGAACCACTTGTGGGCTTCAACATAATCCTGTTCCACCCCCAGGCCTTTTTCATACATCAAACCGAGGTTTGACTGCGCACCGGGAATCCTCTGCTCAGCCGAAAGCCGATACCATTTGACGGCTTCCTTATGGTCTATGGGCAATCCCTCACCTCGGCTGTACATCAACCCGAGATTGTATTGTGCCTGACCATATCCCTGTTCAGCTGATAGCTTGAACCACCAGATTGCTTCCTGATAATCTTTTGCCACACCTCTTCCTCTGCCATACATCACCCCAAGGTTGTGTTGGGCCTGGGCCAGGCCCTGTTCGGCAGCGACCCGATACCATTTGACCGCCTCCATATAATTCTGCTCGACTCCCCGGCCTGTACCGTACATCAAGCCGAGGTTGGTTTGGGATTCTGCGAACCCCTGTTCGGCCGCCAACCGATACCATTTGACTGCTTCCTCATCATCGCGGGGAACATCCTGGCCGTTGCTGTACATCAACCCAAGGTTGTATTGCGCTTCGGCTATCCCTTGTTCGGCTAACGGTTTCCACTCGTCAAAAATCATTCAAATATTCCTTTGCCTCTGCAAGTTCAGGTAACCCAGGGTCGGCGTCTTTCAACTGGCTGAGCAAACGTTCATAGGTTTCTTTCGCTGAGGATTTGTCGCCACTTGCTTTGGCGGCGCGAGCGGCCCCCACCAGGGAGCGGAGTCGGTTGCGGTGCCGCCCAAGAGAGATGGCGAATTGCTCCTGGGCCTGAATCGGTTTGTGGGCTTGCAGATAAACTTCACCCAGTAATTCGTAGGTAGGCTTGAGTATGCGTGGCGGCCCGGACGGCGGCGGAAGTTTTTCTTCTACCAACGTTGCTTGTTTCGCCAGTTGGATGGCGGCGTCATACTCTCTCTGCTGAAGTTTCATCGCAACCTGGATTTCCAGTTGCCACACTTGCAGGTTTTCAGGCCGTTTGAAAAAGTTTTTGCGAAACCCTTTTTCGCCGATGGTTTTTAACTCCGCGAGATGTTTCCTGGCTTCTTCAATATTCCCCTGCATGGCGGCGGCGAATCCGCGGACGAAATGAGTTGCGGCGCTGGCATAGCTTTTAGGTTTCCATCCGTCAGGCGGAGTGAGTTGTCCTGCTTTCTGCCATTGCGCGGTCTCAATAATGGCGGCGGCGAGCATGCGCGGATAATATTTCCCGGCACTTAAATTGGATTGGGACTGGATTCCTTCCTGCATATCTTTTTGCTGGATGGCAAAAATCGCCTCGGCATCTTTGATGAGCCCCTGTTGCAGGGTGGTGTAGTGCAGCCATTGCAGGTTGTGGTAACCGCGTTTGCTTTTCGCCAGGTTTTTTCTTTCCACCCATTCGACAGAAGTGGTCCAGCCGTTTTTGTTGGATGTTGACGCTTGCGCCCACATGCCAAGCTGAACAAAGATATGCGCCGGCATGTGCTGGGCGTGGGGCGATGCCGGAGCGATTTTGGCGAAACGTTTGGCGGAAGGCAAAGCAAGCCGCGCAAGATTGGGTGTGTCGAAGGCGTGGATGGCGTAATGCGCGGCACAAGGGTGATCCGGACTCTTCTGAAAAACCTCCAGCGCAATGGCACCCGACTCGACCTGCAACGGCAATTTGTTTTCCGCGTTTCTTGCCAGACCTAAAAGGGACAGACTATAAAAACAGGCGGCCTCCAGGTCAGCCGGATAGGTGCGATAAATTTTTTCCATGGCTTTGGAATAAGCTTTATCGCGCATGGGTTTTTTGCCGTCGCCATAAAGCAGCCGGACAGCATGAATATAGTCTTGTTCCCGCTGTGTTAAATTCAGGGTGTCCGGGATTTTAGCCAGCGCGGCGTTTGCCAATTGATTCTCTTGCTCTTCCCATAATCCATGGTTGTGGGCCATGGCTGTTCCCCAGTATCCCATGGCGAACTGCGGATCGGCCTCGGTAGACTGCTGGAACGCATCCAGCGCTTCGGTGTACCAGAAAGAGTGCAGAGCGGCAACGCCGCGCAGGAAATGTTGTTGCGCCTGCCCGGTGCCAGAAGTGGGGAACGAGACGGTGCCCAGTTGGGTTGCCGGGTTTTTCGCTGTGGTCGCTTGGGCAAAGTCCGTTGTCAGGATAAAAATTGCGATCAATGCGAAAAGCTGTATGCGCGGCAAAAACATGTCATCCCTCTTTCGATCTTTGAAGATGCAGCAAGTTTAACACAGCCACCAGGCGCCGACCAGCGGCCGGTGGCAATGAGCAAAACTTTTATTGGCGATCCAAGAGTTATCTCGGCAGGATGGGATTTTAAGATGTCATGCTGAGCTAGGTCGAAGCATCTGCTTCCCTGCCTAATGTCCTCTTCATTAACCTTTATGCCCCAGTTGTATCCTCTTCATTTAAATTCGTGCCCCGCATGGGGTAAGAGGGGTAACAAGGGGAGCTAGGGGGGTCGGTTTACCTCCCTCTTTATAAAAAGGGCCGGGGTGATTTACACTTAGTGCGGCTAGGGGGATTGAGGGGGTTGCCGTCATCGCGAGCGACTGTAAGGAGCACGGCGATCCAGTGGGACTTTGGGATGCCCTCCTGAGGTAGTGATATTTGACCCTTGCCTTCTTGCCCCAGTTATATCCTCTTCCTTAACCTTCGTGCCCCGAATGGGGTAGGAGGGGTACCTCGAAGGATCAATACCCAAGAATGGTGTGTAACACCGCGCCGATTCCCACGCACCAGTAAACGCCAGCACCGATAAGGTTCCAAATCGTCGCTTTGATCTCGGTGAAGGTCATTGCACCATCTCCTTAATGACAAAGAAAAAGAATGCGCCGACCGTTATAACGGTGTTGGCCACCGCCGACCAGATCATGATCTGGTGTGAAATTTTTTCCATATTCTTTCCTTAAATTTCATTCCCTAAGAGGGGTAGTGCTAAAAAATTGCATTCCAGGCATAGAAGATACCGAATGCCCAAACAACAAATGCGCAACATCCAACGGTAAAATATTCGCGGTCTGATGTGTCCCGTTCCTTGACCCGCTTATTAAAACCATCGAGATCAATTTTATCTTGATAGTAATCGTTGCGATCCTTTTCCCATGCTCTTAACTGCAAATTCCACCGATGGGCGAGCAAAACGTTTAAAGCCATGGAAAAAATAATGCCAGCCAGAAATAAAATCAGTGCTGCTTTATGTCCCGCGTTTACAGCTTGACCGCCGGCCGCACCGACATGAGTGATAATGCCTACAGCCCCGCCTGCGTTTAATAAAAATAAATATCCGATACAGCGGTCGTGATAATGGGTTTTGAACTTGAAGAATCGTTGCCATTCTTCATTAATCTGGCCCGTGACGAATTTTTTAGCGTCGAAATCTAATTGCGAATATATTGTCATGGTTTTTTCACTCGCCCGGGCTGGGATCAGTCATTCATTATTACTATAGATTAGTTTCCAGTACACCTTACCCCACTTATCGTATAATTTAGGGTTTGTGGTCGAGCTTATTCTTAGCGTCCATTTTCTCGTTGTTTTGTTTTTCATTCGGTTCCCATCTCTAACTCCTGTGTATCAGCGCGATGTTCGAGAATGAGAAACAACGATAGTGCCACCGCTCCGATGGCCGAAACAGCCAGTAAGATAGTTAAAAACTGGCCCCAGCCATCCGCCTGGTCTGCCACGGCACCGCCGATGAAATCAAAAGCCATGGCAAATGAATAACCCACAGCATCTATAATTCCAACCAGGACGCCACAGCGAACGCCACCAAAATCAACGGCGAATACGCTCATGGGGATGTAATAACAGGGTGATATCGCCACACCAAAAAGCATTATGGCTGCTAAAGTGGTCCAGAGTGCCAAGGTATGGGTCAATCCCAATGAGGGAATCAGCAGCAGTGCCGCCAGACAAAGTGTAGAAAACACCATCATGCCACCGAGAACAAAAATGCGGGTTCTCTTACTGATGACGTCGAAAACAAATCCTCCTAAAAGCGCAGAAATCAAACTACCAATTGGAAAAGCAGAAGCTGTCATCACAGCGATTCCTGCGGTCAATCCAAATGTTTCTTTCAGATAAATGGGAATAAAACCCTGGAACTCAAAAAGAACCGTGAGGCAAGTAATGCTTAAACAGATCAGCCAAACCCGCGGGCTTTTAGCAAAATAGAGCAAGGCTTGGGACAAAGTAAAATCATCCAGAGGATGGGGCTTTTTCTCGACCTCTTTTTCTTCAGCCGTCGCTTCCAACCCCACATCTTTTGGAGATTGTTTCAGAATGAAAATGATGGCCAAAAGAACGACACCGGCTATCGCAACTGCCGTAGCGATTACACCTTGCCAGGACATCACCAGAAAAAGACTCCCTAGTCCCAGTGTCGTGACCACGGAACTGAACCTTGAGCTGGACGAAATGATACCCCATATTCGACCGCGCCAATTCTGCGGATACCAAATACGAATGAGGTTGGCCATGGCGGGCCAGCCTGCAGATTTTCCAAACAACGCCACAAAGTAAGCGATTGAAAAAAAAAGCACACCTGACATCGTGCCGAAAACAGTCGTGGCCAGCATACAAAGGGATAAGGAGAAAATAAAAACCCGTCGCCCGCCGAATCTGTCGGCCAAAACTCCATTAATGAGTTTTCCAGCAACCGTACCGGCTGTACCCCAGCCAAGAATTGCACCCCAGGCGGTTTTAGTCAGGCCCAGCATAGGATCATCGAGCATTGCAGGGCCCGAAATCACCACGGTCTTGCGGCACATATAAAGTGCCGCGTAGCCAATGTACATGCACCCTAAGACGATCATTTCCCATCTAAATCTGGGATCCTGGCGCAATCGATCTATCAAGTTGGCACTCCTCTGGTCATCGCGCTGGACAAGAAACTGAATTCCAGTTTCATAGCCAGTGGGGTAGAATACGAATAAATTTTGATATTGTAAATTTCTACCCTATTTTTATCATAAATGCCGACCTACTGATTAAGAGTTGTTTGCCTTCCTATCTATACCGGGTATTAATTCTATGGTCGAACTGGTTCTCATACTTCATTTCCTCGTTGTTTTGTTTTTCATTCTCGGGTTCCCGATCGGCCTTTTTTATAACTCCCGCCTGTTCCGCATTATTCACGCCAGTGCCCTGGCGGGGGTTACCCTGCTGATGGTTTTGGGCGTCCCCTGTCCGCTAACCCTCTTTGAAGAAACGTTAAGACAGGACCCGGTTTATCAAGGCTCTTTTATCGCCAGCTGGCTGAACCGGATTCTCTATATGGAAGGGTTTGACCCGAAATACGTGCTGTTCATGGATCTGGGGTTTCTTGCCCTGGTAGCTTCCTCCTTTTTCTGGAAACCATTAAAACCTCGCGATAATAAGGGGCCAATGAGCAATAACTCTCTTTAGCAAGCAAAAGGTTTTCTCGGCTTAAAACGTTTTTACTCCCTTCCCTCTATCGATAAATGATAAGCTTGGCAATAATTTCAAAAAATTCAAAACTCTGGATGTGGAGAAATTCAAGATGGAGAAGACCTTATTTATAGCGATGTTCTGTTTTCTGTTCGGGGCAACCTTTTCAGCCGTTGCAGATGAAGGACACAAACCCTATGTCGACTCGAAAGCATTCGAGCAGATGAAACAGCTGGCAGGAAACTGGGAAGCCACTATGGACATGGGGAAGGGACCCCAGACGGTCAAGGCCAGCTATAAATTGACCTCCGCCGGAAGCGCACTGATCGAAACAGTTTTTGAAGGCGCACCGCATGAGATGGTGTCGGTCTACCATGACAACAAAAATCGAAAATTGACCATGACCCATTATTGTGCCGAGCATAACCAGCCTAAACTGGTTCTTGCGGCCATGGAAAATAACAAATTGACGATGGACCTCGCCTCTGACAGTGACGTTGATGTTGCCAGGGAGATGCACATCCACTCTATTGCCATTCAGTTTGAAGGTGCTGACAAGATGACCCAGCTGTGGACCAGTTTTGCTGGCGGTAAAAAAGCTATGGTTGTAACAATGGCCTTCAACCGGGTGAAATGATAAGTTGAAATATCACGGACAGGGCTCAAAATGACAAAAGGACTATTGCTATCTGCCTCCCTTGCTAGAGGGGTCCGCAAAATTTTCATGATCGTCCTGATCGTGATGATTGCGCTTTTGCAGGCGAACCCTGCGCAGGCTGACAACTCAAAAGCCTGCTACGACCTGTTTCGTCCGGTTGAAAAGCAGGCTTTAAAAATTAAAGACTATGGCGGGGTATGGGAATTATTTGAGAATGGCGCGTCTTTACGCAAACATTCCATTGTTGGACTTCATCTCGACTCTAAAATAACCTCCCTAATAGACACCCTTAACTACCTGTGCGAATACCAGGAGGGTCTGTCCATGACCGAGGTGACTCATCAAGTCGTCCCCATGATGAGAAAAAGGGGACGGGAGGGTTTTATTAAACATTATTTAGCTCTTAATCATTCCATTGAGGTGATTGAAGTCTGGGCAAAATATACTGAATATTATGAAGCGAATCACAAACGGAAATTGGATTTCAGCCAGACGAAGAATACCCTTGCAGGGGCGCAGAAATATTTTGAGCGCTATTCGACACTGGCCCAACACATCGATTCGGTTAATGATGAAGATCTACGCATAAAATCCTTAGGCTTGTTAGTACCTCTTCAAAATGTCGATGGAATTGTTGAAGAATGTAAAGCTCTTACTGAGGATATCAAGCAGTTCATCGGTATGGACCCCCTTTTAAAGCAGGCTAATCTTGAAAATTCAGAGATCCCTTACGCACCCTACCTGATTGGAAGTGGAGAATAAATGCGAAGCAACATGCTCCACACCCTTTGGTTGTGTTTTATTTAAAAACAGGTCTTAAATAGGAAGCATATTTTGAACTTTAAAATCTTTCTCCTGCTATGTGGCCTGGCGGGGATACTGTATTTTGTATGGCCGTTCATTTTCATGGGCCTTAAGCTTTATATATATCAGCTGGTCATCGAATACGGATTCTATTTTCTTCTTCTCCTGGGCGGAGTCGGATTCTATTTCTGGCGGCGGCTCAAAAATTGAAGAGGATGTAACAGGGGCAAAAATTGAAAGGTAAAAAAAGGGTGCAATGTATTGGAGCAGGTCAGTGGGATCAACGCAAGGGATTGAAAGGATTGTTATATGAACTCCTGGTATTTTGCATACCGCTTCCCCTGATCATGAGAAGCATTTCTTTTTTTTGCTGGTTTACCCGTTCTTTTTCTTCGGCCAGTATCCAGGTTTGCGAGATACAATCGGCGTAGGCTTCCGTTCCCTCTATATTCCCCGAGCGGACACAGTCTGTACCGTAAACTTCAATGGCTTCGGGAACAGTTTGGGCTACCTGTAACCCGGAGCACCCGGACAACAGAACAAATAACCCGAAAACCATACAACCTTTTTTCATGACTGAAGTTCTCCCCGAACATTCATTATATACATTTAAAATATGTGCCAAATGGCCCAAACCGTCAATCCCTCTTTTGTGGGATTTAGCAACCCCAAAACCCTAACTAATTGAAAAATAAATATTTAATCTGATTTCGGGCGGGGTTGAAAGTGTTTTTTTTACAAGAAAGTGGCGAGTGGATGTTGTAAAAGCCGGCGCGGACTATTCCTCCCCCTCCCAGCGGGGCTGGGTGGAATCGTAAACCGCGGGCCGTCCCCTGACCCTTTTCAGGGAGTTTGCAGGGATTTCTTCTTTTCTGCCAGTCGGAGCAGAGCCATTTTGAAGTTTTGGAGTGCAAGCGGGTTGTCCGGTTTTAGATTTATTGCAATCTTGTAATGAGAGATCGCCTCTTTGGTTTTCTGTTCGGCCAACAGGGCATTTCCAAGGTTGCTATGTGCGTTGGTGTTGTTGGGCTCGAGCTGTATGGCCATCTTGAAATGGAAAATCGCTTCTCCTGTCTTCTTTTCCTTCATCAGGGCGAAGCCCAGGTTGTAATGGGCTGTGGCATAGTCGGGCAGGAGCTTAACAGCCGTCTTGTAATGGGAAATCGCTTCCTCGGTTTTCTGTTCCGCTAACAGGACGGTCCCGAGGTTGTTATGGGCAATGGCATAGTCGGGCATGAGTTCAATCGCCATTTTGAAATGAGAAATCGCTTCCTCGGTTTTCTGTTCCGCAAACAGCGCATTCGCAAGATGGTTATGGTTAACGGCGTAGTCGGGCATGAGATTGATCGCCATCTTGTAATGAGAAATAGCTTTCCCGGTCCTCCCTTCGGCTAATAGTGCATTAGCAAGGTTGTTATGGGCCAGGAGGAAGTCGGGGTACTCTATATCTGTTACTTCAATGGCGTGACTAAAAATGGTAATGCTGTTCTTCCAATGACTCACTTGGTTCCAGGTCATTAGCATTAATGTGGAAATCCAGATTCCTGCCGCAATAGTCAAAATCCTGCTTCTAAGGCGCCACTTTGCCAATAGCTCTGGCAGTCCCCACGCAATAATGATGAATATTCCAATGAGGGGAACATAAGCATACCGGTCGGCCATTGCTATCGACCCTGTCTGAACCAGCTGAATAACGGGTATGAGGGTACCCAGATACCAAAACCATCCAACCGCGAAATAGGGTGCTCGGCGGGCCAGCCGAATTGCCGCCGTGGTGACAAGAGCGAGCAATGCCGCGGTTGCCAGTCCTTTCCAGACCGACAAGGTGTTTTCAGGATGAGCATAGAAAATCGCCAGCCCACCAGGCCAAATCATCTTTTGCAGGTATAACCAATAGGAAACTAGAGCATTGATAACGCGCTCTTGTATTGGAAAGGCATTCAAAGACCCTAACGCGCCGCCCATTTTTTGAACAGTTAGGGTGGTAACAACAGAGCCGGCAACCAAAACCAAAAGGGGAATTTTCTCATAGACCAAACGGGAAATAGCCGTCCGCCTATCCGACTGCAATCGGCGCAGGGGCCAATAGTCGAGTAGAAGGAGAACAAAGGGTAAAGTGACGAGCATGGGTTTCGACATCAGGCCCATTGCGAAAAATAGAATAACCAGGCTGTATCTTTTTAGATTGGTTTTCTGAGCATAGCGAATATAAGCCCACATCGTCAGCAACCAGAAAAAAGTGCTGAGAACGTTTTTGCGTTCCGCTACCCATGCAACGGATTCAACATTTAACGGGTGCAGAGCAAACAGGGCCGCCACAAATCCGCTTTGCCATAAGGCTCCTGTCATTCGAAGCAGAACCAGGAATAGCAACAGGACATTAGCGATGTGAAACAACAGATTGGTCAGGTGATGACCTTTGGAGTTGGGTCCAAACAGCTGAGCATCCAGCATATGTGACAACCAGGTCATGGGGTGCCAGTTGCTATTATACGATGTGGTCAATGCCCAGCCAACACTGTCTCGGGTAAATCCTGCTTTCACATATTCGTTATTCGTCACATATTTATCGTCATCATAATTTATGAACTCATGGTCTTGTACTTGCGAATAGACAGCAAATGTGGAGACCGCTAGAAAAATGCAAATGGCAATTTTCAAGGTTTTGTTAGCCTCAAAAAAATTGAAATGATCTATTGAAATAGGACGATTAGTTTTTCTATTGCTGACAACAAGCAAGGAACGGGAAACGCGATCAGGCGATTAAAGAGACCGCCCTGGTGCGCAAATATTCCTCAGTCTTCAGTGTTAGAGGGCTGGGTGGGTTCGTCGTCGGTGAGGGCATTCCCACCCCAATCTTCATCCGTGAAGCGATCGGTCATGGTGTGCAGGTCTTTTTTGTTACGCTGCACTTTTTTCAGGAGCCTGCGGATTTCTTCATCCGGGAACAGGTCGTTGAGGTCGCTCTCTTCATTCGGAAACACTGCGTTGAGGTCAATTTCCTGCTCTGGAAACGGGAGTTCACTTTGTGGGATAAATATTTTTTCCTCGTCCACTTCAATTTCGTTGTTTAAAGGTTCCGGTGGGGTTTGTTCAGTGGTGTCATTCATGCTCAGGTCTCCAGAAAAATTCTTATCTGCATGGTACTTAAAAATATTCCTACCTGCAATACCCTTCTAAAAGAAGTCGCTTAGGAAATATGGACGCAGTTTGGATAGGGATCATCCGGGTGAAGGATATATTGAGAAATGCTATCAGATAGAGCTCTGTAACCGGATTCGTTTAGGTGATCCCAATCTTTTGGCCCATGAATATAACCGTTGGAACTGGCATCGCGGAAATACCGGGTTGTATCAAAAAACCCGACTTCAAGCCTTTGGCTGATGTTGAAAATTTCCTGGCAAACTTCCAGATGACGTTGGAACAACTTTTTGGTATCAACGATTCCACCTTTACCCATATTTGCTCTAAAAGATGCATCGGGTGAAATTATTTCATAAGAGGAAAGTACCGACGGCAGGTAAATAATTTTAATATCTGAATCCTGAAAAAACCCTTTCAATTTTTCGACAGCTCTTTCAAATATATAATATCCAACTTTCAGCCAATCATTGGCGTAGTCTTTCTTTTTATCAAGAAGTTCAAACCTATCCTCGAAAAGTATAAACCTGCCAAGTGGAGGTGCTTGTAAATGAACAGGCAAGGGGGCAATTCTACCATTCATTATAGCTTGGGTGAGAGGTGTTGCCGGGAATAATATGTGTTGGGATTCTTTATTTTTTTTAGATTCTTCTAAAAAAATATTTTTTACTGATTTAATTAAAAACTTGGTGAACATAAAGCTTGTTTCTGACCCATTATGATATTCCTTAATAGATTTATTAAAATTGTGATTCAACCATTCATTAAATTTATTAGACTGCACAAGTTCTTCAATACCTTCATTTCCTGTATAGTTTTCTCTGACGAATTGGAGGCTATTGGCAATGTCATTTCCTTCGTAAAATAAAACCAGGATGGTTTTAGGCGGTTTCAGGTTGAACCCTTGAGAATTGATAAAATTAAACTGATTGATGGGCCCACTCCAAATACCATCTATACTTCCTGCTCCAGCAAAACCAAACGAGATGACGTCTATTCCAACATTTTTATGAATAAAATGAGCGGGAGAATAGTCCGGATACCAGCTCCAAAAGTTTCTTCTCAACTCATTGTATAAATCTCCAAGCCCAACAGAGTTCGAATCTCCCAAAATAGCAATATAGTCTCGAGGTAATACGGATTGCTTTGAATATTGAGCAAGAACCCTTAACTCAGATTCAACGCCTCCATATAAACGGAAAGGGACTTTATTTAGAAATTTCGGAAATAGCCACTCACCAAAGGCAAGAATAAAAATTAAGCTAAAAACTGAGAGAGCCGAATTTTGAACCCAAATTTTTACTGAAATATTTTTATTGTTCATTCGGCGAAGAATATCACACCTGCACTCCAGAAGCTTGAGCGGAATAATATCGCCGTAAAGGAATTGACCTATTGCCACCGGCCGCTTGGGTTAGCAAGGTGTCGGCGGTCGCGCCAGCGTCACCGCCAATTTGCGTCCCTCGCTAGAGGGTTAATAGCGGGCCAGCCAAACGCCGAGGAAAGTGGCGACGGCGACCATCCACAAGGTCATCTTGCTCAGGCCGATCATTTTTTTGAGGGTTGGGGACACCAGTTTTTTGTTGCCGGGATTCAAGTCAAGGTGCGAGATCTGGATTCTTAACGAGAAGGCCATATACATGCTGGGAAAAAACGCCAACGCCACGAACAACATTTTGATACCAAACAGGTTGTAGTAACCGGGTTTGAGTCCGACCTGTGCCGAGTAGTTTTCAAGCAGGTAATAGACTCCTGATCCGATGAGGATGAGAATGCTGGCGAACGTTGTGGGTGCCAAAAGGTCGAGGATTTTATAGGAAGGGGAGTTTTCATCGCGTTCGCCGGGGTTTTTTTCAACCACCGGCAGATAGACCATCAGGCAATAGATGAGGCTACCCAGCGCCACCCCTGCCGCCGACAGGTGTATGAAAATGATGATGACATTTGTCATGGAGAGGACTTATTTCGTTTAGCGGTGTTCCAGGTAATGGACGAGTAGACGCACTCCATATCCGGACGCGCCTTTTGTGGTATAGGGTTTTTCTTCCCCCCATGCGGTGCCGGCGATATCGATATGGGTCCAGGGCTGGTCGCCGGCGAAAGGTTTGAGGAACGCGGCGCCGGTGATGGTGCCTGCACCGACTCCGGGTGCGGCGATGTTTTTGAGATCGGCGATATCACTTTTAACAGCTTTTTCAAATTCTTCCCAAAGGGGCAGTTCCCACACCCGTTCTCCAGTCGCGTCTCCGGCTTTTTTCAGGCGGGCGATCATATTTGCGTTGTTGCCTATCACGGCGGCGGCCTGGTGTCCCAATGCCATGAGCACAGCCCCTGTCAAGGTGGCCAGGTCGATCACTTCTTTCGGTTCATAACGTTGGGCATAGGTCAGCGCATCGGCGAGAACCAGTCTTCCTTCGGCATCGGTATTGAGCACCTCCATGGTCTTTCCGGACATACTTTTTAAAATGTCTCCCGGCTTGATGGCGGAACCGCCGGGCATATTTTCTGCCGCGGGAACGATGCCGATAACGTTGACGGGTAGTTTCAGGCTGGAAACCGCTTGCAGGGTTGCCAGTGTGGTGGCGGCACCGGACATATCCATCTTCATTTCATCCATGCTGGCGGGGGGTTTGAGCGAAATGCCGCCCGTGTCAAAGGTGACGCCTTTACCGACAATCACGGTCGGGGCTTTCTTTTTGGAGGTGCCGTAATATTCCAGCACGATCAGGGCTGGGGGTTCGTGGCTGCCGCGGGATACACCGAGCAGGGCGCCCATGCCGAGTTTTTCCATTTCCTTTTTGCCCAGCACCTTGCAGGTGATTTTGTTTTTACGGGCCAATTTTTTTGCATGCTCGGCCAGGAAGGTGGGCGTCGCGGTGTTGCCGGGATGGGATATCAAATCCCTTGCTGAATGCACGGCGCTGATAATTTTTTCTGCGCGGGAGATGGATTTTTCCACAGTTGCCTGCCGCGTTTTCAAAGCGGGAATGAGGGTCAGTTGCCCGACCCTGCTTGGCGGATCGTCTTTTTCATCTGTGGATTTATAGGCATCAAAATGATAAAGCGCGAGACCTGTTCCTTCGGCAACGGCTCCTGCGAGTTCGCCATAGAGCCCTCCTTTACCTTTAGAAATTTGGTCGAAACAGCACTCGTTTAAAAAAACCGTGACGGATTTAAAATTGGATTTTTCCGCCAGTTTCGCCGCGGTTCCCGAAGCCTGGCAGATTTTTTCTGCTGTCACCCCTTTGGCTTTGCCCACCCCAACCAGAAGCAGGTTGTCGGCCTTCAAACAGCCGGTGCTGTTCAACAAAAGAGTTTGGTTGGATTTTCCCGTGAAGCGCTTGTTTTCAAATGCCCTAGTTATTGCGCCGTTGAGGGCGGCGTCCAGGTCCTGGACCATTCCCCTTGGTTTTTTTTCTTCCGGGCAGGGGAGGATCAGGCATTCAGTTTTATGTTCAAGGGGCTTATCGGATTTCTGCTTTATTTTTATCATAGGGCTTTTATCAAAAATTAGACGTCGTTAGGTTTGGTGGGGCTTGCGTCATTTAGATTAGAGTTTATATTTATGATCTACAGCAATCAACCTCAATTTTACAAATGGAGGGGGGCCGAATGAACAAAACGAAGAAATATTTTTTTCTTTCAAGGCTGATGGCAATGGGTCTGGTAATGGGGGGTGTTCTGGCCGCCAACACGACGTATGCAGAATCTATTTTTGAATACCTGACACCGACTGCCGACAGCAGTCCGGCAGGACTGGCTTTCGATTCAAAAGGCAACCTCTGGTTTGCAGAGGTCAATGGCAACAAGATCGGGAAATTAACGCCGAGCAAGGTAAAGCCAGGGACGTCTGACGGAATCGTTGAGTATGAGCTCCCTCATGCTAACAGCAAACCACAATATCTTATGGTTTCCCGTGACGATATCGTCTGGTTCAGCGAAATGGGTGGCAACAGGATTGGACGGCTGGACCCGGAAACCGGAATAATAAGGGAATACAATATTCCCACCCCTAATAGTGAACCGCATCATTTATTTGAATCGAAAGACAGGAAGATCTGGTTCACCGAGTTCGAAGCCAACAAAATTGGCAGGTTGGATCCGTTGATGGGAGAGATAAAGGAATTCACGGTCAATGAAGGTCACCCGCATGATTTAGTGGTCGACGATGAATACGTCTGGTACACGCAGGGAGGGAAGTTCTGGGCCAAGATTTTTGCCAACAAGATTGGGTATCTGGAATTGGAGTCGGGCAAAGTTGGGGAAATTGTCATCCCTCCGAAAAAATCGGTTCCGCATGGGATGTCTCTTGCGTCGGACGGTACCATCTGGTTCACCCAGTTTTTCGCAGGAAAAATTTCGCGGCTGGATTTTTCGGAGGAATTTCCGCCAAAGGTTGTTGATTATCAGATTCCGGGAAAAAGAACCGGAGCTCATGATCTGGTCGTGGATTACAACAAGCGATGGGTCTGGTTTGTGGCCAACCATAAAGATAGCATCGGCAAACTCGATTTAACCGAAGCCGACCCGGAAGCGGGAATCCAACTGTTCCCCTTGCCGACCAAGGGTGCACATCCCAGCAACCTGGTTTTGGATAAGGAGGGTAATGTCTGGTTCACTGAAATGGGGATGTATTTCCGGGGAAGGTACCAAAATAAAATAGGCAAATTGGTCCCTTGAATTTTGCGTACCCGGAGGGGGTTGGTTTCTTTGCAGGGTTTGTCTGCTGTTTTCCCTGAAAACTGGCCTGAGGAGTGCGGTTTATCCCAATGTTACACCTTATTTTTTAAAGGGTTACTGGGGTCCATAGTTGTTTGAGGGTCCTTGTCAGAGGCCGTTTGCGGGTATCGCCTGAAAGGTTGTAAACAGAGGCCTTATTTGAGGTCAAAAACCTTTTAAAATCAGTCTCTATGGAAAGTTTGACAATCTGGGTTCGGGTATCTAGAATGGCTGGAATTTTCCCGGGTTTTATGACATATTGTTATTTCTGGCGGGTGCTGCCCACTTGGCATGGTCGGGCTATACCCCTTGGGGCATGAAGGCAAATGAAAGTTACCACGCGCCCGTTTGTGGGACAGGGAATGGTTACTTGCGCCGAAAGACGGTTTGATGTCCGCTAAGATTTATTGC
>JYMV01043842.1_pt1 | contig 25412 bp, 21 predicted proteins | sample 338911 | NCBI WGS metagenome assembly JYMV01 (sample SAMN03354496, study PRJNA234377) | hydrothermal vent metagenome | biome: Deep sea; feature: Hydrothermal plumes at the Eastern Lau Spreading Center, Western Pacific Ocean; material: Seawater | place: Tonga | collected 2009 | depth 2000 m m
TCGTGAATGTATCTGACCTATTGATGGTAATTGATAACTGGGGATTGTAATCAGTGTGAGTTACAAAGTACTCATCATGGCAACCTTGAGCGCTAAAGTCCTCGCTAACACGGTTTTATTACCTAGTGTCAACAAAAGTGACAACAGTTTCCCGTTTGTAATGATGAACGAATAGATTTCCCTTGCAATGTGCATGGTGAATCTAGATAATAGAATGCATGAACTTTCTTTTACTCATTTTACCGTTGCTCACAAACGCAGCACTTGCTGATACTCAGAGAACTATCTTTTATGTCTGGGATATGGAAACAGATCCAGCATGGACTATGAACGGAGAGTGGGAATATGGAAATCCATTAGGACTTGGTGGAGATACTTTTGGCGGGCCAGACCCTACAGGTGGTGCAACAGGTAAAAATTGTATTGGTATCAATCACGCGGGTGATTATTCAATCGAACTAGGTGGGCCATACGATTTGATAACAGGGTCCATCGACTGTTCAAATATTCAAGGTACGCAACTCCAATTTCAAAGATGGCTCAATATTGACTGGCAGCCATACGTTACTACTTACATTTCCGTAAGCAATGATGGAATGACGTGGTCGGAAATCTGGTCTAACTCACAAAGTACAGAGATCGTCGACATGGAATGGATAGAGTACTCATACGATATTTCTAAAATTGCAGACGGTCAGCAAACTGTATTTATTAAGTGGGACTATTGCATCAAGATGGACGGTTTAAAACTAGCTTGGGCGTATTCCGGATGGAATATTGACGACGTTGTGATATCTGGTGTTGCACCATGTGCCGCCGATATTGATGGAAATGGTGACGTTGGAGTTGGAGATGTACTATCAATCATAGAACAGTGGGGACTAACTAACTCCCCTGCTGATTTAAACAACGACGGGATAGTCAATGTATCTGATCTGCTTGTGGTTGTAGGCAACTGGGGACCGTGCAACTAAAGACAACTTTTGTTCACCAGATTGCTGGGGGTACCGGAGGGAGAACTGTCAACAAAAGTGACAACACTTCTATGTCAGATGTGCTCTATTTGTACTGTTGGTACCAGTAATGACCAAGGACTTCGCAAGTCCTACATCATGGATGTATTTTCCAATAAACACGAATACCCATAAGAAAAACGCCCTTCCTTAAGAAAGGACGTTTCATAAACGGTGGGGATGGGATTCGAACCCATGAAGAGGCGAACCCCTTACCGGTTTTCAAGACCGGCGCCTTCAACCGCTCGGCCACCCCACCTAGGGTTGGCTAGAATTGCGATTCTAGAAGTCGAATTGTACTACCATAACCTCTATATGCGTACCCCATCCGCCATCTTCTTAGCACTTTGTGTAATCCTTGGTGGTTGCAATTCTTATAACACAGTCACACTAGGGATTACTAGCCCGACAAATGAACCCATCGTAGGCGCAACTGTGCAAGCTTCGCCAATGTACTTCTTCAACCCGACTGACAACAACTACATCATCATTGGACCGTACGATATTCTCGAACCATTTCCCGCTAAAGGCGACAGAGGGACAACCGATGAAAATGGTCGAATCGATTTACAGATTGTTTCGAAAAGTCCACTAGAACTTATTGTTCTTTGTAAATCATTCGAACCCTGGAAAGGTTCTATTGCAATTACAACACAGGGAAAAGTCACAATAAAACCCTACAAAAACGAAGATTTAATTCACGTTGAAGTTCAATAGATTACTTTTTAGATTTGAAAATACGGAAGAGTTTTGTAAGTGGGTCGTAAAACTCGTCGACAACACTTTCTTTCAAAGGAATGATTGCGTTGTCTGTGATTGTAATATGCTCGGGACAAACTTTCGTGCAACACTTAGTGATGTTACAAAAACCGATTCCATGCTCATTTTTTAAATCTGGAATTCGATTTTCAACATCGAGTGGGTGCATTTCAAATGCTGCCGCTTTCACCAACATTGCTGGGCCAATGTATTTGTCATGTTCATGATGGTCTCGCAGAACGTGGCACACATCTTGGCAAAGAAAACATTCAATGCACTTTCTAAACTCTTGCGCTCGCTCAACATCTTCTTGTGCCATACGCCACGTGCCGTCTGGTGCGTCTGGCTTGCGTGGTTTGAACGGTTTAATCGCCATCTTCGCTTCGTAATTCCAACTCACATCCGTGACCAAGTCCTTCACAAGTGGGAATGCTTTCATTGGCTCAACAGTGACCGGCTTTTCTAAATCAAGTGATGAAAGGCGAGTCATGCACATAAGTTTTGGCATGCCATTAATTTCAGCGGAACAAGAACCACACTTACCTGCTTTGCAATTCCATCGAACTCCAAGGTCTGGCGCTTGTTCTATCTGTATTTCATGCACTGCGTCGAGCACTACCATGCCTTCGCTGACTTCTGTTGTGTATTCTTTGAACGAGCCGTTGTTGCCTTCGCCACGCCATATGTTAAATGTGACTTGGGCCATTATTCGTTCGCCTCAATAATTTGTTTCATCTCATCGGTTTGCGGAACAACGGGTACTCGCTCAACTTCCATCGAACCGTCTTTTGCTTTACGTACTACTGTATTGTATGTACTACCCTCTTTTGATTTCTCAGGATACTCTTCTCTAAAATGTCCCCCGCGACTTTCGGTTCGTTGCTCTGCAGATAAACACATCGCTTCTGAAACTGTTAGTAAGTTATGCAAATCTAAAGCTGTATGCCAACCTGGGTTGTATTCTCTATTACCTGGAGCGTGTGCGTTTTCTGCCCTTTTTGCATACCCACGGATATGCTCCATCGCTTCGTTCAACCCCGCTTCACTTCTTGATATTCCTGCAAGATCTTGCATTGTTTCCTGTAAATCCTGCTGAATTTTGTACGGGTTTTCGCCCTCCGTTCGATCAACAGGCGCAAGCGCTTGCGTCACGAGAGAATCTACTTCTTTTGAATCGATGGCACTAAAGGTATCAATTGCTGTTGCAAACTTCGCAGCGTGTGCGCCTGCGCGTTTACCAAAGACAAGTAAATCCGAAAGCGAATTTCCGCCGAGTCGATTTGCGCCGTGCAAGCCTGCAGCACATTCACCGCAAGCAAAAAGACCTTCAACCGTTGTCATTTGCGTTTCTGAATCCACACGAATCCCGCCCATTGCATAGTGGGTTGTTGGACCGACTTCCATTTTTTCCTTGGTAATGTCAACGCCAGCAAGTTCCTTAAACTGGTGGTACATACTTGGCAATTTCTTTTTGATATGCGTTTCTGAATCTTTAATCTTCTCTTTAATCCACGCAATATCGAGGTACGCCCCGCCGTGCTCGCTACCACGACCTGCTTTTACTTCTTTAACAATCTTCCTTGCAACGTGGTCTCTTGTCAAAAGTTCCGGCGGTCTGTTTGCGTCTTTGTCACCCGTAACATATCGCCAACCCTCTTCTTCGTTGTCAGCGGTCGATGAACGATAGAGCGGAGGTACATCCTCGAACATGAAGCGTTTGCCCTCACTGTTGGTTAAAATTCCACCCTCACCGCGCACACCTTCGGTAACTAAAATGCCGCGCACGCTTGGTGGCCAAACCATTCCAGTTGGGTGAAATTGCACAAACTCCATATCGAGTAAATCTGCACCTGCATCATACGCGAGGGTTTGCCCATCGCCTGTATATTCCCAACTGTTGCTTGTAATTTTAAACGCTCTACCAAAGCCACCCGTTGCAATGACTATTGCTTTCGCTTTGAATAGAATGAATCTTCCTTTTTCGCGTTCATACGCAAAAGCACCAACTACTTTGTTGCCATCAATCAGTAAATTGGTAACGGTAACTTCCATATGAAAGTCAATGCCGTGATGTATACCATGGTCTTGTAATGTTCTAATCATCTCAAGACCAGTGCGATCTCCAACGTGTGCTAACCGAGGATATTTATGCCCGCCAAAGTTGCGTTGAAGAATTTTTCCTTCTTTGGTCCTATCGAATAATGCGCCCCATGATTCGAGTTCATGGACACATGATGCGGCTTCTTTCGCGTGATGCTCCGCCATCATGCAGTTATTTAAATATTGACCGCCACGCATTGTGTCGGCGAAATGTACTTTCCAGTTATCACGGTCATCGACGTTTCCCATCGATGCAGCCATGCCACCTTCAGCCATCACCGTGTGCGCCTTTCCAAGAAGAGATTTGCATACAACGCCGACTGAATCTCCCATAGATGCAGCTTCGATTGCTGCACGAAGTCCAGCGCCACCAGCACCAATAATTAGTACATCATATTCATGCGTTGTATATCTGTCGGTCAAAAGATTCTCCAATCTGTCCACACACCTGTACTACATAACCGAACGTATAAGTCCGTAAAACCAACCCATATTAAACTCATCCACGCGAAGAGCATATGTTTTTTGTTTAAACAACTTACACATTCGTATGCTTTTTTGTGCGCTTTGTGTTTTGTTAACTCTTTGAATCGCCCACCAATAATATGCCTAAGTGCATGGCATCCAAACGTATAGCCACCCAATAAAACCACATTAATACTAAGAACAATAGTACCAACACCAATTCCAAAATGCTCAACCCCACTCGCATCTTGAAACCACATCCCAAGCCAAGCGTCATAGGCAAGAATACCGATAAAAAGAACTGCGATATACATAAAATATCGATGTATATTTTGAAGCACTAATGGAAGCGAATTTTCTCCTCTATAGCACGACCTCGGTTCACCCACGGAGCAATTTGTTGGGTCTGACATAAATGCTTTGTAATAAGCACCTCTATAGTAGTAACATGTAAACCGAAACCCACCTGGAGCCCAGAGAATCAGAAGTGCAGGAGAAAATGGAAGCCATGCTGGCCATATCTCTGGTTTCCCTCCGAACCAAGGGTGCCCTTCGGAACCAAAAATAACAGGGGAATAAAACGGCGAAAGGTATGAAGCCCCGCCACCATCAAAAAAATAATTCTCGCCTTGAAACGCCGCCCAAGTTGAATAGACGACAAATGTCGAAAGACCAATAAATACAATAATAGGTTGCAGCCACCACACATCCGTACGGTTTGTACGTCCAAAACCGCTAGGTTTAGGGAGATGTTGTGGTAATGGGAGGGGCGTTTGAGACATGAAAAATAACGGTCTAAAGACCTATATTTTAGCAGATATAAATAACCCATGCTTAGACACTAATGATTTTTTAGCCCAAGGGAGACAATCGTAGTGTCATCGTCAAGTGCGTTGCTACCAGCCCAACTGATGACCTCTTCAAGAAGACGTTTCACGTCTTCTTCTGCACTTGGCGACTCTGCTACAAGATCATACACTCGGTCAACCCCATACTGTTCACCCGAATCAGTTTGTTGTTCTGGAATACCATCGCTAAAAATAATTATTCGATCGCCAGGCTCAACAAATAAAGTCGCATTGCGGTATTCCGAATTTGCGTCAATACCAATCAAGAAACCATCGGGTGTAGGCGGTGCTTCAGATATGCCACTAACTCGTCTAATTGCCCAGTGTCCATGTCCTGCATCAACGTAGGTAAGTTCTCGAGCTTCTGCATCGAAAATGCCAACCCATAACGTCAAAAAACGATTCATTGGGGAGCGTTCTGCCACGAACTTATTTACTGCCGTTACAGTGTCTTCTGGAGAACAACCACTTGTAATTCGCGCGTGAATAAAAGATTGAGCAGATGACATTAAAATTGCAGCACCAGCGCCTTTTCCACTTACATCGCCAACGACAAGTGCTAATTTATTCTCCGATAATGGAATAATATCTAGCAAGTCACCCGATGCTTCTCGCCCGGGTTTAAATACACGACCCCAAACAAATACATCCCCTGCTCCAACATCTTTTGGAATAAGTAATTGTTGTGCTTCACGCGCTGCAGATAAATCTTGCTCAAGCCGTGCTTGTTCAATTTTATTTTCAAGCCGGCGTAAGTTTGCATATGCAAGCCCTGCCATTTGGCAAAGAGCTTGACAGAAACCCGCTGCGTCCGGTTGTATTTGTTGTTCCTGCTCTCTAGCATCAAGGTAAAGATACGCAACGAGTGTATCGTCAACTAAAATCCCACTACAAATTGCAGAGTGAATATTTAAGTCAGCGATGCTTTGACCAAAGCTAGCCGTCTGCCCAGAAAGCAAGCAAGCAACATCGCCACGGGAAGCTGCATCTAATAATGACTTACTGAAAGTTGTTCCTGTTGCATCTCGTGAATCACCGTCTAAAAAACCGATTACTTGGATTTCTCCACTTTCATCTGCATGCATGAGCATAGCTGCCCGTTGGAAACCGGTGCCACCGATTGCAGACTTAACAACAAGAGAACCAAGTTCATTTAAGTTTGTTGCTTTGTTAATATCAGCAGAACATTCAATGAGCAAAGACAAACGATGTTGCGCCAAATGACCAAGATCATTTGGCGTCATCCGCTGGACACGATCTTCTACTTCAACGCTGTCATCAATAGATTGCATTGAGACAGGTGCGCCTTGCCTTACACTTGTACGAAATATCCACGGGCCTATACGTATCATGTCCCCTGTTGTAATACTTGTATTTGCTTCTTTTTGGCACTGCGTATCGTTGACAAAGGTACCTTGGCGGCTCCCTAAGTCCACTAGAAAGCATCCTTCGCCAGATGAAACAAACCTGCCATGTTGCCTTGAAATTGTCGCTTCAGGTAATTTAATATCGCACTGAGAGCCGCGGCCGAAAAGTAACTCTGCTCCTGGCTCAAGCCAAAAACCATCGAGTTCCGGCCCCAGAACCGGTTCAAACCAGAGCCGTTGAATTGCTTGCGTTCCTTGCGTCACACTGCATAGGATAACAAGAAGAACACACTTTTACGCCCATACTGCATAATAGTGACAGGCACGTTACAGACAATTTATTCGCCAAAAAACGAAGAGAAATCAATTCTACCACCACCACCACTGTCGCTACTGATGGTGAACTGAGCGTTGAGTGCTTTTTCGATTTTCATTGAAGCATCAGACAAATGTGCACGTGTGTACGCATCTTTTGCTTTCGCCTTATCAATTAGTTTGAGAATATCTTTCAATTGCATGCGAACTAAACTCTGAATAGTCCTACCAGCAGGTGTACCGCTGTCTTCTTCCAAGCTAAGTTCAATCAAACGAGCAAGGTGTTCGCTTTGCAAATTACGACGCAAACTTGAAATTGCTGGTCTTCGATTCGTTGAATTTTTTGGCAAGTCGCCGAGTTCACTCCAAACTTCATCGGTTACCGATTGAATAACTTCAGCAAGTGTAAGAACGTCAATGTCTGGATCATTCCGGAATTCACCATCGTAAAGGTTACCCAATTTAACTGGATTCAAGAGCATTGAGAGTGCAGATGCTTGCATCCCGCCAATTTTTTGATGAATTGGATACGACGAATTTGTTCGAATACTATCGCCACCGCCGTTGTCCCAGTATTTTTCAACTGTCATTTTATGCAGTAATTCACTGTCTAAACCCCACGCTTCATCGCGCATTGAGTTTTCAAGAACCATTGCGAGTGCTCTACGCTGAACTTCTGGATCGATTTCTTCAATTGGATTTCGGTCACCTGGATCGCCCTTTCGAGCGCGATTGTTAAGTGTTCCACCAATCCAATCAGCTGCAGTACCAACGGATGAAAATTGCCTGTTGATTAACATTTCATAACCATTACGAGCTCTGCCCCAACTCTGACCATCCTTCACCATTCGCTCAAGAATTGTCGCTCGAAGAAGTTTCACTAAACGTATTTGTGAATCTGCATAATCAAGTGGGTTCTTGCCCCAGTCAAATCGCCTTGATGATGGGTCACTATCAAACGTATCTTCGTCTGTCGAGTACGCAAGTTGTGGTTCATTCACGCGAGAAAGTATGTCTGGCAACGATTCATCGTCCATGGTGTATCCATATTCAATCGCCCAGTAATCGTAGGGGCCGATTGTCATCATCGTGAAGTCGCCTTGGTCTGGACCATCCTCAACGTTAATGTTCAATGGTGAATACTCCATCACAGAGCCACAAATTGCTTGGGGTTCAAAGTTTTGGTTGTTCATTTCGTCCATGTCATACACAGTAGATGCCTTGAAGTTATGACGAAGCCCAAGAGTATGCCCAACTTCGTGCATAATCACATCTCGAAGGAGTGGACCAATAAACCAGTCGGGTACGCCATCAAGCATATCACCTTCGTACGCATCGCTGTCTTCATCCCCGTCTTCGTCGCCGCCTTCATCACCATCTTTATCGCCAGCAAGCATGGTCAAAATATCGGGGTGCAATCGTGCCATAGAGAGTTCCGCTGCTTGGAACGCTGGATACATGCATGCGCCGTTTGTTTGGCTCACACGGTTTCCAAGCCCATCGTATTCTTCGTCGCCAATCATATCGGTGTTCTTCACTAGCGATGGATGTGCAGGGCGTGAATAGATTTGTTGTGCAATTGCTTTCCGCTCGAATGGATCTGCCAACCGAATTCTTGGGTCCCAATTAGGATGGGTCTTTAACCATTCTCGTGCAGCTGGATCAAAACTTTCCATTGCAATCTCAGGTAACAGTCTGTGCCAAGCTTTCGTCCAACCTGATACAAACGCTTCATCCATCACGATATCCGCATCAAGAATACGTCCTGTTTCTGGATCAACACGGCTTGGTCCAATTGCAAAGCCCATATCTGCGGTTGTCCAAAGAAGAAAGTTGTACCGTGCATCTTCCGGATCTTTATCCATGTGCGCGCCGGTTGAGGCATCTTGTTGATACACCTCGATAGCATTTACAATTCCAACTTTTTCAAACGCTTTATTCCATTCAAGCACACCATCTCGAACCCAGCGACGATATCGCACTGGAATAGTGTGCTCTAAATAGAACACGATTGGTTGTTTAGGAGGACTTAATTTTAAATTAGAATCTGCTTTTTCAAGTTGCCAACGCGTTACGTAGCGTACCCATGGGTCATCGTTGGAAGCATCACCAATATCTTTAAATGTTGTATTGAAATAACCAATACGGTGGTCAGCAATTCTTGGCTCATACCCCGTGTCCTGTTCGACTGTTCGGATCGAATACGAAAACGTTCCGAATTGCCCAGCAGAAAGTGGTAGTTCAAAAGACAATTCAACATTTGATGGAAAACTTTTTGCGTTTTTCAAAACTGCAAGGTCTGTCCGTGCACCACGAGCTTGCGAGCCAAAAAAGTTTGTTGCGCCATTTAAAAATAAATTGGTGCCATCTATTACAGGTCCGCCGTTTGGGCCTTCAGTTAAAATCGGAACATCTAAAATGACACGATTTGTAAACACTCGTTCATACCCGCTTTGCGATTGAGAATCGCCTGTGGATTTAATTTCAAGATTTGGTTGCACAAGAACTAATTGATCTTTAATGCGAATCCAGAAACCATACATGTCACCAATCTGAACACCTGCTTCACCGATACCGCTTGAAATGGTGTATGCAATGAGAATTGGTTGACCTTCAAAGTTCGGTGCAATTTCAATGAGAAGATGGTCATCCTTATCGCGATAAAGAGTGTACATCCCGCTATTGCCATCGATAGATGAAATAACTGTGTCATAGCCATCTGCGACTTGATCAAAGGGTGGTAGCCCCTCATCAGAACTGGAATTACCCATCATGCCGAAATTTGGCCGAGCAGCGCTATCTGGAACTGCATTAGTCGCGGTTTCTGGAGAGAGAGATAAAGTTAAAGCAATTGCAAAAGTAGTTAACATAGTTATTCCTTACGAGAGTTTCTACTCTCTAGTTCTTTCTTCGGAAAGACGATTCTAAAGGCAACAACCGAAGAAATGCTGAATGATTATCGGGCTTTTATGCAAAACACGGCTAAGGCAGCAATACCGAGGGCTAAAAATGCTAAAACCACATAAATTATTGGCCCAAAACCACTTGCAACTGCAACATCTGTTCCTGAATCAGCAATTTGTAAGTATGACAAACCAACAAGCGGCCCTGCCATATATCCCATACCAATAAATGCTTCATGTTTACCACCGGCGTCAATTTCGGCACGCCCGACCGACATGGCGTAATAGAGCGCTACATAATACGTTGCGCCCATTCCAGCACCAAAAAGCACTAAACCAATAATGAGCAATGGCAGGGTTAATGCACTTAGAATGAATAAGAACCCCGTAGCCATTGCAAAAATAGCAACCCATAACACTGACCACTTGCCGTGCCACCTTCCCGATTTCCACATAATTGCCGTCACAATTACTCTAGCAAACATCCAAATTGAAACCACAGGAGTTTGCCAGAAAATATCAATCGCAATCCCTGCAAGAACAAATGGCAACAACGGCGCAAGCACGCCATTGATGACATAACTCAATGGCAATAACACACGGGCACCACGGAGCAAATCTCGGTAACTCTCTGGAACATGTTCGCTTGAACTTGCTACATCGTGCGCAGGCGGGTTCTTCGAATACCACGGCAAAATGCCGATTGCAATTAAATTCAAACAACCAATGCTAACGATTACCATCGATGCATATTTATCCATTAACGGAGCCATTGCAATCATAGAACTTGCAACTGCAACCATCCAAACAATATTCCACCAGCCAATCGCCCTTCGCATTTCAGGTCCATGTCGCCCTGCAACTAAATAACTTTCAACGATTGGCCAAAGCCATGCACTGCAAAAACCTGCAACTGCACCCGAAGTCCAAATTACAAACGAGCCAGCAAACATCAATGGCAAAGAACAAACTAATGCAATCGTACAAAGAAGCAACGCAATAATTGTTCGCATTGAAATATATGGTCGAAATAAACGAGTACAAACACCTGAAGTCAAAGCACCAGTAACATAAACAATGCCAATCAAAACATATAATGCTAAGTTTTCTGTTTCCCCGAATCCATAGTCACGTTTTGCAATAAACGGCAAACCGTTCCAAATTACACTTGTGCCAGAAGATGCTAATCCAGTAAGGGCTAGAGAGGCAGTTAGTGGTGTCTGCTTAATGTGGGGCTGGTTCACTTGCGACTTGGTAATTTGGCGCTTCTTTAATGATTTGAATATCGTGAGGGTGACTCTCAATAAGTGATGCACCACTTACACGAACAAACGTTGCTTGTTGACGAAGATCACTCACTGTTGAAGTTCCACAGTACCCCATCGCTGCACGAAAACCGCCAACCATTTGGTACGTAAAATCGCCTAGACTTCCGCGATAAGGAACTCGACCTTCAACGCCTTCGGGCACGTATTTCTTTGTATTTATTACATTTGCTTGACCGTAACGGTCAGCAGAACCAGAGCCCATAGCACCTTCGCTACCCATACCACGGTATGTTTTAAAACGCCTGCCTCTGTGCAAAATCAACTCGCCAGGACTTTCATCAAGACCTGCAAAGAGTGAACCGAGCATCACTGAACTGGCACCCGCTGCTATCGCCTTACCAATGTCACCACTCTGTCGAATTCCACCATCTGCGATAACTGGAATGTTATGTTTGTCAGCCGCAATACACGCGTTAACAATTGCGGTCAGTTGTGGAACACCAACACCACTTACAATTCTGGTTGTGCAAATTGAACCAGGTCCAATTCCAACTTTAACAGCATCTGCACCCGCATCTATAAGTGCTTGCGCGCCTTCAGTTGTTGCAATGTTTCCTGCAATGACATCAATGTCCCACCGACTTTTAATTTCTTTTACAGTGTCTAATACATTTTGCGAATGACCATGAGCTGTATCAACAACAATGACATCCACTTCTGCTTGTATCAAAGCTTCAACGCGTTCAAATTGTTTTACACCAACAGCCGCACCAACACGCAAACGCCCGCGTTTATCCCGACATGCTTTTGGATGGCGACGAATATTATCAATATCTCGCATTGTGATTAAACCGCAAAGTTTGTTTGCATCGTCAACAAGGATTAATTTTTCAACGCGAGCGCGAACCATCATGGCTTCCGCTTCCTCGAGCGTTGTGTTACCACCGCCTTTTACAAGGTCTTTCGCTGTCATCAACTCGCCAACAAGTTGATCGGCTGAACCAACAAACTTCATATCTCGCCGAGTCAAAATACCAACTACTTCGCCATTACCCATACCATCAATGGTTACTGGAAAACCAGAGACATTTTGTTCTTCCATCCAGGTCATTGCTTTACGAATAGAATCTTCGGGGCTCAGCGTTACGGGGTCGGTAATCACGCCATTTTCAGAACGCTTTACTTTTGCAACCTCGCGAGCTTGGATTTCTGGTGGCATATTCTTATGAACAAAACCAATTCCACCCTCTTGAGCGAGGGCAATTGCCAAAGCGGACTCTGTCACAGTGTCCATTGGTGCCGAAATTAGGGGAATATTGAGGGTAATTCGATTTGTTAGCCGCGTAGACGTGTCAGCCTCATCTGGGGTAATTTGGCTAAATTTAGGTACTAGTAGAACATCATCAAAAGTAATGCCTTCTGTAATATGTAACATTTCCATTAAGCAATTTTACCAGTTTTACTCCGAGTAATCAAGCCGTTTTTGCCTAGTAAGACCGCTCAATATGCTACTCTGCGCAATCAAATCGCGTTCTGCGCTCCTTATTTACAAGAAGAATTTAAAAGTGACCAAACCAGAAGATAACGATACCGCAAATGCAGTCCACAACGACCTAGGAACATCCCCTGGAAATGGCGTGACTGAGTTTCGAAAAATGCTCAAAGCAACCATTCACTTTGAAGCATCTGACTTGCACATTAAAGCGGGGACGAAACCTCGGATTAGAGTCCGAGGCGTGCTACGAAGTCTTGATGCGGAAACCAACAGTGAAGGACTGTGCTATCAAATCGCAAAAGATATTCTTGATGATGAACAGTACCGTCACTTTCAAAAACATGGCCAAATCGACTTGGCGTATGACTTTGACGAAGACAACCGATTCCGCGTCAATATGTTTATGGCGCGAGGGAAGCCATCACTTGCTTGCCGATTGATTACTTCTGGAATTATGACATTTGAGCAACTGCACCTTTCGCCAATTCTCGGCGAAGTTGCAATGAGTGCGAACGGTTTGATTTTGTTTGCAGGCGTTACTGGTTCAGGAAAATCCACTTCAATTGCAGCAATGCTTAATTATGTAAACGAAAGAAAACGATGCCACATCGTTACTATTGAAGACCCAATCGAATACATTTTTAAAGATGATAAAGCAACCATCAACCAGCGTGAAGTTGGCATTGATTGTTTGAGTTTTAATGAAGCACTTCGTGCACTTGTTCGGGAAGACCCTGACGTTGTACTCATTGGTGAAATGCGTGACAACGAAACGTTTGAAGCAGCTATTCGTGCTGCGGAAACTGGCCACCTTGTTTTCGGAACTATTCACGCATCTTCAGCTTGGCAAACTTTTGGCCGAATTTATGACTTGTTCCCTGAAAACGAACGACCTCAAATTCGAAAACTTCTCGCATACAACCTTCGTGGAATTGTGTACCAAAAATTGTTACCAACACTCCATGAACACACACCACGTATTCCAGCTCTAGAAATTTTGCTTGGTACACCAATTGTTACAAAGTATATTTTGGAAGGTCGTGAAGGCGAACTCCTTGATGTCATCATTAAAAGTCATGAGGAAGGCATGTGTGACTTGAACACCGCACTTCTGCGACTTGTAGAAGAAGAATGGGTCACCTTAAAAACTGCACTCGATGCAACCCCAAAACCAGAAGATCTTAAAATGAAAATAAAGGGTATCGCGTAATGTTCACTGGCATGCTTTCTGAAGCCACACCTGTTTTCTTGCTTAGCCCTTGGAAACCAATTTTTGTTTTTGCACTGTTCCTTGGCTGGGGATGGCTTGTAAGCACACATCTTGAAAAAGATGCCCAATTACAACACTTAAATCCTTCGCAATGGAATGGTTACTATGCAGGCGCTGCCATCGTTGGCCTAGGCATCATGCTTTTCGGTGTAAATTTTTACATCGCTCTACCAATTGGTGCTCTTGTATTGTTTTCTCCTATTTTTGCTTATTGGAAAATACGAAATGCTGCCGTCCCAGAAGAAATGCAATTTCATCTCGGATTAGATTCAATAAAAGAATCGCTAGAAGGTCGTAAAAAAGCAAAAGCAAGCAAGCAAGTCTCCATCAGTTTTGATCGCAAGGGCGAGCAAATCGAAGTGCCCCAAAAAGATAATCCGCAAATTGAAACCTACTTGCTCGCTGATGAAATCATCGCAACTGCGATGGACAACCGAGCTTCTCGAATTGAATTGAAACTTTCATCCAATGGATGCCAAGGCGTTTACTTTGTTGACGGCATTGCAACCAAACTTGAAACGCTTTCGCCTGACAACGGCGCGAAAGTTCTTGCTTTTTTCAAAGAAACGGCAGGCGCCGATGCAAACGATGTTCGAAGAAGACAAACTGGCGAATTCAGTGTTTCCGGTGAAGCAGGTCATGCGCATCTAGACCTCACTGCTTCTGGCTCGTCAAGTTCACACACAATTCGGCTTGACTTTGATAGAAAAGAAAGTGTACTTCGTGATTGGGATTCCATTGGCCTCTTACCAAAACAGCGCGAACTTCTTAATCAATTAACTCGTGAATCTAACCGACACGGCATTGTCTTAATAGGTGGCGAAAAACAATCTGGTGTCACAACTACCGGTTATGCGATTCTTGGGCAACACGACTCATATCTAAGTAACATCGTTACATTAGAAAAAGAAGTCATCGCTGTCCTCGAAGGCATCACACATAATGCAGAAGGCGATATCTATGGAGATTACGCAACACAACTACAAACGATAATTCGTCGAGACCCAGAAGTCATTCTGGCAACAAATGTAACCGACGCTGAAGTTGCAAAAATTGCAGTAAAAGTTGGAAAAGATGGCCCATTGATTTATGTTTCAATGCCAGCAACATCACTTCAAGAACTCGTTTCAAAGTGGGCTGGCATGGTTGCTGACCCTAAGAAAAGTTTTGAAAGTCTTCAAGCAATTGTGTATCAAAAATTAGCAAGACGGCTTTGTGAAAATTGCAGAGTTGCATACAAACCGTCACCAGACCTTGCCAAACAAGGGCTTCCGATTGACACCGTCGATCAACTGTACCGAAAAGGTGGGCAAGTTGAATTCAAGAACAAAGTTATTTCTTGCCCAGTTTGTAAGGGCTCTGGATACATGGGACAAGTAGGCATCTTTGCAACAATGTTCCTTGACAAGGAAACTCGAAAACATCTTTTTGCTGGCGATCTCAAAGCAGCAATGGCACATGCCAGAAGAAACAAGAGCATGATCCGACTTCAAGAAGCTGCATGGCAAAAAGTGGCCGATGGCGAAACGAGTCTAGAAGAATTTGGCAGAGTTAGTAATACAAAAAGTACCGCAAAGAAAACTGCAAGTAAGTAATACATCATGATTATAATATTCAACCTATTTATTATTGGCCTTGTGTTTCTTATCGCGTATTGGTGGGCTAACGAAGGGCTGTTTAGTTCCATCCTGCATCTTGTTTGCGTAATTACTGCGGGGGTAATTACATTTTCACTTTGGGAACCACTTACTATGCGAGTTCTCAACGGCGGTGCATTTGATAATTATGCTTGGGGAGTCATTCTCGTAGGAGTGTTCTGTGTATCCCTCTTTCTACTGCGTGTCACTGCTGACAAAGTAGTTCCTGCCAACATTAAATTTCCTTCTTGGGCAAATTATGGAATCGGTGGAATAACAGGTGCATGCTCAGGTGTTTTAACTATTGGCATTTGCCTAATCGGTTCTGGGTTCATTCAGTCAACAAATGAATTAATGGGATACCAAGGCACTGCGAGAAGCAAAAGCACCGGTTTAATTGGAAAAGTTGGCGATCCCATTTGGCTTGATGTTTCAAATTTAACTTCTGCTTTTTTCAGCATGCTTAGTGTTGGAACGATGCACCCAGATATTCAAGGCGGTGCACTTGCGCATTACAACCCAAAAGTAGATGAACTCTCAACTTTAATGCGAGATACATTTGATAATGGCAAAGGACAATTATCACTAGCTCCAAACGCAGCAACAATTACAAAAGTTGCTAGCAATAACCAAGGGCTAATTGTTGTTCAAGTTTCGTTTAATACAAAAGCAAAAGACCACGGTGGTCAACTGATCATTGCTTCATCCCAAGTTAGACTTATTGGCGACCCAAATGGTTCTGATTCTGTTGACGTATATCACCCAACTGCATGGAAACAAGAATCGAACGATGGCGTCGAAACTCTTTACAGATTTGACGACATTAACAATTATGCAACAAGTGTTCCCGGAAGACAGGATACTGGAATTAAATTTGCATTCGACACAAAAAATCGAAACTTTAAACCAAAGTTCATCCAACTTCGTGGCACTCGCTTTGAACTTCCCTCTGGTGAACCCCTACCAATTTCTGAACTATCTGCCCGACTTTATCAAGGCAGAAAACTAACCGCAGAAGAAATTGAAGCAGAACGAGATTCACTCGGAAAAGACATTTCTCACTTGTTCAGAATCTCATCAAAAATCAAGGGTCTTCGAATTTCTATCAATGGTATTCCCTCAACGATTGCATTTAATGAAGACAACTACCTTCTCGAAGGCACGCTGACTTCTAAGTGGTCTCAGTCTGGCACTTCTTCAAAAATGGCTGTAAAAGGTATATACGCTGATGATGGCACGGCAATTGTGCAGCTAAAAGTTAGCCCCGGCACGAATGCTTCATTTGGTTTCTTAACGCAAACAGAACCTGAGTCCTCAGTTGTTAATATTATCGATAGCGAAGGACGTAAATACTCGCCAATCGGCTACATAATTGGAGATGATAAGTTAATGCAACTTACGTTATCGCCCACTGACCCACCGAATACGCTTGGCGATTTACCGATGCATTTGTTATCTAAGAGTAGGTCGAAGGATATGACACTCATTTTCCAAGTGACCGAAGACAAGATTATTACTGAATTCCAAGTTGGCAATGTCACGATTGGCACATGCGAAATTAAAGCCACGCGTGGAAGTCGTTAATTACTCTTCAAGTAATCGTTCAACCCAATTAATATCAAAATCTGCTTCGATGAATGGTTGCTGATTCAGAAGTTTTAGGTGTAATGGAATTGTTGTTGCAATTGGTCCAACTTTCATTTCAGACAATGCGCAGCGCATTCGAACTATTGCCTCATTCCGATCACGACCATGCACAATCAACTTCCCAATCATTGAGTCGTAATTAGGCGGAATTCGATAACCAGGGCGTACATGAGATTCCACTCGAACACCTGGACCCCCAGCTGGTTGCCAAATTTCGATGAGTCCCGGCTGAGGCATAAAATTTTTCGAAGGGTCCTCAGCATTTAGGCGACATTCAATTGCATGTCCGTTTATTTTCACTTCATCTTGAGACCATGAGAGCGGTTCGCCCGCAGCTACTCTGATGGATTCTTTGACGATGTCTACGCCTGTAATCATTTCAGTTACTGGGTGCTCAACTTGTACACGCGTATTGACTTCGAGCATAAAAAACTCTTGCTTTTTATTCATAAGAAATTCGACAGTTGCAGCCCCGCTGTAATTTGCTTTGCGAATTAGTTCAGCAGCAGAATTACAAACACGATCTCGAACTTCTGGATCAACGCCAGGTGCTGGACCTTCTTCAATTAATTTTTGATGTCGACGCTGGCTTGTACAATCACGGTTGTACAAGTGAATTGCGTTTCCGTGTTTATCACCAAGAACTTGTACTTCGATGTGCCTTGCACTCTCTAAGAATTTTTCTAAGTAGACCGCTCCGTTACCAAACGATGCAATCGCCTCTTGTTGTGCTGCTGTCACTGCTTTACGAAGTGAAGCGACATCAGTCGCTACTCGCATGCCTTTGCCTCCACCACCTGCAGTAGCTTTTACGATGACTGGGTATCCAATCTCTTCTGCAATTTCAATAGCTTCGTCAAGATCTTCAATCTCTCCATCTGTTCCTGGAAAAACTGGTGTCCCTGCTTTTCGTGCTAATCTTTTGCAATTAATCTTGTCGCCAAGTAGGTCCATCGCTTCTGGTGAAGGACCGATAAATTCAATTTCACAATCACGGCAGACTTCAGCAAAATGACTATTTTCTGCAAGAAAACCATAGCCAGGGTGAATTGCTTCAGCGTCAGTCATTTCAGCGGCTGAAATAATTCGGTCAATTCGCAAATAAGAATCTGCTGATGGACCTTTTCCAATGCAAACAGTTTCATCTGCAAGTTCAAGCCAAGGTGCGTTTGCGTCAGCTTCAGAAAAAACGCAAACAGTTGCTATGTCGAGTGACCGAGCCGCTCGAATAATCCGCAGCGCAATTTCGCCGCGATTGGCAATTAGTATTTTACCGAACATGTTTGGTGTAACCTTAATGTGGCTTTACTAGAAAGAGTGCTTGCCCAAACTCAACTGGGTCACCATTTGATACAAGAACTTTTGTAACCGTGCCTTTACATTGGGCATTTATCTCGTTGAAGATTTTCATCGCTTCAATAACGCAAACCGTTGAGTCTTCACCAATCGAGTCACCAACAGAAACAAATGGTGGAGATTCTGGATCTTGTGAAACATAGAACGTGCCAACCATTGGGCTTGCGATTTCTACGCCTTCGTCAACTAGCGCAGTTGAGGCAACAGGAGTTGCAACAGGGGCTGCAACAGGTGCCGCAATTGCAACCGGAGCAGGAACAGTCACAACGGTGTCGCCCTGCCGGCGAATAGTAACTTGCTCATCGGTATCCCTGAGATCCATTTCCGAGAGATCGTTTGCGACCATTAATTTGACGAGTTCTTTTAATTTTCTAATATCAATCATGCGTTGTTCTCCACAATATTGGGGAAAGTATACCTAACTTCGCCGAAATTGCTTTCATCTCACGCAAAAAGGGTGTTTTTTTGAGGTGATGTCGTTTATGCTCAAAATACTGCGAACTCGTTTTTTATTTTTTAGAGATAGGCTTGCCAAGTATTTCAGCTAAGACTATTGCTGTGCGAACGTTATGTCGATTTTGCAACATAGTTCCTAATTGACTAGCGGCACTCAAGCGCCTCTTTGCCTGAGCTTTTTGGGGTACCGGGCAGTCCGCAACATGAAGTGGCTTAAGGCCTTTAATGCGGTGCGATTCATCCCCGCTTCGTTTCTGCGGAGAAACAACTTCGGGTTGTTTTTGAACTCTTTTCTTTCTACGCAACGATTCAACTAATACCGTTACAGGGTCTTCTGTAAATGTTTCAACTGAGACTGAACCAGATTCAAGCCCAACTTTTGCAGCATTTTTCTTGGCTTTAGCTTTCTTCTTTTCGAGTATGCCCGAGATAATCGACCACACAACGCTAAGAATGATGAGGTACGTAATAGACTTCATGCCTACAGTATAAGGTAAAGAGCCACCAATTACGGCTGGACAAGGTGGCGATTGCCTGCATCATCTGTCGCCCAAGCAAGGTCGACACCAAAGACATCACCAAGTGAGCCTGGCGTCAAAACGGCGCCTGTAGCACCTGCAAGTACTAATTGCCCTTCCCTCAGAACAAGCACTTCATCGCCTATATCAAGGGCAAATGGAATGTTGTGCACCGCGGCAACAACGATATCACCTTCCGATGCGCATTGACGCAAAAGATCGCCAACCATTCGAAGATGGCGTAAATCAAGTGCAGAGGTCGGCTCATCAAGGACAAGCACGCCACCTGGGGTACGTTGAGCTAACGCGCGAGCAATCGCTGTACGTTGACGCATCCCCGCACTTGCTTCGTACCAGAGCGTTTCACTTCGGTTCAATAAATCGACTTTTGCCAGTGCATCTTCAACGCGTTGCCGCGAAGGACCAAGAGCATACCTACCAAGTTCAACCACCCGTCTTAACGTGAACGAACTTGAAACTTCAGCAACACTTGGAACCCAAGCCAGTCTTGAGGCTCGGTCATGTGGTTTCAATTTGGTTATGTTTGCACCATCTAATTCAACCAATCCTGAAGATGGAATTTGCAACCCAGCGATTGTTCGCAACAATGTAGTTTTACCTGACGCATTTGGTCCAAGTAAAACAACAACTTTGCCTCCATCAATATTTGCACTGACTTCACGGACAGCATTTCGTGAACCGTACCGAACAGTTACATCTGTAAGTCGCAACCTCATACTCGCCCCCTTCCACGGAGTAACAATACGAGAAAGACAAGTCCACCAATGATGCTCGTAACAATACCGATTGGTAGGCGACCTGTTCCAAAATCTATTAACTGTCTAATGTCATCTGCAACAAGTAACAGCAATGCTCCAACAAGTGCAGTTGCAATAGTTAAAGTTCGGTGCGAACATCGCATTAGTAAGCGAGCACCGTGCGGTGCAATTAATCCCACGAATGCAATTGGTCCAGCGAGTATCACACCAATTGCTGCAAGCATGCTTGATGTCAGAAAAAGTCGCCGACGTATTTTTGCTAAGTCGACACCTACACTTTTAGCTTCATCATCAGAAAGACAAGCAGCATCAAGAGTTGGTCCCCACAATGCAATTAAGAAGATGCCAATTAATACAAGTAATCCCAAAATTCCTAATCGTAACCAAGACTCTACTTCTGGCAAACTCCCCATTAACCAAGTAGAAAACGAACCGCGTAAGCCCATCGGAACGAGATGTTGGAAAATCATAATTCCAGCACCACAAAGTACTGAAATAACTACACCAACAAGCACCATCGTCATCGGATCAATGCCACCGCGTTTTCTTGACAAACTAAACACTAAAAACAATGAGAAAAGTGCACCAACGACTGCTCCAAGAGATTGACCGCCAAAAAAAGATGCTTCAAACGTGTGCTCTGCATACATCGTTGCCATGACACCTAGACCTGCGCCACTAGAAAGACCTAGAATCCAAGGAGATGCAAGCGGGTTGCGAAGCAATACTTGCAATCCCATTCCAGAGACACCAAGTGCAGAACCGACAATCAACGCTGCAGACATTGGCACTAGTCGGTAAATAAAATATTTTTCCGATGGCAATTCAAATAGCAAACTGCCATCAACATCTCGTGTAATTAACAAGCGGAAAACTGCTGCTGCAAGAAGCAACAACGCTAAGAAAATCAACAGAATTATGCTTTTAGTTTTCATTGAGCAAGTAATTTTTGTTGCAATTCTTTTGCAACTTCAGTGATTCTACTCGATGGCACCAAAACTTCCGAGTGAATAAAGGAAATGACTGGAATATCTAGAGATAGAATCCCCTTTGATACTTCAAACTGGCTATCTGAAACAATTACAATTGTTGTTGGGTTCAATTTTGCAATATCTTCAAGTGTGAGCGATACCCATCCTGTCGATTCAATTGCATTCGTACCACCCATCAATTGCAATACATCATCGAGATACGTTTCTTTTCCAAAACTTAACCCTGCATTATTTTCAGCGCCTGGAGTCATAATCAGAAAAGTCCCAGGCAAGGCAGGTTGAGAACCTTGCAATGCAATTTGCAAAAGTTCGCTGTCAATGTCTAACAACTGAAGCATAGAATCGTGCATGTATACAATTTCATTTACTCGATCGCATTTCCATGCATGCAATGTAAAGAAAGATTGATTTGCCAACTCTAATAGATGCGAGTCAATTCCTGCAGCAGTCTCTTGCACAAAAACTTTAGTCGGTTGCAGTCGCAACAATCGCTCATAATCAATTTCATACAAATCCCCAACAACAGGAATTGTTTTGTCGACCGATGTGCAAAACGCACTTCTACCCACAATTTTATCTCCTGCGCCAATTGCAACAACCGTTGCAGTGACACTTGGGCTTATAGAAACAATCCGTTCCCCATTCGTTTTTTCATCTTCAATACCCGAACATCCGAAAAACAAAAACGCAACAAGTAGAAGAATACTACACTTCATGCTTAGCAGTCACCAATTGTGTTTCAGCGAGCCGTCGGTACAAATCGCAAGAAGTCAAAAGTTCGTCATGCGTACCATCCCCAATGAGAACGCCTTGGTCAAGGACTAAAATTCGATCAGCAGTTTGCACAGTTGATAACCGGTGGGCAATCAGAAGCACAGTTCTGCCTTCACAAAAAGTTTCTAGCATAGTGTTTATCAGTGACTCTGATTCAGAGTCAATTTGGCTTGTTGCTTCATCGAAAATCATTACAGAAGGATCGCGAAGCAACGACCTTGCAATCGCAAGCCGCTGCCGTTGCCCGCCGCTAAGTGAAGTTCCATGTTCATACACTTCCGCTTCGTAGTTGCCTTCTATTTGATGTATGAAAGTATCAGCGTGTGCCTGCGTCGCAGCTTTTACAACTTCATCGTGGCTTGCATCTCTGCCAAAACGGATATTGCTTTCAATAGAACCTCGAAATAAAACCGTATCTTGTGTAACGACACCGAGTTGGTCTCGCAACGATTTCAAATTAACCATTGCAATATCTACCCCATCAATTTTTATTGTTCCAGATTGCGGAACTAAAAGTCGCGGAAGCAACGATATGAGTGTCGTTTTACCACAGCCATTTGGGCCGACAATTGCAACACGTTGTCCATGTGGGATAGTTACCGAAAAGTTTTTTAACGCTGGCTCAGCCTCTTCGGAATACGAGAAAGAAACACTATCAAAAACAATGGAATCGCCATGTCGATCAAGGTCTGGTTGTTGAGTTTCTTCCTCACTTGGCAAATGAAGTATTTCCAAAAGTCGTTCTGCTGGTGCATCCGATGCTTGCAATTCGGTCACAAGACCTGCGAGTGGTCGAAGAGAACCACCTGCAACCGCAAGCGAGCCAATGGAAAGTAAGAACATATCAAATTGCAAGGAACCATCGATAATACTTTTTGCTGCTATCCCCGCAAGTGTACCTAACACCACGATTGCCAGAATTTCCATTAAAGGACTTCCCAGTGCGCGAGCAATGCGAACTTTCATATTTGCTCGAACTACTTGTTGATTCACTTCGCTAAACGATTCCAGAACAGATTCTTCCGCAGTATTTACTTTAACTGCACGAAGACCTTGCACCGACTCATTTGAAATTCTCAACAATTCTTGTTGAGCAGCTAAGGAACTGCGCGTTCCTTTGCGAACTTTTCTTCCAATTCTATGCAAAGTGAATGCCAAAATAGGCAAAACCAACAGTGCAATGATGACCAATCGGTAATCGAAGACACACGCAACAAGAAATGCAACGAGCCCTTTAGTAAACTGAGCAACAGATTTGCCCATCAAAACAGTAAGCCCTGCTTGCAACGCTTCTGTGTCCCGAATGATTCGCGAAACAAATTCGCTTGCACCACTTCGTAACACTCTGCCGAGTTCCATTCCAAGAACATGCTTGAATGACTCGTCACGAACATTTGCAACAACGTGCACAGCAATCCACGCACTTAAATATTGATGCATGAAATTCGCAAAGCCGCCAACAACAGTTAAACACCCAATACCCACGAGGATAAATATTACCCCATCAAATCTATCTCCAGGCAATTGATTGACTAGCCACTCTGGGATTTGCAAGAAATGCCCTTCTGCATTAAAAGTTGTCGCTAACTCTAAAAGCGTATGTCCCGCTTCTGGATCAAGAATTAACGAAAGCGCAGGACCTAAACTTAACAAACCTACGCCCAGCCCTAGTGCAGAAAATACCGCTAATGAGAGCGCTAAGATCACGCGCACCCTGTAGTGGAACATTCGTAATGCAAAAACTTTAAAGTGCTTCATGAAGCGTCATGCCCTTCGTACACTTTTCTAAGTTCCGTCCAAAACGAAGGATAACTTTTTGAAACACACTTCGGGTTAACAATTGAAACCCCACCACGCTTAGTACCAACAACAGCCATCGCCATTGCGATGCGGTGATCATCGATTGGATCTATTGCAGTTGAAGTTTTTACTTTTACATTTTGTTTCAAAGGCGTAATTCGGATGTCGGTGTCGCTAGAAGCAACGCCACAACCAACTTTTGCAAGTGAGCGTGCCATTACTTCAATTCGGTCTGATTCTTTTAACGGTAATGTTTCAAGGCCATAAATTCTTGAAGGCGAATCAGCAAATGCTGCCACTGAAGCAAGACACAACGAGGCATCTGGAAATCCAGAAGCATCAAGGTCTCCAAAACTTTTTATGATACCTGTACCAGTCACTTTGATTCCGTTTTCTACTTCGACAACTTCTGCGCCTATTGTTCCGAGCAACCGAATCGCTTCCATATCTGGTTGTAGTGAATCAAGTTTTAACCCTTCGAGTGTTACTGACAATCCGTCATGCAATGCTGCTACTGCTGCAAAGTAAATTGCTGAACTTGCGTCCGGTTCAATTTCTAATTCTCGATGCGTCACCCTTGTTTGAGGAACTGTAATTGACCGAACTTCACCAGACTCTACTTCAACAACATCCACACCAAAAGTACGAAGTATATTCACCGTCAAATCAATATACGTTGACGATGTAACTGGGGTTTTACAATTAAGTGTAATCCCGCCATCTACAAACGGTGCAATCAACATCAGTGCTGAAATAAATTGGCTAGACTTCGTAATAGGGACATCAATTTCTCCCCCGTGAAATTGTGAACCATCAACTTGAATCGGAAGCATGTCTCCGTCAAATGTGGCGCCAAGTGATTGCATCAATTGCACTAATTCTCCAATTGGGCGAGTACGCAATTGCCCTTCACCGTCAACGGTAACTGGTGCTTTCGCCAATGCACCTGCTGCAATCATAAAACGAGATGGCGTTCCTCCAATTCCGAGGTTTACCGATGCGCCATGTGGCGGTTTCCCATCTACACCATGGAGGATGAGTTTGTTTGGAGACCACTTCACGCCAACACCAACTTTTGAAAAGGCCGTAGCAAGTACGTTTGTGTCATCGCATTTAAGCGGATTTTTTAATACTGTTCTTCCAGCTGCAAGGGAGCCAAGCATTATCGCGCGTGCAGTCAAACTTTTTGACCCAGGCAAACGCAGATTACGATGCCCTAACCGTTTTAAGGTCGGAACTGACTCGGCAGTCGAACCGGCATTTTTCTTACTCATGAATCCCGCCTAAAAATTGCAACAACATCTTCAATTGGCACTACAAAGAGTCGGTTGTCGCCTTCAAAATCGACGGGAATACTTCCCTTGGGGTTAAACAAAACCCTGTCGTATTGTTGAATTGGATAATCTGGATTGTTTTCAATCACAGTACTCACCGTCACAATTCTGCCTGTTATAGTCGGGATTTCAATTTTGTCCGGCAAATGGATGCCCACCTTAGTTATTTTTCGTATCATATACCGATATGGCAAAAACCAAGACCAAAAAGAACCTTATAGAGACTGTGGAACCCATTGGTGAACGCGTTCTCATTCGAAAGGATGAAGATCGAAAAATAACTAAGGTGGGCATCCATTTGCCGGACAAAATTGAA
>JYMV01021635.1_pt1 | contig 25376 bp, 25 predicted proteins | sample 338911 | NCBI WGS metagenome assembly JYMV01 (sample SAMN03354496, study PRJNA234377) | hydrothermal vent metagenome | biome: Deep sea; feature: Hydrothermal plumes at the Eastern Lau Spreading Center, Western Pacific Ocean; material: Seawater | place: Tonga | collected 2009 | depth 2000 m m
CCTGTTCCAAAATCTTATTTAGCTTCTCAATATCGATATTTTCCAGATTTGGAATTTCAATATTTGGAGGGGAGAGTTTGAATGAGGTAATAGTTACCCATTTCGATGAGGTTGTAAAAAACGAAATAGAGGAGATGTATAGTGAAAATTTGAAAATATGGTTCAATTTTGAATCTATCTCGATAGATGATGTTCGCAATATTGTAGCTGAAAGTTACATAAAAGAGAGAAAAAGGATATTTATCGAAACTAAACAGTTCAACCATGTTGCCCAAAATGGACTATTAAAAATATTGGAAGAGCCACCTGATGGGGTTAGTTTCACCCTGATAGTCCGCTCAAAGTCGATACTGCTACCTACAATCCGTTCTAGAATGGGAATAAGGTATATCAAAAATAGAGATAGAACCCCTCCAAATATTGAAATTCCAAATCTGGAAAATATCGATATTGAGAAGCTAAATAAGATTTTGGAACAGGTAAAGAAGTTGGATAGAGAAGAGGTAAAAAAGGGAGTTGAAGTGATATTTAGAAACAACATAGAATATCCTTGGAATAGTGAGGATTTGGAGAGATTTACGATAGCCACTAGGCTACTCTCTTTGGGTAGTTCTGGGGTTAGGGTATATCTGATGCTACTTTTACCCTTTGTAAATAGAAGAAAATAAATTTGTTATAATTTTTGAGGATAACTAATAAAAAGGAAAGCTTATGGCTCTATTTGGTGGTTCAAATGCTAATGTAGAAGAACTTATTAGAGAAAATGAAAGCCTAAAACACAAATTAAAAGCTAATGAAGATGATATAGCGAGATTGAAGGGTGAAATTGATAGATTGGAGAAGAAACTCAATACCAAAGGGGAGTCTTTCGCCGATATTACAGTTACCCTTGCAGAAGACCAAAATTACAACCTTGTAAAAACATTGGCAGATATTAAAGACAGATTGGAAAGTAGTGTAGAAAAAGGTAACCAAGTTTTAGATGAGGCTTTATCTATCAAAGATAGTGCAATTGATGCAAGTGAAAGCATAGAATCTATTACAACCAATATGTCAGACTTGATGGAGTTGTCAAGCGATTCAAATAGCTCAATTGAATCTCTTTCATCAAGAGCAACAGAGATAAACTCTATCATCTCTCTAATCAAAGATATTGCTGAACAGACAAACTTATTGGCTCTAAATGCTGCTATTGAGGCTGCGAGAGCTGGGGAACATGGACGAGGTTTTGCTGTTGTTGCCGATGAGGTTCGAAAACTTGCCGATAGAACCCAGAAGGCAATCGGTGAAATTTCCATTGTAATTCAGGCTATCCAACAGGAGATTCAAGATATTACAACCAAATCTGAAAATATGTTAGAAAATATGAATTTTGCAGCTGAAAAAGTTCAGGATTTGAATGATGTTCTCTCAACTGCTATCAACTACTCAGCCGATATTGCAGAGACTCAAAATATTGTAAGAAATCACATAGTATCAAATCTTACGAAGATAGAACACCTCCAATACAAAATATTTGCATATCAGGCTCTATATGGACATTCACATATGAAACATATTGAGACCCATAATCACTGTTCTCTTGGTATCTGGATGAATAGCGACACTACTCGCAAAGAGTTTGTCAAATCAACTATGTTTTCACGGCTTGAATCTCCACATAGACAGCTTCACGATATATTAGAAAAGATAGCCGATGTTGCCAAAGATGGACAACCGAATAAGCAATATATATCGCTTGCGAAAGAGCTTGAAAGTGCTACAAATATACTTTTTGATACTTTGAATAAAGTTATTGACGAAAGAGAGAAACATATCGAGAATGAACTCGACTGATAGCGATATACTTCGCAAAGTTCTACTACTCGCCCTCTTGAATAGAAAAGAGGGGGATACTATTCAAGATGTGATAGTTGAACTCGATTCAATTCAAGCAATGTCAATCAAAGAAGCTAAAAAACTTCTAAAAGAGTTCAAAAGAGAGTCCCTAATAGTTGATGGGGAACTCTCTCCTCTCGGTGTTGCAGAAGCCGAAAAAGCCCGGCTATTTTTCAAAATATAGTTTTTTGTAATATTTAAGATTATTAGGATTTGTATCTCCTTATAAACTTATTTAATATATATACATATTTGCAATATAGATTTATAATTCCAACTTCATAAAATCTCACATAAAGGTTCTATTATGGTTCAAGGATTACTATTAGTATCCTTATTGACCGTAATAGCAATATTTGTAGCAAGAGTTCCAGCTATTGCCGATTTAGGTTTTTCTCCTCTTGTTATAGGTATTGTTATTGGTATGGTCTATGCGAATACTATTCGGAATAGAGTTCCGGACTCTTTCCAAACCGGTATTGTCTTCTCAGCTAAGAAGATTTTACGACTTGCTATTATTCTCTACGGGTTCAGAATTACCTTTCAAGATATATACCAAGTTGGACTTGAAGGGTTTCTACTCTCTCTAATAATAGTTGTATCCACATTTGCTATTGGAACATTTGTGGGAATGAAGCTATTCAAACTAGATAAAGATACCTCTATGCTAACGGCTGCTGGTAGTGCTGTTTGTGGTGCTGCGGCGGTTTTAGCTACTGAACCAGTTTTAAAAGCTGAGCCGTATAAAAGTGCCGTTGCTGTCTCTACCGTTGTTCTTTTTGGAACTACCTCTATGTTTCTCTATCCAATTATCTACTCATCAGGGATTTTGGATTTAGACCCTTCTCAATTTGGGGTATATGTTGGTGGGACTATTCACGAAGTGGCTCAGGTTGTAGCTGTTCCTGCATCTATTCCAAATGCTGATGAGGTGATGGCTAATAATGCGGTCATTGTGAAAATGACGAGAGTAATGCTAATTGCTCCAATGTTGCTAATCTTGGGATTTGTCTTAGCGAAATTCTTTGCAAGTGGAGAGGTATCAGAGAAAAACAAAATTGTTATCCCTTGGTTTGCTGTTGGATTTATAGTTATGAGTGGGGTAAATTCTTTGCATATCATTCCAACCCAAATCGTTGAATATATCAATATAGTAGATACATTTTTGCTAACTATGGCTATGACAGCCCTTGGAATGGAGACCGCCATATCCAAATTTAAAAATGTAGGTTTAAGACCTCTCTATACCGCCTCTGTGATGTTTGTCTGGTTGGTAGTTGGGGGCTATTTCTTAACCAAACTTATTACCGAATATATCTAAGTTCGATAGTCGGCATTGATACGAACATATTCATAACCAATATCACAAGTATAGGAGGTGAATTCCCCATCTCCTAATCCTAAATCGCAATATATGGAAAATTGCGATTTCCGCAATATCTGATATGCTTTCTCTTCAACTTCTGGGGTGAATAGATTTTCACCCCTTCTATATACCTCTATATCTTCATAGGCAATAGTTAGATTTTTCTCACAAACCTCAACCCCACTTGCACCTATCGCCATAGCAATTCGCCCCCAATTCGGGTCTTCTCCAAATATTGCAGTTTTTACTAATAGAGAGTTGGAGAGAGTTTTAGCCACCTTTTCAGCATCTCTATCGCTTTTCGCCCCTGTAACTCTGAAAGCTACTAACTTTTTAGCTCCCTCTCCATCTTTCACTATCTCTAATGCAAGATGTTTCATGATGAGGTGTAGAGTTTCCCTAAATGAGACCTCATCGAAAAAGTCCTTTTTACCATTTGCCATTAGAAAAACGGAATCATTTGTAGAGGTATCTCCATCTACACTAATTGCATTGAAAGTGGTTTTAGTAGTTTCTCGTAAAAGTCTATTTAGAGTAGGGGTATCTATCTTCAAATCGGTTGTAATAAAAGCTAACATTGTAGCCATAGAGGGATTTATCATTCCTGCACCTTTTGCCATTCCTCCAACTCGATAACTTCTACCATCTGGTAATTGAACCTCTACCGCTATCTCTTTTGGTCTTGTGTCTGTTGTCATAATAGCTTTTGAAGCATTGAGATGGTTTTTAGAATTTAGGTCGAAACTTTTTGCCCCTTCAACTATCTTCTCAACGGGTAGAGGAGAGCCGATAACACCGGTAGAACTCATTACAGGATTATAAATAGGCAACTCTTTGGAAAGGGTCGAAAAGATTGAATATATATCCTGAATTCCTCTTTCCCCAGTCATAGCATTGGCATTTTTGGAATTTATTAGAATAAAATTGGATTTTTCTATCTTCTCTCTCTGAAAGTGTTGAAGGGGTGAAGCTTGAAACTTGTTACTAGTAAAAACAGCTCCAATATTTGCAATTGGGTCGCTGTAAATAAAAGCCAAATCTAAACTATCGTCCTTTATTCCACTATTTACCCCATCAGCAAAGAAGCCATCAGGAGCGGTAACTCCTCCATTGATAAAAAATTGTTTGAACATCTCTTTCTCCTAAATCATCGAAATAGAGAATTCTATACCATCTCTAATATTTCTAGCCGATATTTCTGCCCCAATCCTATCCAATATATTTCTAACTAGATAGAGACCTAAACCACTTCCCCCCTTCTCTTTTCGAGTTGTCCAACCCTTTTTAAATATCTTATCCACCTCATCGGCACCCCCTCCATTATCTCTAATTCGAATTTCTCTATCTAATATCTCTATCTCTATTTTTCTATCTCTAATATCTCTCTCTCGAAATATAGAGATGCTATTAGTTAGCAAATTGAAAATTACATGTTTGAATTCGTTTGGGTATCCAAATATCTGAAAGTCTCCACCTGAAATCTCTATTGTTACTCTATTGCTATTTATCAAATCTTCTAAGAGAGAGAGAACGGAAGATATATTTTTTCGAACTGAAAATATACTCTTCTCCTTATCTCCATTTAGAAAGGTTCGAAACTCGTTCAAGGTATCTATCATGTGGTGGGCTTGTAATCTGATTTTCTGAACATCTCGCAAAATATCTTTTCTATTTGTTCCATTCTGTAAATTCTCTTCAACCAGTTCAGAATAGAGAGATATTAGATTTAGAGGCTGACTCCATTGGTGGAGAAGAAGATTGATAATATCCATCTACAACTCTTTTACAAATTTTCTAAATTGGTCGCCCCTCTCTTCATACGAACTAAATTGGTCGAAACTTGCAGAGGCGGGGGAGAGAATAGCGATACTCTCACTATTGTGAAGTTTGGAAATATCTTGAACTGCTTGATATAGGGTCTCTGACGGAACTATCTCTATTCCATATCTCTTAGCCAGTTCTCTGCTCTTATCCAAACTCTTTCCAATTCCAAAAATCTTTATATCCATTTCTGCTATTTTCTGAAATAGCAAATCCCAATCTGCCCCCTTATCTTCACCTCCCAAAATGAGATATATAGCTCTCTCTCTTTCCAAACTCTCTAACATTGCAATAGTTGAATCGGGATTAGTAGCCTTACTATCATTTATCCAAACTCTACCCCGATTATCTAATATCTTCTCTTGTCGATGAGGTGATGGAGTAAATCGGTTCAACTTCTCATAATCGACCTCATCAAATAGAATTTTTGAAACAGCCAGAGCCAAAAGAGAATCCAACAAAAAGCCACCTGAAAATCTGATTTTGGATATATCAAATCCGAAAAAGTTAGCAAGAGAGGCAATATCGCGATATGGAATAGTGTATCCATTGGTCGGAATATCTCTATATTTCTCTGGAACTATCGCTACCTCTCCCTCTCGTAAGTTTCTAATAGGTTTTAGTTTGCTCTTCTCATACTCTTCAAAAGAAGAGTGCCAATTTATATGGTCTGGGGTAATTGGTAGTAAGATGTATATATTGGGTTTCGCATGTTTTGTATAGTGGAGGGTAAAAGAACTGGTTTCCAAAATCCAGATAGGGGCGGTAGTATCCATCGACCCCAAAGGCTTTCCAATATTCCCCCCAACATCTACACCCCTATCCTCGAAAAGATGGGCAATCATCGCGGTCGTTGTAGTTTTTCCATTAGTTCCGCTAATCCAGATAGAAAAAGGAAACTCCCCTACTTTGTAGAATAGGTCATATTCACTAATAACACTATCTGCAAATTTCCTAACTATTGGATTATAGGGTGGAATTGCAGGAGTTGGAACTAATATATCACCTTTTCCTATCTCTTCTGGAAACTCTTTGGAGTGGAGACATAGACTATCTTCAATTTTCCTATCATCAAATATCCTATTTACTCCAAATCTCTTAGCTATCGCTCTGGTTGTTTTTCCGCACCCCAATAGGTGGATATTCTGCATAAAACCCCTTTGTATATAGATACATATAGAAATATACTACACATCAAACCGCTACATATCGAAATATTGTAACCAATCCACTCTATTTTTTGATACTATTTTCCAAACTCAAATCTATCAGGAGTTTATATGTCTTTTTTAGAAGAATATAAAAAACATGTTGCTGAGAGAGAGGCTCTCGGAGTTCCTCCTCTACCTCTTACAAAAGAGCAGACAGCAGAGGTAATTGAGGCTATCAAAAGAGGGGAAGATGTAGATTACTACATAGACCTACTCAAAAATAGAGTATCCCCGGGGGTTGATGATGCAGCCTATGTAAAAGCTGACTTTTTAAATGCTATTGTTACAGGGGCTATTGAAGTTCCAGCTATATCCAAAGTTGAAGCGGTCAAAATGCTTGGAACTATGTTAGGTGGTTTCAATGTAGCTCCTCTCGTTAATGGTTTGAAAAATGAAGATGATGAGGTGGCTCAGGCTTGTGCCGATGCTTTGAAAAATACCCTATTAGTCTATGATGCATTCAACGATGTAGCAGACCTACACAAAGAGGGTAACAAATATGCAACAGAAGTTATTACCTCTTGGGCTAATGGGGAGTGGTTCCTAAATCGACCTAAGCTACCTGAAAAGATGACTTTAACAGTCTTCAAAGTCCCGGGTGAAACCAATACCGACGACCTCTCACCAGCTAGTGAAGCCTTTACCAGAAGCGATATACCTCTACATGCTAACTCTATGTTATCGGCTAAGATGGATAAGCCTCTGGAAAAGATAGCTGAATTGAAAAAGAGAGGCTATCCACTCGCTTTCGTTGGTGATGTTGTAGGAACAGGTTCCAGCCGAAAATCTGGAATAAATTCCGTTCAATGGCATTTTGGTGAAGATATTGAAGGAGTTCCGAATAAGAGAACTGGTGGAGTTGTTCTAGGTGGAATTATCGCCCCTATCTTCTTTAACACCGCAGAAGATTCAGGAGCTTTACCTATTGAACTCGATGTTACAAAAATGGAGATGGGGGATACTATCGACCTCTATCCATATGAGGGGAAAGTTGAGAAAAATGGTGAGGTGATAGCTACCTTCAAATTGAAACCAAATACTATCATCGATGAGGTTAGAGCAGGTGGGCGAATTCCTCTAATTATCGGTAGAGGATTGACTAAAAAGGCTCGAGAACTTCTAGGCATGGGTGAAGATGATATATTCACTCGACCAGAACAACCAGCCGATACAGGTAAAGGCTACACCTTAGCTCAGAAGATGATAGGTAGAGCTTGTGGAATGGAGGGAGTTCGTCCTGGTATGTATGTAGAGCCACAAACTCTAACAGTTGGTTCGCAAGATACCACAGGACCTATGACAAGAGACGAAATCAAAGAGTTGGCAGCTCTAAGTTTTGGAGCTGATTTGGTTCTACAATCTTTCTGTCATACCGCAGCCTATCCAAAACCTGCTGATATAAAACTGCACAATACCCTACCTGATTTTATCTCCAATCGAGGTGGTATCTCTCTTAGACCTGGTGATGGGGTTATCCACTCTTGGCTAAATAGAATGGTGCTACCTGATACAGTTGGAACAGGTGCCGACTCTCATACAAGATTTCCAATAGGTATTTCTTTCCCTGGTGGTTCCGGAATTGTTGCATTTGCTGCTGTTACCGGTTCAATGCCTCTCAATGTGCCTGAATCTGTTCTAGTTAGATTTAAGGGTGAAATGCAACCGGGTATTACCCTTAGAGATTTGGTAAATGCTATCCCTTATCAAGCGATAAAAGATGGTCTATTGACCGTTGAGAAGAAGGGTAAAAAGAATGTATTTGCTGGTCGAATTCTTGAAATTGAAGGGTTGCCAAATCTGAAAGTTGAACAGGCTTTTGAGTTAGCCGATGCATCAGCTGAAAGAAGTGCTGCCGCTTGCACCGTTCAACTCAACAAAGAACCAGTAATAGAATATATCCAATCCAATATCAAACTGCTTGAAGCGATGATAGCAGATGGATATGAGGATAAAAGAACTATCCAGAGACGAATAGACAAATTCAAAAAGTGGCTGGAAAATCCAGAACTAATGACTGCTGACAAAGATGCTGAATATGCAGCAGTGATTGAAATCGACCTAAACGAAATTACAGAACCTATCGTAGCCTGTCCAAACGACCCTGATGATGTAGCTACCCTTTCAGAAGTCTTAGCTGATAGTAATCGACCTCATCAAATTGATGAAGTTTTTGTAGGTTCTTGTATGACCAATATTGGACACTATCGAGCCTTAGGTGAAGTTCTCAAAGGAGAGGGGCAGGTTCCAGTTAGATTGTGGGTAGTTCCTCCAACTAAGATGGATGAAAAACAGCTCAACCAAGAAGGGTATTACTCTATCTTTGGAACAGCAGGAGCAAGAACAGAGGTTCCGGGTTGTTCTCTCTGTATGGGTAACCAAGCGAGAGTTGCAGATGGTGCTGTTGTCTTCTCTACCTCTACTAGAAACTTTGACAATAGAATGGGGAAAGGTGCAAAGGTCTATCTAGGTTCAGCAGAATTAGCAGCAGTTTGTGCTATGTTGGGACGACTTCCTACAAAAGAGGAGTATATGAAAATCGTTCCTGAAAAGATAGCGGGTAAAGAAGAACAAATATATAGATACCTCAATTTCCACGAAATAGAGAATTTCTCTCTCTAATATCTACTTTTGGGGGAATTTTCCCCCGTCCCTCTACTTTTTCTCTTTTTTCAACTTTTTGAAAAATTCTATTATTCTTTTTTGGTATATCTGAGACTCCCTATCCTTAGTGCATTGAGATAGTAGGTGGAGATGTTCTATATTTATCTTTTTGGCAAATCTCTTCTCTCTTTTCAAATCCTTCTCAATATCAAAAATCAGTTCATCTATCCCTAAGCCGTTTGGGCGGATAATTTTGTCTATATACTCTTCAACAGCTAAGATTAGACTATTTTGTCGTCGAATAGAATTGGGGTATATCTCTTCGGCTATAAAATAGAGTTTCTTCAATTCGCACTCTCCATGTTGGCTATTTGCCATTATCATAACGGCATATACCTTAGCCCGAAATTCCAGAGAGTTATGGTGGTATATTGTAAATTCTCGGAAAGTGTGTATTAACTTATCCAACAGAGTTAGGTGGTGTTTCATATTTCTTTATCCAATATTGGTTTATAATATATCAAAGGAGTTGGAAAATGAAAAAGATATATTTACTGATACCAATTCTACTATTTTTTACATCTTGCACCCAAGAAGGACAGAATAAAATAAGTAGAACTATACAAAATTGGACTGGAACTGACGGAGTTCTGGATATATATGCAAGTGATAAGCTTGTGATGAGGTTTATAGGGATTGACAAAATTTCTACGGCTATATCAACCGATGGAAAAGAGCCTAGACCATATCGGTATGGATATGGGTATGTGGATAAAAATTTCAACTTTCAAGTTGATGAAGGGGAAAAGAAGGTCTATTTCGAATTTAGCGATTATTCCACAAACTACATTTTTTATGAAAACTACACCAAATAGGATTGGACAATGGATAAAGAAGAGCAAGAAATCTTAGAATTGAAACACAGAATCTTTTTAGTAGATTCAAATGCCCAAAGAGCAAACAAATTGAAATATATATTAGACGGTCTCTATATTACAGATGTAATAAAAAGTATAGAAGATGTAATATATCGTTTAAACAATGGGGATATACCTGATATTCTAATTTCCAGGTCTCTATTTGAGACTGCCGAAAGCTACCTAACAACTCCATCAAATTTGCAAGGCTTGGACTTATGTAAATATATCAGTAACCACAGCAATCAAGAGATAAAAATAGTTCCTACTATTATCCTTATGAGTCAAGATGATGTAAAATTGAAAGCTCAACTATTTGAGGCTGGGGCTTCTGATGTTTTAGATAGTGATTTTGAAGTATTAGACCTTTTCGCGAGAATTGATGCCCATATTCGACAACTTCAAGATAGAAAAAATTTAGTCTCTTCTCTCCAAGAGCTTTTAGATGAACATAAGGAGAGAAATAAAAGACATGTAGATATTCGGGCGAAAATACTTGCAAAACATAAAGAGACTGTTTTAGTTTTTGAAAAGAGAATCATCAAACTGAGAGAAGAAATATCTCAAAAAAATCAAGAGATGGAAAAAGCAAAGCTATATATCAGAGAACTGGAAAAAGAAAATCAGAGACTCCTCAATCAGCTTCAAGAATTGAGAAAAATGGGTAGCAAGATAACTAACACCACAACTAAAGAAAAAAACATATTAGATTCTATATCTAAACATGAGGAAAATGAAATCCAACATCTTTTAGAACACCTCAAAAAAGAGCATGGATTAGAAGAGGAGTTAATAAAAAAAATAACTCAATCGGCTCTGAATAATGAATTCAACTTTAAAAGAATTGACAATTTCTATTTCATTCACAATTTTGCAAGTGTTGTAAAAAAACATGTCCATGTAGAGTTAGAGTATATGGCTAACCATGTTGCTAAAGAGGACTATAATGAGCTTTGTAAAAAGTACATAGACCATCTATCGGAAGCAATCCTAAAACAATATAAACACAAATTTCTCTTTTTCTTTTCAAAAGCCCTTTTAGAAGCTATCGGGGACAAAGACTCAAATGCTACTAAATTTCTCAAATTCTACGATGGTAGGATAGAGATAACTTCTGATGGTAAAAGGTTTCAAAAACCTATCATCGAGGGGGAAGATGGAGAAAATGATTGGAACATGATATCTATGTTACAAGCCATCAACCAAAGAACAGTGGGATATAAAAATCTTTTAGGAATTCAGTCAGAGATGACAAAGATACAGAAAAACTTACAAAATTTGGAACAAGAATTTAGAAATCTTTTTCTAGATGAGAAAAATATATCTTTGGAAAGTCTCGAAAATGAAAATATTGAGAAACAATTCGATATGTTTGAAGACTACCTCATAAACGAAAGAAACCAAATCAACTCACAAAAAGATAATTTTAGGATTAAACAGATAGTTGAAAAGAGAAGGCAGTTGGAAATTATTAGAGACAAATACCAAAAGTATCAAGCTGCATACGAAACCCTATCGAACAAATACAATCAGCAACTCGAATACAACAGACCAGCAGAAGAGAAATTCAATCGAGTTGCCCGTGCAGTAGCCAAGGCTCTGCTAAATATAAAGGTTATAGATACCTAATCCAAATTAGGTTTTCAACCCTTAATCCAAATCGGGTTTTAGCAACCCCTCCCCTTGCAAAATTACAAAATTGTGGTCTTGCTTGTAGTCCTTAGAGAATTCTCTAAGGGCTTTGATAAATTCCCTATCAAGTTTGAAAATTCTATTTAGTTTCCTATTGATATTCCCTTTTCGATTGAAAGCTTCTGATATTGCAAAAGTGAGGATATATTTTAAAGGCTGTTCTGTATCTTTCGGAGAGTATTTAGCTCCAAACTTCTTTTTTTTGTAGATAAACATAGGTCGCCCATGTTCATCTCTCTCAATCATAGAGAATTTTATATCTCCAATTGTTTGAACAGCTGTCATAACTAAGGCTATTCTATCTCTCAAATTTTCCGACTGAAATAGCTCGATGAGGTTGCTATATTCCTGCTCTACCAAATCGCGGATAGGATTCGTATAGTAGAGATTTCCATCAAGATATTTCTCACTTTTGAGAGGCACAAATAGAATTAACCTATTTTTCAATTCGAAACTACCCTTAATAGACTTGAAAATATCGTAAAGCTGTTCAGGACCATTTATATCCTCGTTATATATTGAACCCTCTTCAATAAGGGCTGGGGTGTCGATAGGGATTACAATTACATCAGCCTCTTTTATCCACTCTTTTATCTTTTTCCGTTCAGTTTGGAGATAGCCCCCGGGGAAGTCCTTGAACACTAAATTTATTTTCTGATGAGAATCTTCATCTTTGGCGATAATAAATCGAAACTCTTCAAAACTTTTGGTGCCGGAGAGGGTGGGACGAGTTCGAATAAATTGAGTGGCTACCTGTTTTTTAAGTTCGGCTAACTTCTTATTCAACTTAGTAGATGTCTCATCATCTGGAATGAGTTGTAGCTCTATATTTTTATCTATAACTTTGTTAAATCTATCATACATAGCGGTTAGTGTAGATGTTTTACCAACTCCACTCGCCCCAACCATAAGAATATTGATAGTAACCTCTTTTTCATCACCTTTATTCAAAAGAAAATCTAATAGCCTCCTAAGCACCTCATCACCTTCTAAATATGATAGTTTGGAGCTTCCTCAGTAATAATTACATCATGAACATGGCTCTCTTTAAGTCCAGCCGATGTAATCTCAACAAATTCAGCCTTTTCCCAGAAAGTAGGAATATCAGGACTACCACAATATCCCATAGAAGAGCGGAGACCTCCAATAAGTTGATGGAGAATTCCACTAATAGAGCCTCGATAAGGAACTCGCCCCTCTATTCCCTCAGGCACAAGCTTATCAGAAGCTGTTCCCTCTTGGAAATATCTATCATTGCTACCTCTCTTCATAGCTCCAATACTTCCCATGCCACGATATGATTTATATTGTCGTCCTTGATACATTATCACATCGCCCGGAGATTCATCAGTTCCAGCAAAGAGAGAGCCAATCATAACAGAAGAGGCACCGACAGCAAGAGCTTTCGCAACATCACCGGAGTATCTAATTCCTCCATCGGCAATGACAGGAACTCCATGTTTGTTAGCCTCCTCTACACACTCTTCTATTGCACTGATTTGAGGAACACCGACACCTGCCACTATTCGAGTGGTGCAGATACTACCTGGACCTATTCCAACTTTTACCGCATCGGCTCCTGCTTCAATTAGAGCTTTCGCACCTTCACGAGTAGCCACATTACCAGCTATCACATCTACCAATAGTTCAGCTTTTACATTTTTGATAGTGTCTATAACCCCTTTACTATGTCCGTGGGCTGAGTCGATAACTAATACATCTACACCAGCATCTACTAATGCTCTGGCTCTATCAATTTGACCAACTCCAATAGCTGCACCAACCACGAGACGACCAAAACTATCTTTATTGGCATTTGGATAATCTTTTTTCTTCTTAATATCTTTTATCGTAATAAGCCCTTTGAGGTGATTTTCATCATCAACGATAGGCAGTTTTTCAATTCTATTCTTATGCATTATCTTCTCAGCCTCTTCAAGGGATATACCCTCTTTTGCTGTTTTGAGAGGCATTGGGGTCATTGCATCTTTTACAAGAGTATCCATGTTTATCTCAAATCTCATGTCTCTATTTGTTAGAATTCCCAACAGATGCCCTGTTTCATCAATTACAGGAACACCCGATATTTTCAACTCGTCCATTATCTCTTTTGCCTCTCCAAGAGTTGAATCAGGATAGACATATACAGGGTCGATAATAATTCCACTTTCACTTTTCTTAACTTTCTGAACCTCTTTCGCTTGGGTTTCAATGTCCATATTTTTATGAATAATTCCAATTCCTCCAAGTCTCGCCATCTTTATAGCTGTTCTCGATTCTGTAACTGTATCCATAGCTGCCGAAACAAAAGGGATATTTAGCTCTATATTCTTAGTTAGTTTCGATTTCAGATTTACCTCTTTTGGCAAAACTTCTGAATATTGAGGGACTAATAGAACATCTTCGAAAGTTAATGCTTTTCTTCTAATTTTCATAACTCTTCCTTTTTCTCTATTTGCAAAATTCTATCAAAAGTAGGGTTAGCTAAAATATCGACTATCTATTTTGGAGAGTGGAAAGATGGTAAGTAGTCAAGATATTGAATTTTTCAAAAATATAGTAGGTTCTGAAAACATATATAGCGATAAAGCCCACCTCATCGCATACTCCTATGATGCAACTCGCAACAGGTTTGAACCCGATTTAGTGATTTTCCCTCGTGATGAAAACGACATTAGCAAAATCCTGAAATATTGCAATGAGAAAAGAATACCTGTAATTCCAAGAGGTGCAGGTAGTGGATTTACAGGGGGAGCATTGCCGAGCGAGGGGGGGATAGTGTTAGCCCTTGAAAAACATATGAACAAGATATTAGAAATTGACATGGAGAATATGGTGGCTGTTGTTCAGCCCGGAGTTATCAATATTGAACTCCAAAAGGCGGTTGAAGAGAAGGGACTATTTTACCCACCAGACCCTGCTAGTCAAGACTATTCCACCATCGGAGGAAATGTATCAGAGAATGCAGGAGGCATGAGAGCTGCTAAATATGGAATTACCAAAGATTATGTAATGGCTATTAGGGCGGTTCTCCCAAATGGAGATATTATCAGAGCGGGTAAGAGAACTATAAAAGATGTGGCTGGTTACAATATAGCGGGTATCTTGATAGCGAGTGAGGGAACTCTCGCCGTTATTACCGAAATCACACTAAAACTTATTCCAAAACCGAAGTTGCAAAAAACGGCTATGGGAATATTTCCATCTGTTGAGAGTGCGATGAATGGAGTATATAAAACTATGGCGAGTGGGGTAACTCCTGTGGCTATGGAGTTTCTCGATAATCTCACTATTCGAGCAGTCGAAACGAGCTACAAAAAAGGGCTACCTATCGATGCAGGGGCTATTTTGATAATTGATGTTGATGGCAACTTAGAAGAGGATTTAGATTTGCAACTCTCCACAATTGAAAAGGTATTTAGAGAGAATGGAGCTACCCAATTCAAAATTGCAAAAGATGAAGCAGATGCTAAAAATATCTGGTTTGCTCGGCGAAATGCTTCACAAGCTATCACTATCTACGGAAATAAGAAGATAAATGAAGATGTTACTGTTCCTAGAAGTAAGTTACCTGAGACTTTGAGACGATTTGGAGAGATTGCCGAAAAGTATAGATTGCAAATTCCATGTTTTGGACATGCAGGAGATGGAAATATTCACACCAATGTAATGGTGGATAAAAATAACCCAGATGAGGTTGAAAGAGGATACAAAGCTATTGAAGAGATATTTAAAGCCACTATCGAACTCGGAGGAACTCTAAGCGGGGAACACGGGATAGGTCTCTCCAAAGCTCCATATATGAAATTGGCATTTAGTAATGAAGAGATGAACCTATTTAGAGCTATTAAAAAGGCTTTTGACCCTAACAATATTCTAAATCCGAATAAGATGGGGCTATGAGGTTGATAGATAGCAAATATATAGAACTCCTAAAAACTGAAACTACAAAACTTCTGAAAGATATTCATGTAGATAGGCTTTTGCAAAAGAATGAAAAAATCAGATTGGCAGTAACTGGATTGAGCAGAAGTGGAAAAACCGTATTTATTACATCTTTTATCAACCAACTTATTTCAGGGAAAAAGATAGAGAGTGTAATGGAGAAGAGGGGTAAAAGGTTTATTGCAAAAATAGCCCCAAAACCTAAGCAGTTCGATTACTTTTCAATAGTAGATAATTTCAGAAACACTATCCCTAAGTGGCCTCGCTCCACCTCATCAATATCAAAAATAGATATACGATTAGAGGTAAAAAGTAATAATAAACTGCTACCAAACAAATTTATAGATATAGAAATCATCGACTACCCCGGAGAGTGGATATTAGATATTGGAATGGCATATATGGACTTTGATGAGTGGTCAGAAAAGAGCCTATTTCAACTTAGGAATAAGAGTAAAAAAGCCTTAGCACAAGCTTGGCAGAGTGAATTGAATAAACACGATATTTATGGAGCTTCTGATGAAGATGATGAGATAGCCATTATTGAGCAGTATAGAAACTATTTGGATAAGTTGAAGCAAAATGGATTTTTCTATATTCAACCCAATATATTGGAGAGTGAAAAGCTCCTATTCACTCCTCTACCAAAACCTAAATATATTACACCTAATGAAAACTCTATATATAGCAGATTTCAGAAAAGGTATCAGGAGTATATAGATGAGGTGGTTCGTCCAATTGCAATCGATTACTTTTCCAATTTCGATAGACAGATAGTCTTGGTCGATATTTTGCAACCGCTTCAATATGGATACAACTCATTTTTAGATTTGACAAGTGTAATTAGGGAGTTGGTCTCTATATACAAATATGGAGAGAGAAGTTTCCTAAAACCCATTTTGGAGGGTAGAATAGATAGGGTTCTCTTTGGAGCTACTAAGGCTGACTATCTACCTAAGGAACAACATGAGAAATTTCATAAGTTACTAGATTTGATAGTTGAAGAGGCTAGGCGGGAATTGGATATAAAGAATATCGAGACGGAAACAGTCGTTTTAGCCTCAGTCGTTGGAGATAGAGAAAAGGCTAGTTGGAAAACTGAAAATATTCCGGATAAGTTTTCCAAAGATAGTAGATTGAAGTTTCCAACTATTCCGCCCTGCCGTTTTCCAGATAGAGATATTGAGGCAGTAGAACATATCAATTTAGATAGAGTGGTAGATTTTCTAATAGGAGATAAGTTATGAGAGTTCATATAGAGCTAAAAAAAGAGATAGATAATAGCTATCAGATAGATATTGGAGAGTTGGCTCAAATAGATTTGAGAGATAGAAAAGTGGCAATTATCACAAATCCAAAAGTTGGAGGGTTGTGGCTTAGTAAGGTAATTCCAAAGATAGAGAGTAGAGAACTCTATATTATCACCATTAGAGATGGAGAAGAGTTCAAAAATATAGAGAGTGTAAATTACATATTAGAAAATCTATTTCTCCATAAGTTCGATAGAAAATCTATCCTTATCGGTTTAGGTGGTGGGGTTATCGGAGATATTACAGGTTGGACAGCTTCTATATATCAGAGAGGGATAGACTTTATCCAAATTCCCACTACACTACTTTCGCAAGTAGATGCATCGGTAGGAGGTAAGACTGGGATAAATAATAGATTTGGAAAGAATTTGATAGGGGCTTTCCACCAACCCAAACATGTCTATATTGATACAAACTTTCTAACTACTCTACCAAATCGAGAATTTGGAGCAGGGGTAGCTGAACTTGTAAAAATGGCGGTGATATTCGATTTTGAATTTTTCAAATGGCTCACCCAACACGATATTAGTAGCAATAGCGAATATCTCAAATATGCAATCAAAAGGTCTATCGAACTAAAAGCCCATGTGGTCTCCAAAGATGAGAAAGAGGCAGGGATTAGAGCATCTCTCAATTATGGACACACCTTTGGACATGTGATTGAGAACGAAACCAACTACTCTACATATCTCCACGGCGAGGCGGTAGCTATTGGAATGGTGATGGCTAATAGATTAGCTATCCGATTGGGGCTATTGGAAGAGAGAGAGGCAGAAGAGATTGAGGGGTTGTTAAAAAGATACGACCTACCGACAAGATATAGAATATCCAATATCGAAAACTTCTACTCCAAATTTTTCTTAGATAAGAAATCTATGGATAGAAAAATAAAATTTGTTCTACCAAAAGGGATTGGAGATTTCGAGTTTCGGGACAATATCCCTGAAAATGTAATTTTTTCAGTCTTAAAGGAATTTCAATGAGTGAAGAAGAGAAACCAAAATATAGAGATATAGTAGAGGGAATAGATGCTCTCTCTCTCGGTATCTCTATCGTTGTAGCTATCTTGCTTGGGGTCGGGATTGGATTGTGGTTGAAAAATCTCTTTGATGCCCCTTGGCTTCTCTGGCTCGGAGTGTTTTGGGGAGTTGGTGGAGCAGTTTTCAATATCTATAAAGCATATAAAAGAGAACTTTTAGAGTTTGAAAAGATAGCCCAAAATCCGAGATACCAAATTCAGCAGACAAAAGACGAGGACGAAGATTGATTTCCTTTATCACCGCTTTTCTCTCTTCTCTATTGGTTCTGATTAGTTCTCGACGGAGTTATAAAAAGTATGTAGAAAAGAGTATTCCCGATGAGGTGGAACAAGATGGAGAGGAGGAAAAAATATCCAAAGAGGAGATAGCTAAAACTCTATCAGCCAACTTTTCAATTTGGAGGCTAATATCTTACGGTGTTCTAGTAATAGGTTTCATGTTTCTCCACGATAGTGGAAACTTGGAAATAGGAAACTATCTATTAGGGGTTACTATCGGGATAGCTATCTATACTGCGATAGTGGCAAAAGCCTCCCGATAGCCCCAGAAACAGGGGGATAGCTATTTTTTCGGCACAACCAACATATTGTAATACCGACCTTCAAAAAATGGAGCTTTCTCCATTGTGGCTATATCTTCAACCATCTCCCAAACTCGTAAAAGAACCTCTTTTCCAGCTTCTGGATTGCCCATCTCGCGACCTTTTAAGAAGACTCTAAATTTTACATGGTTTCCTTTTGCGAGAAAGTCTCGGGCATGTTTTACTTTGAAGCCTATATCATTATCAGCTATTTTTACAGAGAGTTTTATCTCTTTTACTACTATCGATTTCTGTTTTTTCTTAGCCTCTTTTCTCTTCTTTTCGGCTTGATACTTGAATTTTCCATAATCCATTATTTTAGCCACAGGAGGATTTGCCTGTTCAGCCACCAAAACCAAATCGAGTCCCTCCTCCTGTGCAATATTCAAAGCTTCTGATGATGGGATTACTCCGTGTTGAGTTCCATCGTCTCCAATACATCTAACCTCTGGATACTGCAAAATCTCCTCATTCAATAGAGGAGTGGTATCCTGTTTTTTACCTTTACTCAAAATTCAACCTCATCTAATTTCTCCTTAATAAGTTCTAAAAACTCTTTTTCTGTAATATTGGATTTAGTTCGCTCTCTTCTATCTCTAAGAGCGATAGTGCGATTTTCAACCTCTCTATCTCCTAAAACAACTATCATAGGCACTCTACTTTTTTCAGCTGTCCTAATCCGCTTATTCAACGATTCATTTTGGTCGTAGATTTCTACATCTACCTCCATATCCACCAACTTCTTAGCCAACTCTTGGGCATATGGTTGGTGTCCCTCTTTGATAGGAATAATTACAATTTGGGTTGGAGCTAAAAAGAAAGGAAATTCACCGGCATAGTGTTCTGTCAAAATACCAATAAATCTCTCAAACGACCCCAAAATAGCTCTATGAATCATTACAGGGCGAACTCTCTTATTTTCTTCATCTATATAGGTAATATCGAACCTTTCAGGTAGGTTAAAATCGACCTGAATAGTTCCACATTGCCATTTTCGACCGATAGAGTCTCGAATCTTTATATCTATCTTTGGACCATAGAAAGCCCCGCCCCCTTCATCGATGTCGAATTGAATTCCATTCTCTAATAGAGCCTCTTTGAGGGATTGAGTAGCTGTTTCCCAAATCTCATCACTACCAATATATTTCTCTGGACGAGTAGAGATTTCTAGGGAGTATTCAAAATCGAAAATCTTCATAATAGTATCTACAAAGTTGAGAACTTCAATAACTTCACTTTTTATCTGGTCTTCTCTACAAAAGATATGAGCATCATCTTGTGTAAATTCACGAACTCTAAATAGCCCGTGAAGCACTCCACTTTTTTCATGTCGATGAACTACCCCATATTCAAAGAATTTCAAAGGTAAATCTCGGTAGCTGTGCAAAGAGTGTTGGAATATCTTGATATGTCCAAGGCAGTTCATCGGTTTTATTCCATACTCTTGCTCATCTATTGAAGTGAAGTAGATATTTTCTCCATAGTTTTGATAGTGTCCTGATAGTTTCCATAAATCCGATTTCAGAAGCTCAGGACCTCTAACAGGTTGATAGCCTCTCTTTCTATGAGCCTTAAATAGGTAACTCTCCAATTTCGCCCTCAACCTACCACCTGCTGGTAGCCAGATAGGCAGACCTGCTCCAACCTTATCATCAAAGAAAAACAGCCCCATCTGATTTCCAATTTTTCGGTGGTCTCTCTTCTCTGCCTCTTCCAACATGTGAAGATGTTCTTTTAGAGCCTCTTTGGTAGCGAAAGCAACTCCATATATTCTAGTTAGCATCTCACTATTTTCATCACCACCGAGATAGGCACCAGCTATTTTGGTAAGTTTTACAAATTTGAGATATTTAGTATTTGGTAGATGAGGTCCGCGACATAAATCCTCAAACTCCCCTTGTCTATATATAGAAACCTCATCACTTGGAATATTGGATAAAACGAGCTGTTTCAATTCATCACCAGAAAATTTGGAAACCGCTTCATCTTTGGAGATAGTATATTTCTCAATACTATATCCCTTTTTGGCAAGTTGTGCCATCTTTTTCTCGATAGCTTTTAAATCCTCTTCACCAATTTTGGTAGATGTCTTGAAATCGTAATAGAATCCTTCTTCAACTACTGGACCTACGAAAAATTTAGCATCGGGATATAGTTCTTTGATAGCTTGTGCCATAAGGTGGGCTGCGGAGTGTCGAATCACTTCGAGGGCTTCGGGAGAGTTATCGAAAAATATCGCCTCTCCATTTTTACTAATTTCGTCTGTTGCCGATTGGGTATCAATAAGTTGATTCCCAAATTTAAAAGCGATAATATCCTTCAAGAAGATGACTATCCTTTATGTTGAAATATAAATCTGAATAATATATTTTACCTAAATATATAAATTTCCCTCTTCTCCTTTTCTGATACAATACCCAAAAAACAAACTTATAGGAGTTAGTAATGGGACAACCTCAACCAGCTTTTTATATCTTCAAATGTCAGCAGTCATCGCCTCCGGGAATGCCTAAGCCTAGTTGTGTTAGACCAGACACGAGAGACCACTTTCAATATTTGGCTCAGAAACTTATGGAAAAGGGAATTATCGCAACAGTTCAACCTATCCAAACAAGTTGTTTAGGTCGATGCAATTTGGGACCAATTTTATTGGTCGAACCGGGACACTACATGTATGTAGCGGTAGATAAACCAGCAATAGATAGAATTATTGAAGAACACATCATAAACGGCAATCCAGTTGAAGAGCTTCTAATTAGAGAAGAGTTTTGGGATAAACCGATTCAACCTCTTGATATGATGAAACAGATGGGACGAGCATAGATAATGACTATTGAAATGCTCCAAAGTAAGATACATCGAGCTACTGTAACAGATGCAAATTTGAACTATATAGGTTCAATCACTATTGATGAGGAGCTTTTGGAAAAAGCAAACTTACGAGTAGGGCAGAAAGTAGAAGTTTTGAATATCAACAACGGCGAAAGATTTACCACCTATACCATTCGAGGCGAGAGGGGCAGTGGTGAAATATGTCTCAATGGAGCAGCGGCGAGAAAAGTTCAGATAGGGGATAAGGTAATTATTATCTCCTATGCCTCCTACTCTGAGGAGGAACTCAAAAACTACTCCCCAACTATTGTAATGGTAGATGATAAAAATAGGGTTTCAGAAATCAAATATGAGGTTTAGAGATGTTTGATAAGTTCAATTTAGAAGAGTTGGGAAAAACTCTCTCCACATTTCAAGAAGAGGCTAAGAAGCTAGATGAGGAGAGTGCAAAGGTTCTCCTTACCGGTAAAGGTGGAGGAGGATTGGTAGAAGTTATTATCAATGGAAAAGGTGAGGTTGTAGATGTGAAGATAGACCCATCTTTACAAGGTGATTTGGCTTCTATCCAGATTATGTTGGTTTCAGCGATAAATGAAGCTTTTTCACTCGTTAAAGAGCATCAGCGAAATAGTGCGATGAGTCTTGTTAGCCAATTTGCTAAGTGATGAGAAAATTTCTACTTCTTCTATTTTTTTCAACTATATACCTATTTTCCAATATTCTTTGTCGCCAAAAGTTGGCAAAGGAGTTAGTTCTACTTCCTGACAATTATCCCTCTTGGGTAGTTGGAAAAGAGGAATCTATCGCCTTCTCCCCTTTTCTTTTAAAAGATGTCAATGTTACAAAGAGAAATCCCCTATTAGGGCTTTACCTAATTCACCATAGCTCTCCATTGAAAGAGAAAGAACCTATCACTATTCGCCCTCCAAAAACTGTTAGACGGTATGCAATGAGTGATGAGGTCTATATATCTGGTAAAGTCGTTCAGCCCCAATTAGGTCTCTCTTTTGGAAAGTTCTCCCAATATATTCCTGATAATCTCTCTATCGTTAGCGGGTGTTGTGTAACTGCTGGTATCTCGATAGGTGGAGATAGGTTTATAAATGGAGCATATATCAGGTGGTTTATCAATAGCCCTGATGGACACCTTTCAGATGTTGGAGCAAGATTTATAGAAAAAAATGGTTCTATCTATGTAAGCGAAGTAAATCCATTCTTTACAGATAATCCATTCTTAGAAGGAGATGAAATTCTCTATCTCAATGATGAACCGGTGGAGAATTTGGAAAAGTTCCTACAACATATTCTATTTACCCCTGTTGGAAAGATATTGAGATTCGAAGTTCTCAGAAATAGTGATATAGTAGAACTCTCTGTAAGAACCGACATTCTACGAGGTGGAGGGCTGTTTAGTGATACCTTTTTAGAAAATATTGGAGTATGGTTAGATGAAAATCTATTTGTTACAAACCTCCACCCAAAAAGTAACCTTGTGAAACACGGCTTGAAGATTGGGTATAGATTGGTTTCCATAAATGGTAAGAAGTTTGCAAACGAAACAGAGATTAGAAAATACCTATCCAGTATTAAAGACAATATCCCTGTGAAATTCACCTTTGTTTTTCAAAATAGAAAACTTGGTAACTTTGTAATTGAGTTGAAGAGCAATAGAAAGTATTTCAAACATATCAATGCCCCATATTGGGAGTTTGGATATTCTAATACTAACTGGTATTGGTATGACAGTGAAACAGATTCCAAAAACAGCACAGACCCGCTCTATGAGATATACAATAAATTACCTCTTACAAAATATCTTTTATAGCCTAATCCTCTCCTTTCTCTTTTCAGGTTGTAGCCACCGATTTGAAGATAGTGAAAATCGATTTCTATTTGAAGCAGATGGCAGAGATTTGGACGAAATCCTATATAGTAGATTTCCCGATATGGATTTGCGAGAGTCGATATATCGCGATGACATGCAACTTCTGCGAGTTGAATTTTCAGAAATAGAGGGGTGGGATAGAGACAATAAAAAGGGTTCTCTTTTAGCTTTTGTTCGAGGTTGTGAGCAGAAAAGTAGAGTAAATATTCCTGAAATTTGTGAAGAGGCAAAGCGGATATATAGCTCTAACCCTTCCAATGCTGAAATTACCTCATTTTTTGAAAACTACTTCACCCCCTACCTCATCATCGATTTGGAAAAAGAGAGAATATCGGGACTTGTTACAGGCTACTATGTCCCTATCTTAAATGGAAGCAGAACCAAACACGGAAAATATCGATACCCTATCTATGCAAAACCGAAAGATTTTCACATACCATATAAGACCCATCAAGAGATAGATGAAGAGGGGATAGATGCTGATGTGATATGTTGGGTAGATGATAGGATAGATAGGTTTTTTCTCCATATTCAAGGTTCTGGGATTGTAAAGCTGGACGATGGAACTACTATCGGGATTGGGTATGTTGAACAGAATGGGTATCCTTACCGCTCTATTGGAGGGTATATCCATAGAACCTATGGGGTGCCTCTACACAAGCTATCGGCGAGATATATAAAAAATTGGTTGAAAAAACACCCCGATTTAGTCGATGAGGTGCTGTATTACAATAAAAGTTTTGTCTTTTTCAGAGAACAGAAGAGTGATTTAGCATTCGGGGCAATGGGAACAAATTTAGTTCCAAAAAGCACAATAGCGGTAGATACCAGATATATACCTCTTGGAATGGCTATCTATATTCAATCTGATAAAAATCGGAATTTGAACCATCTATTTATGGCACAAGATAGAGGGGGAGCTATCAAGGGAGTGATTAGAGCCGACCTATTCTATGGATTTGGAGAAGAGGCGGGACGAGAAGCGGGACGGACAAAAGTAGAGGGAGAGTTCTATATGCTTCTCCCTTATGGATTTGAATTTATTGACTAGTCAATTTTTTAATAATATGTTTAGCTACCTCTCGACCATCTAAGACTGCTCGAACTACCAAATCGGCACCTCGAACAGCATCACCACCAGAATAGATATTCTCTATCGATGTCTCTCCATTCTCAGATGTAACTATTCCACCCCAGCTATTGAGTTCTATTCCACTCTCTTCTAAAAATTTAGGTTTAGCAGGTTCGAAACCGAGAGCCATAATTACTACATCAGCAGGATAGGAGATTTCACTATCTGGGATTTCGATAACTCTTTGTCGTCCTGTTTCGTCTCTTTCGCTAAGTTCAGTTTTAGCAAAAATTACCCCTTTTACTTTTCCATCTTCAACTTCTATTTTTTTAGGAGTTGAGAAAAATTCAAATCTCGCCCCCTCTTCAATAGCATTACGATACTCTTTGTAGCTACCCGGCATGTTGTTATCATCTCTTCGATAGTGGCATGTAACACTTTTTGCCCCTTCTCTAATAGCGGTTCTGATACAGTCCATCGCAGTATCTCCACCACCAATAACTATCACATTTTTACCGCTAACATCTATACTGCTATCGAACTCTTCACCAAATAGCTTTTTCTGAATATTGGTGAGAAACTCCATAGCCATATAGACTCCGTCGCTATCTTCATTTTCGATATTTGCTCGTCTAGCTTTGGTAGCACCTATACCGATAAATATTGCATCGTGGCTATTTCGCACCTCATCGAAAGAGATATCTTTCCCAACTTCGCAATTGGTCTTCAAATTCAGCCCCGCCTCTAAGAGCATATCGATTCTCTTTTGGACTACCGATTTATCAAGTTTGAAACCGGGAATACCATAGGTAAGCAGTCCCCCTGCTCGTGAAGCTCTTTCGTAAATGGTTACATCGATACCAGCTCGTAGGAGATAGGTAGCGAGAGAGAGACCAGCAGGACCAGAGCCGATAATTCCGACAGATTTCCCTATCTTTTCGGAACTAAATTCTATTTTTAACCCTTTGGAGAATCCTTTTTCTGTAATATACCGCTCTATTGAACCGATAGTAATAGCTCCATGTCCATCGTTGAGGGTGCAATCCCCCTCGCATAGGGTATCGTGAGGACATACTCGCCCCATAATTTCAGGGAATGGAGAAGATTCATTAGACAATTTGAAAGCTAATTCTAAATTTGCCTCAGCTACACTTTTCAACCATTGCGGGAGTAGTTTTTGAGTTCCTCCTCAGAGTAGGAGGCATAGGAGATAATAATTACCTTAT
>JYMV01017563.1_pt1 | contig 25338 bp, 19 predicted proteins | sample 338911 | NCBI WGS metagenome assembly JYMV01 (sample SAMN03354496, study PRJNA234377) | hydrothermal vent metagenome | biome: Deep sea; feature: Hydrothermal plumes at the Eastern Lau Spreading Center, Western Pacific Ocean; material: Seawater | place: Tonga | collected 2009 | depth 2000 m m
CAGATGAAGATGAAATTTATTTCAACTGGGAAATGGCTGATGCTGGAAATAATTGGTATTGGGCCATAGATAATGTGACGATTCAATCTCAAACACCACCCATAGGAGATTTGAATTATGATGGGGATTATAACATTTTTGATTTACTCACCCTTGTAGAAATACTTGCTGGTGTTTTAAGCCCAGATATTGTGCTAAATCATGTCAGTGATATTAATCAGGATGGTGAAAGCAACTTTTCAGATATGATCCTGCTTTTAATTTATATTATGAATCATTAAAATAAAAACCCCCCGCTACTTGGAAAGTGTTATTCCGCTTCAGTAAAGACCGCAGGCTGATAATATTTTGCTGATCGCCAACCACCGTAGATCTCACCTAGATAGGCGATCATAAAAACAGCAGTAAATAACGGCCCGACAACTGGCCGTTTCTGCTGCGATGCCGTGTAGGCAGCGTTTCCTGAAAGTGAAAGTGTCAGAAAGCTGAATAATCCATCGTATAGTCTGCCGGCGTAGATCCGGCCAAGGCCTGGTACGATGGATAATCCCGCAGCAACAGCGGGCGATTTTTTAGAGGGTTGATATATTTTTGGTTCCACAAAATCGATCAGCCTGCCATCCCCGTCATTGAAAAATGCCTGTGTTTCCACATGATAATGAAACGCTGCCGGATTGCAGCGAATGATCCTGTCCGCTGCCACAGCACATCCCAGAACTAGGCCATGCTCTTTAATTGCTTCTGCGCCGTAATTAGAACAACTGGGATAAAATTGGCAATTAAAAAGGTCTGTATTATATGAGATTCGCTGCCAGCCGGCAATGGGCACCAACGCCGCTTTCCTGAATACAGAAATTTCCGATGATTTCAGCAGTGAGTCAGCCGGGTATTTTATTTGTCCAAAGGCGGTCGTAATAAATATGATCAGGATTATCTGGCGCATATTTTGAAAACTAAGAATATTTTACTTGAATCCTAAGTTCCTTCCTGTGTTAGATTTGACAAAACAGCCAATCAAAAATAATGGAAAATATTATTGAATCAATGACCGCCAATCCGGTGTACCTGGCTATCGCGGTTATTCTGGCCCTGGTCGTGGTATACGGGTTCATTAAAAAGATCATCAAACTGGTGTTGGTGGCAGCCTCAGTTTTTGTCCTGTATGTGGCTTATCTTCATTATACGGGAAAAGATACCGATGAAATAACGAAATCCGTGACTAAAACGGCAGAAAAGTATAAAGATGCAGTTACAAAAACAGCAGAGAAGATCAAGAAATCTGCTGTTGAAAAGCTGGAGGAGGAAGCAGCAAAAAAGGCGGCTGAATTATTGGAAAACAATTAAATCGAAACTGGCCCAGGTTCATTTTTTAATAATTCTTCAAATCCAACTCCCAGTGCACTTGCAATAATAACTAGGGTTAGGATGATGATCAGACTTCCCAAGTAAGCTAGGCTGGAAATGAAAAGATATTTCCGGATCTGGTCCAATGCTGCGGCAAATTCCCCATCGCTTTCGCTTATTACGGCAAAACGCAAATGGGATGCGGAACTAGTGAGCTGAAGGCCCAGGTAAATAAGAAACGCAGCTGCACCAATAGTAGGGATTGCCAGAAAGCTCATATCATTTCCCGGCAGAAAATAGGGCAAGGAGAACACTAGGTTAAATCCGCCCAGGACGATGTTAATACTGCCCAATACCTTGGCCCATCGCCCCAATTTTGCTAAACTTTTACTTCCTTCACTATCCAGGTGAAAATGCAGGGAGCTGAATGGTTCAGGATTCATTGAGCTAAAGTAGATCGCTGGCCAACTCCGCCAGATGTGATCGTTCACCTTTTTCCAGTGTAATGTGGGCGTACATTTCCTGGCCTTTCATACGGCTAATTAAATAGGTCAGGCCATTGGAACGCTTATCCAGGTAAGGGTGATCGATCTGATGGATATCTCCGGTAAAAACGATCTTGGTTCCTTCACCCGCTCGGGTGATGATTGTTTTTACTTCATGAGGGGTAAGGTTCTGGGCTTCATCCACAATAAAAAATGATTTTTGAAGGCTGCGTCCACGGATATAAGCCAGAGGTGTAATTAAAAGTTTATCCTGTTCCAGCATTTCGTTGATTTTTATTGCCCGTTTATCTTTTGCCTTGAACTGATGGCGAATGACTGCGAGGTTATCAAACAGAGGCTGCATGTATGGATCCAGTTTTGACTGGATATCACCAGGCAGGTATCCCAGGTCACGGTTGCTTAAGGGCACGATGGGGCGGGCCAGGTAAATTTGCCGGTACTCTGACCTGCATTCCATGGCGCCAGCCAGAGCCAGGAGAGTTTTCCCGGTTCCGGCTTTACCGGACAATGTGACTAATTGAACTTGATTATCGGTTACCATATGCAGAGCAAAGGATTGTTCCGCATTGCGCGGCATGATTCCGTAGGCCGGTGTTTTTTCAACCCGCACAATCTTTTCTTCAAGTGCATTATAGATCGCCAGGGCTGATTTCTGACCGTTTCTGATAATAAAATTCTCGTTTGCTTTTGGGTTGGTTATTTCTGGTAAATCAGGAAGGTCCAGTCTGCCGGTATTAAATAATGTATCAATTGCAGTTCCAGGAGCATTTTCAACCAGTCGGCTCCCAGTATACACTGAATCCAGATCCATGATTTTGTCGGTAGCATAGTCTTCCGCAGTGAGACCGAGCGAACGGGCCTTGAGACGCATGTTGGTATCCTTGGATACCAGAATAGTATCACGCTCGGGATTATTGTTGGACAGTTTATAGGCACAATTCAGGATGCGGTGATCGGGGCAATCCTCCTGAAATACCGCTTCCACATCCGGATGCCAGTTATGATTAACAATAACTCGGATCTTGCCCTGCTTCTTACCCTGGGGTACACCGTTATCGGTTTCCTGCTGGCTGGACAAATCATCCAGCTGGCGCAAGAACTCACGGGCATTATAGTGCAATTGTTCATTGCCGCGCTTGAAATGGTCCAGTTCTTCGAGGACGGATATGGGGATAACAATATCATTTTTCTCAAAATGATGGATACAACTTGAATCATGTAAAATGACATTTGTATCCAGAACAAACAGTTTTGTTTGTTCACTCATAAATTATTCTGGGGTTGCAATGATTAAATAATATAGTGTAAGGTGTCACGAAGATGTTAGAATTTAGGAGTAGAATAAAAGGTTGTTCAAGTTTATCAGAGGGTAAAATCTCGAAGAATAATCTTTAAAGAAAACTTGCGAAAAGGGGAATAGATCAACCAGTAAAAGATTCTATAACTCCGCTCATGAGACGGTAAAGAATAATTGTATAAACAATTGCCACACTGAGTAAAGCAGCCGGTGTGACACGATATTTCACCTGGTAAGGATTATCACCCTGTTTTTTCTTATATAAATGGATTAAAGCCTCCAGGGTAGCTTTGCTGAAATAAAGTCCGACCAGGAACAAAACCAGCAAAACCAAATGGTCGAAGAAAGTGAGTGAATTGATCCATTGGCCAAGGCTCATAACAGGTCCTTAATAACTGTTTTAAATTCTGACAGGATCATAGATGTAGCACCCCAGACAGTTTCACCGTTGAGTTCAAAATAGGGCATGGATACCGGGATATTCCTGATCTTTGTTTTTTTTATTTTCATGTTTTTCTCTTCCACCAGATCGGAAAGAGATACCTTGATTATTTTTTCCACTTCCCGGTCATGTATTGTTGTGATCGGTTCTTTTTCCGACCAGCCGATAAATGGAAAAATCTCAAATCCGGTAATAGGAATAAAGAGTGGTGTTAATTTGCCAATCAATGAAATTGAATTCGGCACAATACCGATTTCTTCCAGGGTTTCTCTTAAAGCAGTTTGTTCTAGCGTTTCATCACCTTCCCGAACGCCGCCTGGAAGTGAGATTTGGCCTTTATGATGATCAACCAATTCAGATCTCAGGGTCAGGAAAAAATAGAAAGTGTCATTATTAGGGAATAAAAGAATAAGCACTCCTGCGGGAATTCCTTTTCGGCCGAATCTCGGGATGTTTATTGGGATTTTTGGCTTCGTCAGCATCTCTTCCTGAGCGGACCTGCCGGGCAGCGGGAGATTTAGGCGTTTTTCAATTGATTGAATAAAACTTGGTGTGATGCTGACAGTTGACATCAGGCAGGAAAGTTATCCCATTTTTAATATTTCTGCCCGAATTTTTCTGCTAAAATATTTTCTATATGCAATACAAACATATAATCTGGGATTGGAATGGTACATTATTGGATGACCGCTGGCTTTGCGTTGAGGCTATCAACGAAACACTTTCCAAACGAAATATGAATACCATCACTGATGATGAATATTTAGAGATATTTTGTTTTCCGGTTAAAGATTATTATGAAAAACTGGGATTCGATTTTAATAAGGAACCATTCTCTGTATCAGGTACGGAGTTTGTGGATTATTATAACAGTAAATTCCATGAACCCAGGCTTCAAACCGGGGTAAAAGAAGCTCTTAAGTCAGTATTAGATGCAGGGTTGACCCAATCAATATTGTCTGCAGGAAAACAGGAATTTCTTGACCAATGGATCGAGTATCATGAATTGCAGAATCATTTTATCCGCGTGCTTGGAATAGATAATCATTATGCCAGTGGTAAAACAGAGATTGGCAGGAAGTGGATCAATGAACTTGATCATGACCCTGTTGATGTCTTACTGATTGGTGATACGATCCACGATAATGAGGTTGCCCAAGCCATTGGAGTTGATTGCATCTTGGTTGACCATGGCCATGTAAGCCGGCAAAGGTTGGTGTCTACCAGCACACCAGTTTGTTCTGGATTGGACAGTGTCGTGAAAATGGTTTTAACTTCTAAAAATTAAAATCGTTTATATGAGATTGTTATTGTTAATAACTGTATTTATTGTGGGTTTAATGAGTCAAACTCTGGAAACAGAAACCGTTTTGAAAACTGAAAACCCGATCTTGGTTGGATTGGGGAAACGACTTGATATCGAAAAAGAACCATACGGTAAATGGTTCTCGGAAGAATACGAGACATATGAGATGGAATTTGATTTGATTGAGGCAGCAGGTGATTTTCTGGAAGGGATAGGGATTGAAACCTTTATGGGGACTTGGTGCGAGGATAGCCGAAGGGAAGTGCCTCGATTTTACAAAATTTTAGATGAGCTATCCTGGGATGATACAGCAATGCGCCTTATAATGCTTGACCGCAGTAAAAAAAGCGGCCTTAATATTGAGAAAGGGAAAAATATCCACCATGTACCTACCTTTATTTTTCTAAAAGGTGGTGAAGAAATTGGACGTATCGTGGAATCACCTATCGAATCCTTGGAAGATGACCTGTTCAACATCTTGATTGGTTCTCCATCGGTTCCAAATTACAATGACTGGAAACCGGAAGACGAGAATTAGTCAGCCAGGTCTGAGATTCCCAGGGCATCAAAAATATCAATTACCCCATTCCCGTCCGTGTCGGCCGCCAGGAATTCCTCAGGTGTGAATTCCATCAACCCTAAAATATAATTTGTACAAAGAAGCACATCGACCAAGGTCAGACTGCCGTCTCCATTGATGTCACCACGGTCATGATCCTGGGCACCTTCGGCAGTGACAACAATCGTCATCTGCCCATCGCTTGTCGCTCCGTTTAGACCTGTTACGGTTAAGTTTACATTATATATTCCTGGGCTTGTATAATAAAAAGATGGATGCATTTCAAAACTAGTGGAGCCCTCGCCAAAATCCCAATACCAGCTGCCCACAGGACCTTTGGATTCGTCAAAGAAATGGATCTCTCCCGGAGCCGTAGTTGTAATAGTGGACGCTCTTGGGATTGATTGAAGGATGCCTAAATCACCAATCACGGAATTCATGGCCTCCATCGCGTTTGCTGAATCCGGCTCTTGGCTAGCGATCAATTGTATATAATTGTAATCATTTGGATTAAGAATAGAGATGGGCAGATCAGATACAGTTCTGATACTGTCCCATTCGATTATTCCTACATCATCAAACCAGGATTTAGCTGTCCCTGAATCTGGAATGCCTGAATGGACCCTGATATCTAAGAATCGCGCATCCTCATGATAAGGAGTGTTTCCCCAATAATAACCCCAATCTTTTGTCCCATTGATGGAATCATCAATGGCGGCGGTGAGTAAGGGTGGACTGGATCTTCCTTCAAAAAGACGGACCTGAAGTGTAACATCACTTCCATTATCTGTTTTTGCAAAACCGTGGATAGAATAGTCCAGTTCATTATTATAGGGCATTCTCTCTTCCAGGTTGGTGATAATGTTGTCCCCGGAATTTTCAGTACGAAGGTGAGCTGCAGCAAGATTTCCGCGACGATAAATAGAATCCTGGATGAATTCGCTAGCACTGTTCAAATTCCAAAAAGTGCTCCCTTCATCCTCAAAATTTTTCATCCAAATTTTTTCTCTTCCAAGCCTATAATGTGTTACATAATCGAAAATAGTTGAAATTTCTGACAAACTTCCCGCATCAGGAATTAGGTGTGGTTTGGACATAAAGTAGGTTCCATCAAAGAGTTCCGTTTCTGTCCAATTTGAAATCCAGATTTGATATTCCAAGTCATTGGAGGTCATGGTCAAAGTATCCATGATAACGTACGCTTTTGATTGATCCAGGTTGACATGAACATATGTATCCAATTCCCGTGATCGCATAGCGATATAATCCAATATATAACTTGCCAGTTCACCCGTCACCGGTACAGTCAAGTAATCATCAATATAAAGTGGTGTGATTGAAAACCCGCTAAACCCCGTTTCATCTATTTCCGCATTTAGAATTATGCTGGGGTAGGTTTCGGGGTAGTTCAGATCGAAGATGAAGTTCCCCAAGGAATGGGCGATCATTTTTCCATTATAAATCTCAACCCCTTGAATAATATGCGGGTGATGAACTACCACTAAGTCAGCGCCTTCATCTATGGCGAAATGTCGAATGGCTCTATCCCATATTTTTGGTCTGTCTAACCGGGGAGAATAATCTTCTTCCTCGAGCCCCATCATTGGATCAATTGTGAAACCAACCTTGCTGGCTGGATTGGTTCGGAAACTCGCAAATCCTATAGGTGGTTCAGAAGAATCATAATCTTCCCCTGGTGAATGGGAATATTCACTCCCGGCATGCATTTCCACCACCACCAGGTCAGCGTTTTCACGAACAGACTGAATCTGCTGTTTAAGGTAATAAGGTGTCAGGTAGGCAAATCCTGGCTTATTTTCACCTGCATTCAAATAGGGCTGGTAATTGTTGTATTGACCAGTCCGGTCACTAGATGCAATGAATGCCACGGTTTGCCCTTTGGCGGATAAAAAGGCCGGTAAATAAGCCTCATAACTGTCCATCCCAGCACCGGAATGGAGAATGCCAGCCTCATTCAAAATATTTTGGGTCTGGATTATGCCTGGTTCCATGTAGTCCATGATATGGTTATTAGCCAGAGAAACCACGTCAATCCCTGCAAAATACAGACCCTCTACATTTTCCGGGGCACACCTGAAATAAACTTGTTTTGTCGGATGGGGTTCTCCCTGGTTTGTCAATGGGATTTCAAGGTTCGCTACGGTAATATCTGCCGCATACCCTAAGATATCATAGGTGGGTTCAAACAGCGCATGCACACCCTGGGTCGTTATAATGCCGTCTTCGTCTTCAAACCTGCGCCCCATCATGATATCACCAACGAAATTCATGGTCAATGGGAAGGATGTAGCACCATCGTCTACTTGGATAACAGTGGTTGCCCAGCCATGCTGCCCACTCTCGTCCTGAACTGTTAGAAGGACTGTGTAATCATGATCATCTTCAACCAGGTATTCATGGACCGGGTCAATTTCATTTGATGTAGAACCATCTCCAAAATCCCAATAACAAGTGAAATAATACGAATCAATATCTTCCACAATGGCATTGAATGAAACAGTTACCCTTTGCTGGTTATTTTCTATTCTGTTGGTTCCCATTGAATAATCGATGGAAACCTGTGGAGATATGGGAAGATCCATTGTCAAATCCCGGATCATGCTGAAATGAACACTTCCCGCTGTATTTGTGGTATCATCCTGGTCATTCACAAAATGGATTTCTGTCAAGGCCGACAAGGTATCATGCCAGGCGATCCAATCATTCCCAATGGGGAATCTGTAGGAAGCCCATGATCCTATGGGGTTTGTGCCCTGGTAGACCGGGATCCATGTTTCAATATCCAGGGTTTCTGTTCCAGCGATCGAATACCGGATTTTATTTTCTCCATCCGAGAAACCGATTCCTTGAATTTCGGATACACTGTCAATCTGGGCATAAACATGAAAAACAGTACCTGAATCTGGTAAGAAAGGCTCAATCGTAACATATTTCCAAGTGTTGCCATAAAGAGCAAGTGTCGGAATATTCCCGGGCATCGTATTTATGGTATCAATAAGATAACTGTTTTCGTCAATATCTTCTTCAATTATGCTTACTATAGAAAGGTCCGGGTTAGCAAAGGATAAAATTGTGTCTGGGGGGTTGTGTCCGGGCAAGATGCTTGGCGTCGAGTATGACCACGAACCTACATTATCACTGTAATCTGTTGCCCGGATGCGAAAAAGCCAGATTTCGCCTGTACTTATACCTTCTACGGTTGTCATGTTTGTCCGCATATTCTGCAGTTCAGGATCATGGTTTATATCCCAGATAAGAGAACCTGCAGTAAGTGAATCTTGACCATATTGAATCTGATAGGTCTTAAAATTGGTGTCTTCAACTGGAAGCCACTCTAATGTGATTTGGTCATCTTCAACAAGGACGGGATAAATAAATTGGATTGAATCTGGTGCAGTAAGATCAGCGTATGTTTCCCAGTGGATCAGGTAATCTTCCACAGCCTGTATAAATGGTTGATAGTATTCTCGGATCATGGAAAAATTAGAAATACTGGTTGGATAAGTCCCAAAAGAATAAACTGTGTCATCTCCATAATCCAGGCTGTCAAATAACATCGGCTTTTCATCCATTTCCACATGGACCCAAGGCTCATAGACAGAACCTCCATTTACTTGAGATTGCAGGTCGTTCATTTGTACACCGTTTGATGGTCCCCGTAGTTCAGTTGCCAGGACAATTAGGAATTCCTCGGACCCGTTATCATAGAAAAAATCATCATCATAAAAAGCCTCGTAATAATCGGTTATGTGTAACGGATCAACATTTCCAAACTGGTCTTCCATTATTGGATATTCATCTGTGAAATTGATAATATCAAAATGGTCATCAGTAATATCTCGAATCGGTTTATTGGTGAATACATTTTGAGCACCAGCTGCGATAATTACAGACTTGCGTTCTGTGTGGGTTGCATTATCAAAGCTATGAATAGCAAAAACAAGAGGCCAATGCGGGTTGTTTCCAATCAATGGCATGGTAACAGCTTCTTGGAATTTTTGAAAAATGGTATGGGGGTATCTAGACGGATCGGAAATAGATTTACCGTTATTATAGGAACCAATTTCATTCCAGGCTACTTCCCGGCCTGCACCATTTATCATGAATCCAAAAGCATCCATTGCATTGAAAATATCAATCGCTAAATAGGGTGCTATAAAATCGTCGCAAGGGTGCGGAACCTGAATGAGTGCTTGCTCCCGTTGCGCTGTAGGATTTATGATAAACAGTCCCCAACCATTCCGAAAACTGCCTACCACATCATCTGTTACCACATCCGGTTGATTCAGGTCTACGTAGGACGTGTCCAATTGTTCTCTTAAAAAATGGTAGGTACGATTCGTTGTCGTATCATCAAAAATCACTAGCTCATAAAAAAAAGATTCGAGTGAGTCTTGAATCAGGGAATCCACTATTGTGGTATCTCCGTTCACAAAATGGTAAAAAATGGTTTCCCAATAACTTAGGACAGGTGAATTTTCCTGTAGAACCCTGTAGGTACCAAACCCATTCGATTGAACGTCCAACCAAGTCGGGCCATAGTCGTTGTAACCATCGCTGGCAATACCTTCACTTACGTGACTAACCCAGTTTTCGTAGGCAGATGAGGGTGAACTCCCTCCCAGGAACATAGCCAGATCGCCCGATTCATGGATAATCTCTGGGTGGATTATTCCAACAATGAGTAAAATAAAAAATGGTCTTTTCACGATCAATACACCGTGAATGTAATGGGGTTAAGGTAGATTATAAATAGTAAAAAGGAAGTTAAATGAGTAGAAAGGAATGTGGCTCGGGTCGGAATCGAACCAGCGACACATGGATTTTCTGTCCACTGCTCTACCAACTGAGCTACCGAGCCACTTGGTGATAAAGTTAGTCGAAAAAAAGTGACCTCAATATTGAGAAAGGGGAAAATATCCACCATGTACATACCTTTTATTTTTCTAAAAGGGGGTGAAGATATTGGACGTATCGTGTAATCACCTATCGAATTCTTGGAAGATGACCTGTTCAACATCTTGTTTGGCAGCCCTCCCACACCGAATTATAGTGATTGGGAAGCAGAATTGGCAGATGCACTAACTTTGTTTTTTAACTTCTATTCTATATAATCAATAATGATAGATTCCGGGCCTTTTATGGGCACATATATTATACACCATTTATTTATTTTATAGGGTTTATAAGGGGAGCAGATGCTAAAGATCACCCAATGTTCATTAATATAATATAATAAACTGGGCACTGCCCGGGCATGGTTACTAATCTGATACGTCTATTGCATATTCATCACCGTAATACTTGCTGGTGATGCTGGTGTGGAATTTTTCTGCTCGAATAGGTTTATATTTGGGAATACCCAGGTTAGGTAGAACCTCCAGCAATTCATTTTCCCATACATACACCGCCATAGGGAAAGAAAGCCTCGGGGTTAATAATTGATCATAATTCTCAGGCCAACTGACTCTATGCGTGGTTGATGGTAATATATCGTTCGAAATACGCTGCATATAGTCTCCTGTATTCAGAATAATATCTCCGGGCTTGGGGTCCAGCCTGATCCATTTCATATTACTCCGGTTCAGTACTTGAAGGCCCTCAGTATTACACGCAGGCAGGATAGTGAAAAGATCGATATCTTCATGACCTAACATGCGCCCACCACCTTTACCTCGTTTTTGATCTGCCATGGGCGGATAGTAGTTTAGCCGTAAACCAAAATTTGTTCTATCTAGTTTTTTATCATAAAAGTGTGGATCTATTTCTAAATAACTGAGGATAGACTGCATAATCGGTTTTATAAGTTGTTCATGGGCTAATACGACCTGTCTAAATACAGGTTCAAACCCTGGTCGAGGCCAATAGTTTGATTCAGTATAATCAGAATTTTCATTCAATTTAAATGCCCGGCGACAAAAGACCCACCCTTCTACAAGATCCGGATGAATGATGGTAGTTTCTTTTATGGGGAAGTATCCTTGGTTAACAGAACCATAACGCTGAGCTTTATATTTGACCCGTTCTTCAAACGTGGTTGATTCAAACAATTCTCTAATTTTCTCACCCGCTTTATCATAGCATGCAATATCCACACCATGATTCGTCAATACAGCAAATCCAATCTCTTTTAGCGCATCCCCGAGTTCAGAAGCAAATTGCATCTTACCATCTAGACTGCCTTCACTAAATAAACTAAAATCAATAGTTTTTATTTCAAAATCTTCATCAAATTCTTCATTTTCCAGATGTTCGGAGAGATGATAGGATTGTTTCTTATTCACCTGTTCATATCGTTGAAAATCCTGGTTTGTAGCATCGATGCCTTGATCTTTTATATTGTCATTATGACTCATTAATATTCTTCTTCAAGGTCAACCCCCAGTCCATCAGCGACCCGATTGATATAATTAAAATACCCGATAACCTGAGCGGCATCACTAATCGCTTCCTGAGAAAGGCCTGCTTGTTCAAGGCCCCGTATATCATTTTCAATCATCTCCCCTGGTGTCAGGGTTAATTTTTCAGCCCAGGTACATAATGCTTTGTCCTGGTCAGATAGTTTTGCATTACGCCAATTGTGCTTTAGGTGTTCTGCCAATTCGCTGTCTCCGACCTCATCCCGGAAGTCGTCACCGTGGGCTTCTATTCAGTAGTGGCAATGATTGACCCGGGAGACGACCGTTGCCAGCATCTCCCGCTGGGCCCGGGAAAGGTCTGATTCGCCAAACATGATAGCCAGATACATCCGCATGGACTCCCTTAAAGCTGCCGGACTGCGGCTCATGATTTTTAAAATGTTAAAGACTTTTCCAGAACGCTTAATACCTTTTTCGTATTCCTCTTTTACGATACCTTTTGCATCCTGGATATCAATAGTTTCAATAAAGGCCATCTTCAAGCTTCCTGATCTAATAGTTGAAAATCTTTAGCCATGCGGGCCTCATAGTTAAATCCTTCTTTTTTCCCGTTGGCTTTACCTGCAAGGTAAACCAAGGTGCCGATAATGATTCCGCCCAGGGTCCACAGAAAAACATCGGCAATAATCTGGGCCATAAAAAATCCCATAGATATAATAGTGATACCTCCAAAAATATAAAGTGCCCAAACTGGAGGTTTGAATTTTGCCGATTCATATAATTCCGGGTTTACGGTGGGCATGCACACGAGTGCCGTGCCCTGCATGATATAAATGATAAATATACCGATCAATCCCGTATTCATCAGAAAGTAAGCGGACTTGGTCCAAACTAAGCTGGTACAAACAATTCCGCTGATAATGAGACTCACGTGAGGTGTCCGCCATCGGGGATGGACTGCTGCTAGAAATGGGGGTAAAAGCCGATCTTCACTGAATACAAACAGCATCCGCGAAGGCACAAGAATGGAACCGTTGATGCTGGTCATAAAAGCGCTCATGGCGCCAATGGCGACTATCCCGGCACCCCAGGGCGGTAGATAAACTGCGGCGGCGTCGGCCATAGCAGATTGGGACTGGGCCAGTGTTTCTGCAGGTAAAACACCAAAGGCTACAAAAGCCATAAAAAAGAAAATAAAAACAGAGACTAGTACTCCTTTGACAAAAATCATCGGCAGAGTACGGGTAGGGTCTTTTGTTTCCCCTGCCACCTGGGCCAGGGTTTCGAAACCAGCGTAGCTGAAAAAAAGCATAGGCATGGCCGCTAAAAGTCCGCTAAACCCTTTTGGTAACAGCGTGTCATAATATTTTAGATTGACCGCAAAAAGGCCAGGAATAACCAAAACGAGGATACTTACAATCAACACCGCCAGCATAATGGTTTGGATCATGCCATAATGACGAATACCGAAAAGGTTTATACCATAAAATAGGATCATAGTTAATGAAGCCCATAGTCGCGGGTCTGTTCCGGGAATAAAAAAAGTCATGTATTCTCCCAGGCTGGTGGACATAAAAGAAATCGCGCCGATAAAAGCCAGTAACTTCATCCACATGGCAATAAATCCAAGGTAATAATTACCAAAGGTTCGGGAAATATGAATGTAGGCTCCGCCAGGTCGCATACCAAGGGGAGTTGATACAAATACGCTGTAAGCCAATGCGGTACAGATCACAATAGGAGCAAATAATAGATAAGCTAACGGGACGGCAGATCCGGCCAGAGCCCCTGCTTCTCCTGTAACGCGGAATATTCCTGCACCGACCAATATGCCAATGATGGTAGCGTAACCAGATAGTTTGCCGAGATCGCGTTTAAGGGTAACCATATAGGAAAGTAAAGGTATATTATTTGATTCGCTAAATCCAGTATGAAATTTCTCAGTGTTATGTACGTATCAATCATATTTTTTATTAAACTGAAATCAATGTTTTTGTGAACATTCATTCGTGTACATGATATAAATAATTCAATTAACAATTACAGTCATTTACGAAAACAAAAGCCCTCAAGATGAGGGCTTTTGCCTACAATTTAGCAGCTGACCTCCTGCAGGATGTCAACTCTAAGGTGTGCTATACAGCTGTTCCTTTGGAGGTCAGCTTGCTACTAAAATTAGACAAGTGATCACCTCCTTTCATGTTAGTTAACGAATAGTACACACGATGTATCTTACCTTGACAAAATAATTACCAACAAGGGTTTTTATACGAATTGTTTAATAGTTGCAGCCCTTGATTTACTCCAAGGCGTCTTTATTGCTTTCCGTTTAGTCACAAAGTTATATTGTGTCAGACGATGTACCCGTTTATTATTTAAAAAAGATGGAACCAAAACTAATCTGGCTGATGATGTTTGTAGGCGTCTACTGGGCCTACTGTTTATTTTGGGGAGTAAAGGGCGCTTTATTTTCGAAAACATCCACAGATTATTTTTTAGCGGGCAGATCCATCAGTACCTGGGTCTTTGTATTAGCTGCTACAGCGACAAGTTTCAGCGGCTGGACCTTTATTGGGCATCCCGGAAAAATTTTTACCACAGGTTTACCCTATGCCTTTGCGTCGTTTTATGCGCTGACAATTCCCTTTACCGGCGTACTCTTTTTAAGGCGCCAATGGGCATTAAGTAAAGCCTACCATTATATCACCCCGGGAGAAATGTATAGTGATTATTATGGTGGAGATGCCATTCGTTTGCTTACTGTCTTGGTTGCGTTTTTATTCAGTGTACCTTATTTAGGGGTCCAGTTAAGAGCATCCGGGGACCTGTTTCATGTATTAACGGATGGTTTGGTAGATGTCAATTTTGGCATGTTTGCTCTTTCAGCGGTTGTCGTCATCTATGTTGCCTCTGGCGGACTGCGGTCTGTCGCTTATGTTGATTGTGTCCAGTGTGTCCTGTTGGCGCTGGGGATGGTTATTCTTGGTGGTATTGCAATTCATTTTGCAGGGGGATGGAGCGGCTTTGTAGCTGGAATCGGTGAGATGGTTAAAACTGATATGTCTACAGGCGAGGGTTTAACCCCGGCAGGGTATTCATCCAAAGTAGCTATCCCGGGAAGTATCCAAATAGTTTCAGCTGGTTCAAAAGCAACAGGAGGTACCTGGACCGGAATGATGTGCATGACCTATATGTTTGCTCTCATGGGAATCCAGTCATCTCCCGCTTTCTCCATGTGGGCTTTTTCAAATAAGACCAGCCGGGCTTTCCGCTGGCAGCAGGTGGCGGCTTCATCAGTAATAATTGGTATTATCCTTTTTACATTCACAATTTTTCAGGGGTTGGGTGGTCATGTGCTCGTTGCCAATGGTACCATTGAATCAGTAAATGATAAAAATCTGGTGCCCTTGCTGATCAATCTGCTAACAGACTCGGCCCCGTGGCTCGTTGGACTTCTGGCAGTGTGTGCCTTGGCAGCTATGCAGAGTACGGGCGCTGCCTATATGTCTACATTCAGCGCTATGGTTACCCGGGACATTTATGCAAAATTCATTGCGCCGGAAGCATCAGATAAAATTCAAAAACTCAGCGGTCGGATTTTCGTGGTTCTAGTAGCTCTGGCCGCGCTGATAGTAGCAGCAAATTCTAGTCAGGCTATTGTTATGCTGGGTGGCCTTGCTGTTGCTTACGGATTCCAGATGTATCCGGCGCTCATAGGATTGTGCTATACATCAAAATTAACTAGGAAAGGTGTGGTCTGGGGCATTGTTGCTGGACTGATTGCTGTTACACTCACTGATAGAACATCTGCCTGGTTTGGTGTTCCATGGGGTGCTTATCCGCTTACGATCCATAGTGCAGGCTGGGGGATATTCTTCAATGTGATTGTTGCTACCGTAGTTTCAATGCTGTACCCTGAAACAGGTGAAGATAAAGACCGAAAATTGGAGAAACACCGCTTTCTGCAGGCTGTGTCTGGTATGACCCCGGATCGAAAGAAAAATGTTGGTTTGGCATGGGGTCTAACAGCGGTGTGGTTCCTGGTAGGTTTTGGCCCCTTTGCCACAATTGGCAACACCTTGTTTTCCAATCCTGCCGAACCAGCTACCTGGGCTCCTTTTGGGTTGCCGTCATTATGGGTCTGGCAGTTGCTTTTTCTAGCTTATGGGATCTTTGTTATGTGGTTCCTGGCTTTTTATATGGGATTGTCAGAGCCTATTAACCCTGAACGCCTTGAAAAGTATGCTCCAAAACCGGGATAATTTCCCTGTTTAAGAAGTTGTTTTATTCAAAGCCTGATCCAGATCACTGATCAAGTCCTCAGCCAATTCGATCCCCACCGATAAACGTATCAGTGAATCGGTAATACCTGCTTTTTCTCGCTCTGACGGACTCATGCCGGAATGGGAGGTCAGTGCTGGCCTGGTTATGAGAGTTTCCAATCCGCCCAGACTGGGGGCATCGATAGCCAGATTTAGTTGATCCATGAACTTTTTGGCTCGGGTTTCGCCTCCGGCTACTTCAAAACTCACCATGGCGCCGAAACCGCAAAGATATTTCTTTGCCCTTTCGTGGCTGGCGCTGGATTCCAAGCCTGGATATTTTACATTTTGAATCTCTGGATGGTTTTCCAGAAAGGATGCGATCTGACCTGCATTCTCACATTGTCGGATCATCCTCAGTTCCAATGTCTTTACAGCTCTGTGTAGTAAAAAACATGCACCAGGGTTTAATGACCCTCCCAGATGATTCATTCTGGAAGTAACCTTTTTTATAAGGTCATCTCCACCAATAACAGCTCCGGCCACAATATCTGAATGGCCATTGATGTATTTAGTGCAGGAATGAAGTGAAAGGTCAAAACCAAGTTCGGCAGGGGAAAACAGAACAGGACTGGCAAAGGTATTATCGATCATGGAGATCAGCTTGTTGTCTTTGGCAAAATCAACAACGGCACCAAGTTCCGGTACATCCAGCAATGGATTTGTGACAGTTTCAGCATAAATGACTTTGGTATTGGGTTGCAGCATAGTGATCCAGTCGGAGGAATCTGTTGTATCAATCAGATCGCAGGTGATACCATATCTGGGGAGATCTTCTAAAATAAAACTTGCTGTCCCGCCGTAAAGAGTATTGTGGGCCAATAGATGATCTCCCTGTTGAAGGAAGGTTAAAAGGCTGGTAGTGATGGCGCTCATTCCGCTGGAAGTCACTAACGCTGATTCTGCACACTCAATTACCGCAAGTTTTTTCTGGATAGCTTTGTGATTGGGTGTATTGTTGAGCCGGATGTATCGAATGTCATCGTAGTGTCTTTCCCCGCCGTATTCATAGGTTGAGCTCTGGAATATGGGCATGCTGACAGCGCCTTCGATCCGTGGATCGGGCTCACCAGCGTGAACCAGTTTTGTATTTAAGCTATGTGAATTTTTTAACATGGTTAGTCTCCAGGGATTGTTAATCCTTGATTATTTAAAATGATTATCTGTTGCAATTTATTCATCTTATTTATAATGATTGGATAATGATTTGTTCTCTGTAATTGGATTCTTTTGCCTAATTTTATCCCTGTGGAAAAACAAACTGTTCTAATTACTGGTGCCGCTGGCTACATCTGTTCATGGATAGTCAAAACATTTCTGGATGAGGGATTTTCTGTCCGAGCAACAGTCAGGGATCTGAAAGATTTTGCCAAGATTAGCCACCTGAATGAATTAAAAAAAAAGAGCAATGGCCATCTCAAACTTGTTGAAGCTGATTTGATGCATGAAGGAAGTTTTGATGAACCAGCCAAAGGGTGTGAGATCCTGGTTCATACGGCCTCACCATTTATTGTTCAAAATATTAAGGATAATCAGAAACAACTGGTGATACCTGCCGTAGAAGGAACCAAAAATGTTTTATCTGCTGCTAATAAGTCTGATTCACTAAGACGGGTTGTGCTCACTTCCAGCGTTGCAGCAATACATGGGGATAACTGTGAATCGGGTAGCGGCCAAAATGGAATGTTTAACGAATCGGATTGGAATACGAGCAGCAGCGGAGATTATAATCCCTATCAATATTCCAAAACTATGGCAGAAAAGATGGCATGGAAAATGGCAGAGAATGCTAATTGGGACTTGGTGGTTCTAAATCCCGGCTTTATTCTAGGACCATCTTTATCTACGCGGATAGACGGAGCCAGTGTTGATATGATGCGGTCGCTCCTCAATGGGAAATACCGTCTGGGAGTCCCGGACATATGTCTTGCTTTTGTGGATATTCGGGATGTAGCCCGGGCACATTTCCTCGTTGCCGAAGACCGGAATATTGCTGGAAGGTTTATACTTGTTTCGGAGGTAGGGAATACACCCATGGTGGCAGAAATATTGCGGTCAGAGTATGGCAAAACACACCCAATTCCCAAAAACGTTATACCCAAGTGGCTGGTGAAAATGACAGGATTTATATTTGGACTAAAAAGGGATTATCTGGAACGAAATGTAGGGCATTCCTTTAAGATTGATAACCGAAAATCGTTAGAAGAACTGGGATTGACTTATCGACCTGTACGTGATACCATTTTGGATCATGCTGAACAGCTGATATCCATGGGACTGGTCTAAGTTTGAAAAAAATATTTTCAATGATCTTTCTTCTGTTTTGTGGATGTAGCGATGAAGGCTTGGAGTTAAAAGTTGTTTCTGCACCCGAATTTCTCACCAATATATCGGAAATTCGTACCAGCAAAATAATCCTGGTCAACATTTGGTCTACCTGGTGCCAGCCCTGCATAGAGGAATTTCCGTATGTGGTCGGATTGGAAAAGAAGTATGATGCGAAGGATCTTGATGTTATTTTTTTTAGTGTAGACTGGGATGCACAGGAACAGGAAGCAATAACTTTTTTAAAAAATCACCAGGTTATGGGTCAGCACTACCGCAAGAGAGAAGGGGACGATCAACTGTTTATAAACACATTTAGCATAGAGTGGACCGGCGCGATACCCTTTACAGCACTCTATGGTCAAAATGGGGAATTAGTGGCTCAATGGGAAGGAAAAAGATCGGAATCCTATTTCTATGCAAAGATTGATTCACTTTTAACATTATATGGGAGTTAGTATGAAAAAATCTATTATTATCATTATTCTGTCATTCATGACAGTACTCATTGCGAGGGAATTAGCTCTGGGGAAAGTCATGCCAAAAGTGAATGTGTCTTTACAGGATGTAAGCGGTGGATTGTTCACTTTGGAAAAGTTAATGGATAAGAACGGACTTCTGGTCATATTTTCCTGCAATACATGCCCATGGGTGATCCGCTGGCAGGATCGTTATAACCCAATTGCCAAACTGTGTTTAGAGAATGATATAGGCTTCGTAGCTGTGAATTCTAATAACAGCCAGCATGATGGAGTGGATAGTTACAAAGCTATGGTGGAACATGCACAGGAATACAATTATCAATTCCCATATGTTGTGGATAAAAAGGCCGAATTGGCTGTTGCTTTTGGAGCTACGAAAACCCCTCATGTTTATTTGTTTAACAAGCATAATAAACTTGTTTATCGGGGCGCAATTGATGACAATGCCAAAAATGCTGATAAAGTTGGAGAATCCTACCTGGTGAATGCTGTGAATGCTGTTGCCCTGGGAGAAGAAATAAAGGTAAAGAAGACAAAAGCTCTAGGTTGTTCCATAAAATTCTGAACACTGTCTGATTAATTTATTCTATAGTTTGTATTATTTTTATAACAAAGATAAGAAAGAGATGCATATATGAAAACGAAGATCCTTTCGCTATTCATACCCCTGATCATAATAACAGGCTGGGTGTTTGCCGGTGAGAGCGATGAGAATGAGATCAGAAATCTCATTATTTCTTCTGCCGAACAACAAAGGAAAACAAAACAGTCCGATCGTGATGAATATTCCAATAAAGGAGCGTTGGAATTCTGGTCCAGTGGTGGATTAATTCATGAAGTAGGAGCTAGGGGCCGGCCTGAGAAATATGACATGATTAATGTATTTCCAAAGCATATCAATGTTATTTCACTCATTCCAGGAGAAGCAGCAGTTGCCATGTATTATTCTGAAGGCGCTTTGCGTCCTAAAGGCTATGCAGCCGTATCCCATTATATGACACGGGTGACCCAGGTGTTTGTGAAAGAAAATGGAGGCTGGAAAGTGTGAGCTTTCCATTGGTCGCCAATTCAGGGCGGAAGCGGGACATCGCAAACGGCAATGGAGTAATAAAAGTATTAACTATAAGCAAAATAGCCCCTTAAATGGGGCTTTTTTGTACCGTGGCTCGGGCCGGAATCGAACCAGCGACACATGGATTTTCAGTCCACTGCTCTACCAACTGAGCTACCGAGCCACAATATTTTTTGGGGAATAGGGAAAAAAGTGCGTGAAAATTACCGGCGGCGTTTAACCAAAACAAAATAGTTTATAGGCATAAAAACACCCGTAATTATATGAAATATGCTCAACTAACAATCACTTGTATCAACGGATGAATTCTCATAGGTTCCCCGGCATTTTTTGCAAGGGGAAAACGGTATGTCCCGTCTGAAAAAACTGGTTCTGGCGACACATAATCCCGATAAAAAGAAGGAAATGAAAGCTGCTTTCGGCAGGCAGGGGCTGATCGTTTTAAGCCTTGATAATTTTCCAGAAGTTGGCGAGATTGAAGAAACCGGTGCCACGCTGCTTGAAAATTCTCTCTTGAAAGCCCGTACTGTCCATCGTATAACAGGGTTACCAGCCATTGCTGATGATACTGGTTTAGAGGTGGATGCGCTTGATGGTGCGCCTGGTGTATTCTCAGCGCGGTTCGCTGGTGAAAACGCTACCTATGCTGATAATGTGAATAAACTATTATTGGTTATGGTTTCTGTCGCCGAGAATGTGCGTACAGCCCGCTTTCGAACTGTGGCTAGTTTTGTTGATGGAGATCGGGAACTATGGACAGAGGGTGTCATAGAAGGAGAAATCACCCGGGAAGCCAGAGGGGCAGGCGGATTCGGGTTTGATCCCATATTCGAGGTGACGCAGACTGGAAAAACCTTTGCCGAAATGACAGCTAAAGAAAAAAATAAGATCAGCCATCGTGGCTTGGCCTTGCGAAAAATGCGGGAATTACTAACAAATATATTTAAAGAATAAAAGGAGAAAATATCGATCATACCGCTATCAGTTAATTGAAGACTGGAAGTTGGTCAAAAAAAATACATTTTCTTTCTGCAAGAGCCGGGACTTAATCTTGGTTTTTTGCAGCATGATGTCTCTGGTTTCCGCTAGTGCACAGGAAGCGGACTCCATAGCTCAAAGGGATTCTTTTTCTGCAATCCCGTTTACCTATATTCCCGTATCTAATTTTGTTGTAAACCCATTTCCCCTGCTAACCGCATCCCTTGTCCAGCCACTGGATACATTATTATTGCCGCGGGGTATTCTCAAATTCAATTTTGATTCTGAGTCAAAAGAAATTCAACTGAACCGGGATTGGAGCCGAATTACCATAAGTGAATATATTGATGGAAGGGCTTATAGGATACCATTTACAGCGGATGTTGACTGGTACCTTGATCGCTATTTTGCCCGAAACTGGTATAACAAATTCATTGAGATCATGCAAAAGGAAGCCAAGGATGAAACCAAGCGCCGCAGAGGACAAATGATGGAAGTAGTGGGAGTAGATCTGGGTGATCTAGGTCGAGCATCCTTAAGTCTGAATGGAAATGTAACTATAAATGGAAATATGATATTCCAGGATCAGGAATTGGTTCGTTCAACATTAAACCAGACCCAAAACACGCACCTGGAGTTTGACCAAAAACAGCACTTAAATATACGGGGGAAGATTGGAGATCGAATTACCGTGAATATGGACCAGGATTCAGAGCGGGATTTCCAGTGGGAAAATAATCTCCGAATTGCTTATGATGGGTATGAAGATGATATTATACAAAAAATCGAAGCCGGAAATATTTCCTTGTCCCTGCCATCTACAAAATATGTGACATTTTCAGGCAAGAATCAGGGTCTATTTGGCATCAAGTCCATATCGAAACTGGGGCCAATAAATGTAACGACTATCGCTTCCATAGAACGGACAAAGAAAGAGCAAGAAGAATACAAAGGAAACACCCAGTCCAATACACAGAAAATCCGTGATGTGGATTGGTTAAAAAACCGCTATTTCTTTATTCATCCATGGTTTCGAAATGGTGCCAACACAGCAGTGATTTATGATGGGCAATATCACCAAGTACAAGTCCCATCCTTTTATCCTCTGCACGATGGGCTGCATTATATTGGAAATTTGGTGGTGAAAAATTTTGAATTATATAAATCTATTAATACCAATGTAGCAGGCGCTGTTACAGGTACGGCGTATATTGACCCTCTTCTACCGGATGATTCCACCTATGTTGATGATAATGAAGAAGGCAGTTTCATTCGCCTGGAGGTGGGTACAAATTATGTCCTGAGCGCAGATCTTGGATATATAAGGTTGCGGGATCAGGTCATGCAGGAAATTGTTGGCTGTACTTTTATCATGGAGGATCGCACTACTGGAGAAACGGTATTGTCGGTGGGTCAACCGGCAGATTCGGTTGGGCAAAACCTGTCTCTTATGATGTTAAAGCCGCGCAATAGCCATCCCAACCACCCTACATGGCCGCTGATGTTCAAAAACGTTTATTATCTGGGAACGACCCAGATTAATCCGGAAGGATTTGAAGTTAATATCATCAATAAACGGGCAACACCGGAAAGTGACCGTGATTGGGGGACTAGTTTACCATATGTTACTTTATTTGGCCTGGATAGCCTGGATGAAAATGGCCAACGTCAATATGATGAAATAATTGATAAGGAATCGGGAAACATCCTAAACATCTTCAATGGTGAACTTTTGCTGCCGGCTTTGCATCCATTTGCCCGTGGTGATTCCCTGGCTGGAGGAAACTCTGTTCCTGAACTTCAGGACCAACTGGGTTCCGGAGTGATTTATACTTCTTCCGTTTCATCGGAGATCAATAGTGATAATCGTTTCATGATCGAAACCAAGTACAGCAATCAAAGTTCTACCATTAGCCTGGGATTTATGCTGGTAGAAGGAAGTGAAGAAATAATTCAAAATAATCTTACCCTAAAACGAGGGATTGATTATCAAATTGATTATTTCACCGGAACTATTGTTCTGCTGGGTGATGCTGCCCAGGATCCTAACGCAGAGTTAAAGATACGCTATGATAAACATGAACTGGTATCCTTTGATAAAAAGACAATTTTTGGCACCCGTGCCCAAATGGATCTAGGGCAGAATTCTTTCATAGGAGCCACTGCCCTTTATTTTAATCAATCCATTATTAATGAGAAGGTTGAAGTGGGTTATGAGCCGACCCGGAATTTTATCTGGGATGTTAACGGACGTTATCAGTTGGAATTGGATGGTATTACCAGATTTCTGGATAAACTACCTATTATTGAGACCGACAGAATGACCAGTTTTTCAATGGAAGGAGAAATCGCCCAAGTGCTTCCAAATCCCAATTCAATCAGTAATGAAGCTACTGGAGATCAAAATGGTGTGGCGTTTATTGATGATTTTGAGGGTGCAAAACGCACCACATCGCCGTCTATACAGCGCCGTTTTTGGAAAAATGCTTCAGCACCTTTAGCATATAACGAAGCCGCACTGACCTTTTCCGATGAATATAGCCAGCGTAATCGCGGCAGACTATACTGGTATAATCCCTATGTTCCCGTCCGAACTCGCGATATTTGGCCAAACCAATCCACATCTCTTCGCGCCGGAAATGAAACGACAGATGTATTGATTTTGAGGTATAAAACAAGGGCACACCAACGTAACATGAATAAAGATTTAATATGGGTAGGAATTACCACATCACTTTACTCCGGAGATTACGATCAGACACAGAGTAAATTTTTTGAAATATGGTTAAAAGGATCTAAGGGGAAATTAACCGTGGATCTTGGTAAAATCAGTGAGGATCGCGATGGTAATGGCCAGTTAAATACAGAAGACATTCCCGAAGCGGGTCTAACTCTTGGAAATGGGTTTTTAGAGGATAATGAAGATGTTGGATTGGATGGATGTCCTGATGAATTTGAAGATGGATTAGGTGGGTGTTTTGAGTATACTAGATTTGATGGAAAGCTAATTGGCGATAATGATGGTGATGGAGATTTCGATGAAGAAATCTGGAATGGATTAGATGATGATGGAGACGATTTGATTGATGAAGACATTGATGAATCAGTTCAGGTACCGGGGTATTCAGAAATTGACCCAAATGGAGACAATTGGAATTACGAACAAGGTAGCAAAGATTATACCCAAATGAATGGCACTCAAGGAAATGGAACAGGAACTAAGATACAGGAAGGAGGAAAATATCCGGATACAGAAGATTTGGATCGCTCCGGCTTCCTAGATAAAACCAATGATTATTTTTCAGCAAGTTTTCACCTTACGGATACGACATATTTAGCAGGTGAAACAGAAGACAATGGTCAACCGACAGGATGGAAATTGTTTAGGATTCCTTTGACAGATTTTAAAAATGTCCGTAACACTGAATGGAATGAGATCAGGTATGTTCGTTTATCCGCAACCGGGTTTGACTCAACTTTGTCCGCATTACAGATTGCCAAAATTGAAATTGTAGGCAATGAATGGCAGGAATTGGGAATCCTGCCGCCTGAAGTAATCCGTGAACACAAAGCCATTATTACTCTTAACAAGGATTTTCAAATGCGGGATCCGGATATTATTCAAGAATTAAATGAAGATACCGAATTTTTTCAGGTTGCGGTGATTAATACGGAAGATAATGCAGATTATTCCCCGCCAGAGGGAGTTAAAGGGGAATATGATCGACTTAATCAAATACGTGCCAAGGAACAGTCCCTTGTGCTGCAATTCAATAATTTACCTTCGGGCTACTCCGGAGCTGCCCAAAAAACCTTATATACATTAAATGATAACCAGAAAAGAAGTTTTATGACATATGATTATATGAAGATGTATGTTTATGGTGACAGCCCATGGATTACATCCTTGGATTCGGATGTAGAAATATTTTTACGATTTGGCCTGGGAGAAGATTTTTATGAGATCACCCAGCCAGTCTATACGGGCTGGGATGAGGATAAAAACCGCAATAGTTTTAAAATTCCTTTATACTGGCTCGCTGCCTTAAAGCTTAAGGACTCTACCAATGTAATTCCAGACCCACATCAGCCTCCCTACTACAACTTTATTGATTCTGCGAATGTTAAAAAATACTTTTATACAGATGAGAATGGTATGGAAACTGGTAAACGAGTTACAATCGTGGGTAAACCAGCTTTAAACAGATTGCAGTATTTTATAATAGGTTTGCGAAATCTGGCTGATGAGCCGATCAGTGGTGAGGTCTGGATAGATGAATTACGCCTGAGCGGGATAAAAAAGGACCGTGGTGTGGCCATGCGTA
>JYMV01045610.1_pt1 | contig 25334 bp, 27 predicted proteins | sample 338911 | NCBI WGS metagenome assembly JYMV01 (sample SAMN03354496, study PRJNA234377) | hydrothermal vent metagenome | biome: Deep sea; feature: Hydrothermal plumes at the Eastern Lau Spreading Center, Western Pacific Ocean; material: Seawater | place: Tonga | collected 2009 | depth 2000 m m
TGATCGAGGTGATCGAGGTGATCGAGGTGATCGAGGTGATCGAGGTGATCGAGGTGATCGAGGTGATCGAGGTGATCGAGGGGCTGCACCGGCGGCGCCTGTGCCTGAAGAAGCCGCACCGGCAGCTGCAGAGTAGTCTGGCTGCCCTGATCGAATTTGAATTGAACAACAGAATATAGAGGCCTGTTATGTCACGCTTTTTTCGTCGTCGTAGATATTGTCGTTTTACCGCTGAAGGTATCACTGAGATTGATTACAAGGACACCAATCTGCTGAAGGGTTATATCACCGAGACCGGCAAGATTGTGCCCAGCCGTATTACCGGTACCAAGGCAAAGTATCAGCGTCAGCTGTCAACTGCGGTCAAGCGCGCACGTTTTCTTGCGCTGTTGCCGTACACGGACGCGCACTAGCGCAAGATTTCGGCGGGATTCCGCGATGCAATGGTTGGCCGCGTTTGCGATGCGAGGTCACGTCAGTGCGGTACTGGTGATCAGCGTATGCGCGATGCTTGCGCTGCGCTTTCCGCCGCTGGCGTATCTGGGTATTGCGACCGTTGCTCTGGTTGCGTTACGCCGGGGGTTAGGTAGTACGTTGGTGATCATGGCCCTGAGTGGGGCCGCGATCGGGGTATTGAGCCTGTTGGCCTTTCAGCGGGCCGAGATATCGACAAGTTTGGTCATCATGGCCTTGGTGTCGTGGTTACCAGTGTTGTTAATGGCACAGATGCTGCGTGTGACGCGCTCATTGTCATTGGCATTTGAAACCGCGGTAGCGATCGCGGGCACGGCTATTTTATTGACCTACGCGGTGATCGGTGACCCGACATCGTTATGGCAAGACGGATTAGATCGCGTGTTGCCGCAGGTGTTAAGTTCCGCGGGTTTGTCCGGCGATCAGTTTGATGCCGATATGGTACATCGCTACGCGGTGCTGATGACCCGAATTATGGCGTCCAGCGTAATCGTTAGTATGATTGGCTGTTTGCTGTTGGGGCGTTGGTGGCAGTCGCGTCTGTATAACCCCGGTGGGTTTCAGACCGAGTTTCACGCGCTGCGATTTTCGATACGCACCGCGATGTTGGGTGTGATGTTGTTGGCGGGTTCGCTGGTGTTGTCGGGGACGGCGGGGCAGTTGAGTTCGGATTTATCGATGCCAGTATTGTCGATATTCGTGTTTCAGGGATTGGCGGTTGCACACGCGATTGTGCAGCGTGCAGGAGCCCACGTCGCGTGGTTGATTGCGATGTATGTGCTCACGGCCGTTGCGATGCCACAGATGGCGCTGATGTTGGGCCTCGTTGGCTTGTTGGATGTAGTAATGGATTTTCGTGCCCGTTGGGCGTCTCGTCAGATGTGAATCAGGCGACGACCGGCAGGTTGTTTTTAATTTGAATTTGGGAGTAAGGGTGATGGATGTCATTCTCCTCGAAAAAGTAGGAAAAATTGGTGACTTGGGCGATTGTGTTGGTGTAAAGCCCGGTTTTGCGCGTAATTTCTTGATCCCCACGGGTAAGGCCAAGCCGGCGACCGCCGCGAATCTGGCTGAGTTCGAGGCCACTCGTGCCGAGCATGAGAAAGCCGCAGAGGACGCATTAGGTGTCGCTGAGAAGCGGGGTTCTGCGCTGTCGACGGTTGCAGTCACCATCGCGCGTCGAGCTGGTGACGAAGGTAAGCTCTTCGGTTCTGTCGGAACCACTGATATTGCCGAGGCCGTTACGGCGGCTGGCGTGGGTCTGGCGAAGAAGGAAGTACGACTGCCGGACGGCGCGTTTCACAACACCGGTGAGTACGATGTTGTGCTGCACTTGCATACCGACGTGAACATCACGATCAAAGTCACTGTTGTTGCTGAAGATTAATTCGTTCGTTATTTAGTAACCCCCTCACCCTGGCCCTCTCCCAGAGGGCCAGGGGGGGCAGATGGTTGCCGCGTTTTACTTACGATCCCATACCGAAGCATCCCCCTCTCCCTCCGCGAGCGGGTTGGGGTGAGGGTCTTTCCCACATTTCCACTCCCCAACTCCCGCCTTTTTCGTTATAGTCCTACCCATGAGCGAAGCATTCACATCGGTACCTTCCCCGTCTTCTGACGACACCAGTCCGCGCCTGCTGCGCGTTCCCCCGCATTCCATTCAGGCAGAGCAATCGGTGCTCGGCGGCTTGATGCTGGATAATGAATCCTGGATTCATATCGCCGGCCGCGTCTACGACGAGGATTTTTATCGAGCCGACCATCGCCAGATCTTTCGTGCCATTGGCCAACTGGCCGACAAGGGTGAACCCTATGATGTGGTGACCTTGTCCGAGGTGCTGGAGTCCAAGGGCGAGCTTAAGAATGCCGGCGGTCTGGTTTATCTCGGTGAGTTGGCGCAAAACACCCCCAGTGCAGCAAACATAAAATCCTATGCTGATATTGTGCGCGAGCGTTCCGTATTGCGACAGTTGGCAACCGTGGGCACCGGCATCGCCACTTCGGTCTACGACGCGGAGGGTCGCACCTCACGCGAGTTGTTGGACGAAGCTGAGTCAAGGGTGTTCAAGATCGCCGAACAGGGCGCACGCAATCAGGCAGGTTTTACCTCCATCAAGGATTTGTTGGTGGGCGCGGTCGATCGGGTCGAGGCCCTGTTTCAGAGCGACGAACCGATCACAGGGCAGAGCACCGGGTTTGCCGATCTCGATAACATGACCTCGGGGTTGCAGGACTCGGATCTGATCATCGTCGCCGGTCGTCCATCCATGGGCAAGACCAGTTTTGCCATGAATCTCGCTGAGAATATCGCGATCAAGGGAGACAAACCGGTCGCGGTGTTCAGTATGGAAATGCCGGGCGAGCAGTTGGCATTACGTTTGATGGCCTCGTTAGGTCGTATTGATTCTCATCGTGTGCGCACCGGCAAGCTGGAAGAAGACGAATGGCCAAGATTGGCATCTGCGGTCAGTATTTTGGCCAGTGCTAAGCTGTATATTGACGATAGCGCCGGATTGACTCCGGTGGATCTTCGCGCGCGAGCACGTCGTCTTGCACGTGAGCACGGTCAACTTGGTTGCATCATTATTGATTACCTGCAGCTGATGCAGACCTCATCGGCCACGGATAATCGTACGGCTGAAATTTCAGAAATCTCACGTTCATTGAAATCACTGGCGCGCGAACTCAATTGTCCAGTCGTCGCGCTGTCTCAATTGAATCGAAATCTGGAGCAGCGCCCGAACAAGCGTCCAGTGATGTCGGATCTTCGTGAGTCGGGCAGTATTGAGCAGGACGCCGATCTGGTCATTTTCATCTACCGCGATGAGGTCTACAACGAGGATAGCGCCGACAAGGGTATCGCCGAGATCATTATTTCTAAGCAACGTAATGGGCCCATCGGAACCTGTCGGTTGACGTTTTTGGGTCAGTACACCCGGTTTGAAAATTTCACCATGGATGCCTATTCAGGCCCCGATTATTGATGCAGTGAGAGCGACGGCATCATCTACGGGTGTTCGAGCGCGTATTGATCTTTCTGCCTTGCGCCATAATCTTGCGCGCGTTCACGATTTTTGTCCCGATGCCAAGGTCATGGCGGTTATTAAAGCCAATGCCTATGGCCATGGACTGTGCGAAGTCGCTACCGCACTGTCAGCTGCCGACGCCTTTGCGGTCGCACGTATCGAAGAAGCCAGCGCGTTGCGTGATGCGGGGTGTGATAAACCGCTCTTGTTGCTTGAAGGTGTTCATGACGATTTAGCGTTGGCGCAGGCGCGTGACCTAGATCTTGCCTGTGTGGTTCATGCGCCTCACCAACTGGTGTTGTTCGAGCAAGCGAATCAGGCGATGCCACTCTGGTTGAAAGTGGATACCGGGATGCATCGGTTGGGCTTTGCGCCCCGAGATGTGAAGGATGCACTGTCGCGGTTGCGGGCAATTACCGATGACATCGTGTTGATGAGTCATTTCGCCTGTGCCGATGAGTCGGGCAGTGAAGCCACGCGACACCAGTTACAACAGTTTGATTCTGTCACCGATACCCTGACCTATCCTACCTCGCTGGCCAATTCAGCGGGTATTGTAGCTTGGCCTGACGCGCATCGTGACTGGGTTCGTCCCGGCATTATGTTGTATGGCGCGTCACCGCTGCTGGATATCAGTGCCGACATGCTTGATCTGCAGCCAGTCATGGAATTGCACAGCGAGTTGATCGCGATCCATGATTTACAAGCCGGCGATACGGTAGGTTATGGTGCAGCCTACGTGTGCGATCGGGTGCAACGAATTGGCGTGGTTGCCGCTGGCTACGCCGACGGTTATCCCCGTCACGCACCCAGCGGTACGCCGGTATGGGTGGCTGGCCAGCGCGCGCCGCTAGTCGGTCGGGTGTCGATGGATATGATCACAGTTGATCTGAGTGATATCAGTGACGCCGACATCGGTTCGTCGGCCGTACTGTGGGGGCGGGATTTGCCGGTCGATGAAATCGCACAGTGTGCCGGGACCATTGCGTATGATTTGTTATGCGGTGTGACCGCGCGCGTCCAGTATGAATTTGTTGATTAATGGTAACAAAGAAAGTTTTTGTTCCTTCTCCCTCCGGGAGACGGGATTCATCACAGATATTGTTTGAGAACGAGACATGGTAACCGCAACGAAAAAGAAAGTAGTTTATGCGTGCCGCGATTGCGGTGCGAGTCATGGACAGTGGTCGGGGCAGTGCTCGGACTGTGGCGAGTGGAATACGCTGGAAGAAGCCGTAGCACGATCCACCAAAGCGAGCGCCAAGTCGAGTCGGTTTGTCGGCTATACCGGCGGCACGGCGGTGCTGGGGGTGAAGGCACTGTCCGAGATTACCGTCGATGCTGAGATCCGTACGACCACCGGTATGGGTGAATTTGATCGCGTACTGGGTGGCGGGTTGGTATCCGGTTCCGTGGTGTTGATTGGTGGTGACCCGGGGGTGGGTAAATCGACCCTGTTGCTACAGACTCTGGTGCATCTGAGTCAGAGTGCCACCGCGTTATACGTGACCGGTGAGGAGTCGCTGCCACAGGTTCGCTTGCGTGCGCAGCGTCTTGGGCTCGAAGCCGGCGAACTCAATGTGCTGGCCGAGACCAGCGTCGACGATATCATTGCCCAAGCGCAAATCCTTAAACCCGACGTGTTGGTGATCGATTCGGTGCAGACCGTATACAGTTCCGCATTGCAGTCGGCACCAGGTTCAGTATCGCAGGTGCGCGAGAGTGCTGCGCAATTGGTGCGTTATGCGAAGCAGACGGGTACGGCACTGTTTCTGGTCGGCCACGTTACCAAGGAAGGGACATTGGCCGGTCCACGTGTGCTTGAGCATATGGTGGATACGGTATTGTATTTTGAAGGCGATACCGGAACCCAGTTTCGAGTTGTGCGTGCGGTAAAGAACCGTTTCGGTGCGGCCAACGAGATCGGTGTGTTTGCGATGGCCGATATCGGGCTGCGTGAGGTCACCAACCCGTCGGCTATTTTTCTGTCGCGGCACGACGAAGATACGCCCGGTAGTGCCATTATGGTGACGCGCGAGGGCAGTCGCCCCTTGTTGGTTGAGGTGCAAGCACTTGTAGACGAAAGCCATCTCGGTAATCCGCGTCGTGTGACCTTGGGTCTGGAGCAGAATCGTCTATCGATGCTGCTGGCGGTGCTGCATCGCCACGGGGGTATTGCGATGTTCGATCAGGATGTCTATGCAAACGTGGTGGGGGGTGTCCGTATTACCGAAACGGGTGCAGACCTTGCGGTGATCCTATCGGTGTTGTCGAGTTTTCGCAGCCGCGCACTGCCGTCAGGTCTGGTGGTATTTGGCGAAGTGGGTCTGGCCGGTGAGGTAAGGCCGGTTCCCGGTGGTCTGGATCGTTTGCGTCAGGCCGCCAAGCATGGATTCAAGAAGGCGATTATCCCCAAGGGCAATGCGCCGAAAGAGTCGATCGACGGGATCGAAGTGCAAGCCGTTTCGCGTTTGTCACAAGTGTTGGATGCAGTGTTTTGAAACGAGCTAGGGTGACACCAATGCGCTCAGGTCACGTTCCAGTAACGACATGTCACCGAGATTGAGCTCAACCAAGCGACGTAAGTGAGAGATGCTGTCGACGTCGATGTGGGTGCAGTGAAGGCCAAGATGGGCGTCTTCGCTATGTGATACGGCGACCTCCATGCGAATGACTCGGTCGCCGGAGTCGAGCGGAGTGCTTAGCTCGAAGACATCATCGACATTGCCCGTCCAGCCGTCTGGGGTTTGAACCAGCGCGCCATTTAACGAAAAGTCGATGACGCGGGTGTCCCAGGAACCGGATTGATTGTGAATGGTGCAGGGGATATCAAACAATACCCGATGAAACCGACGTTTTTCTTCAGAAGTTGCATTTGCGCTCATGATCATTCCCCCGTTATCAGTCCTACTGAACAAAGAATTGCAGACGTTTACTGCCTATCTCAATGGTATTGCCATCTTCGAGCTGTTGGCTGTGGTCACCAATGGATTCGCCATTGACTACCGGTGCCTCGCCGCCTTTGAGTTGAGACACAAAATACCCGCCTTCGCGATGAACAATAGCGATCACATGCCCCTCGGGCGTGCTGATCTTAACCATGGCTCGATCCAGCGGTACCAGACGACCCAACTCTGAGCCGTTCATCATCTGCAGAAAACAGGCCTTGATGTTGGGTGCGGCATGGTCGTTGATCGGTGTGGCCTGCGAGGCAGAACCCAGATAATCACAACTCAGGCTGTGTTTGCCAATACCGATGCGATCGCCCGCCTTGAGGGCCGTGTCAGTGATCTTGCGCTCATTGAGTCGTGTCTCAAACTCACTATCCTGAGTCACCAGCGTCGCCTCACTCTGGTTGGTCAGGATTGAGGCGTGGTGGGGCGCGACGGCAAGACTATCAATCTGGATGTCGCAACGGTCATCGCGACCGATAGTAATCTCTGCCTGTGACAGCTCGAAGGTCTGCAGGGGTTGGTCGCGGAAGTTCAATGTAAGCCGGATAAGTGCCATATCCTTGATAATATCGGCCACTTTGGGCAAAAGTATAGCTCGAAGTCGCGGTTCCGCCACGAATATTTTGGATTTTGGAGCGGGTTCGCTATACCTAGGGAACGGGCGAATTTTCGGTGATATCGGCGCGTCTCGCACCGGGTATCAGGCGTGCAGTTTTGACCACGTTGTCTTTCACCTTGACGATTTCCACCGGATAACCCGCCAACAGCAGGCTGGTTCCCGGTTCGGGAATGGCCTCGAGATACTCGATGATCAGGCCGCTCAGGGTCTTCGGTCCGTCAATGGGTAGTTGCCACGACATCGACCGGTTCAGGTCGCGCAAATTGGCCCCACCGTCGACCAGAAAGCTGCCATCGTGTTGCGGATGAACCTCGCGTGAGGTGAGTCCAAAATCGTGGGTAAACTCACCCACGATTTCCTCCAGAATGTCGGCCAGCGTCACCATGCCTTGCAGGTCACCATACTCATCCACGATTAGCCCCATGTACTCTGATTGGCGCTGGAAGTTGAGCAGCTGACGATTGAGCGGTGTTCCCTCGGGTACATAGTAGGGTTGCACCAGCATCTGGCGAATCGCATCGACATCGAGCCCACCCTGTTGCAAGGCGAGCAGCGCCTTGCGCATCGGCATCACCCCAATGATGTTGTCGATGTGATCTTCGTAGACAGGAACCTGGGTAAAGCGCACCGATGTAATCTGTTTGGGCAGGTCATCCTTGTCATCCAGCAGGTTAATCGCAAACACCTCGTTGCGTGGCACCATGATGTCTTCAACGGTGGCATCTTCGAGATCAAAGATATTCAGCAGCATACTTTGGTGACGCTCGGGAATCCGTGCGCCGGCTTCGATCACGGCGGTTCGAAGTTCATCGCGGTTCAGTGCGCCACTCTCGACATCTTGGTGTGAAATACCGAAACGGCCTAGCAAGCCATTCGCGATCAGGTTGACCAGCCACACTATGGGGTAGGCAATTTTCAACAACGGTTTGTAAATCAGCGCAGCAGGGTAGGCGATGCGTTCTGGCTGCGCGGCGGCGAAGGTTTTTGGCGCAACCTCGGCGAAAATCAGTATCACGAAGGTAAGCAGACCCGCGGCGATCGCCACCGCCTCCTCGCCACCGAGCCGCAGTGCGATCAGTGTGGCAATCGATGAGGCCAGAATATTGGTGAAGTTATTGCCGAGCAGAATCAGGCCGATGAGTCGGTCTGGACGCGTCAGCAGATGCTCGGCCGCCCGCGCACCGCGGTGCCCCATTTGCGCCTTGTGGCGCATTCGATAACGGTTCAGCGTCATCAGTGCTGTTTCTGATCCGGAGAACATGGAGGATAAAAATATCAGGAAAAACAGCACGATAAATAACGTACTTAAGGGAATATCACTCAATCTGGGAGGCCTATGTTACCGAGCTAAGTCTATTTCGAGGTATCAGGGGGTCACCTGTCAAGTAAAATGACGGCGTTAGAGGGGAAACCCTTAAGCGAGAATCAGGCGATGATCAGTTCCAAAACCAGTTTTGAGCCTAGATAAGCGAGCAGCAGGGCGACAAAACCGGACAGGGTCCAACGCGTTGCTGTACGACCACGCCAGCCATGTGTGGCACGCCCCCACAGCAAGGTGCCAAAAATCAGCCAGGCACAGATCGACAGAAAGGTCTTGTGCACGATGTGCTGTGCGAACATATCACTGAGGAAAAAGAACCCGGTTAACAGGCCAATGGTGAGTAGTACAAAGCCGACCCATATGATTTCAAACAGCAGGGTCTCCATGCTCTGCAGTGGCGGTAAAGCGCGCAGGAAGCCGCCGGGGTGACGGGCGTGCAAGCGCTTTTCCTGAATTGCCAACAGGCCAGCCTGAACCGCCGCCAGACAAAACAGACTGTACGCAATCAGTGAGGTAATAATATGCAGTTTCAATTGCCATTCACCGGTTACGATCAGTGCGGTTTGCGATGGAAACCAGGTCGCCAACGCAATCGTCAGCGCGGAGCACGGCAGGATCATGATCCCGAGGGGTTCGATTGGGGTGCGGATGACAGTCAGCAAAAACATCAGCGTCGCGATCAACGTGATGAGCGAAGCGGCATTAAACAGACTCAGGTCAAGACCGTTGGACAGGACGATGGCGTTGTAACTGATACTGGCGTGCAAGATTAGTGCACCGAAACCGAGCGCAATCAGCCCCAGCTTGGGTTCAGCGCTTGCCTCACTGCCACGCGCGACCCGCAGGCCCAGTAGCCAGCTGGTCGACAGGTATAACAGGATGCACAGGGCGCTGATAATCATCGTATTCATAGGCAGGTCTGATGATCGCACAGGTAACGGGGGAATAGCACATTAATAAATCCCCTCCCCCTGCGGGAGAGGGCTAGGGTGAGGGGAATCCTAATAGATAGGGTACACTACAGGCTTCTTGTTGATGAGCGAGTTAACCCATGTTTGATAGTTTGAGTGAACGCCTTGGGCGGGTACTGAAAAATATTCGCGATCAGGGTCGTCTGACTGAAGATAACATCAAGGACACCCTGCGCGAGGTGCGTCGCACCCTGCTCGAGGCCGACGTCGCGTTGCCCGTGGTCAAGGACTTTGTTGAGCAGGTTCGCGAACAGGCGATGGGCAAGGAGGTGTTATCCAGTCTGAGTCCCGGTCAGGCCTTTATTAAGGTCGTACACGACCAGTTGGTCAAGGTCATGGGCGAACAGAACCAGACACTTGACCTGACGGCGGCGCCTCCCGCCGTGGTGCTGGTTGCGGGTCTGCAGGGTTCGGGTAAAACCACCAGTACCGCCAAGCTCGCACGTTATCTCAGTGAGCGCGAAAAGAAATCTGTGCTGGTCGTCAGCTGTGACGTGTACCGTCCCGCGGCGATCGAGCAGTTAAAAACCCTGGCGGCGGAAGTGGGCGCCGAATTTTTTCCATCCGATACCAGTCAGAAGCCGGTCGACATCGCGAATGCAGCGATCGAACACGCACGACGCCAGTTCAAGGATGTGGTGATTGTTGATACGGCAGGTCGTCTGCATGTCGACGACGCAATGATGGCCGAGATCAAGGCCTTGCACCGCGCGGTCAACCCGGTTGAAACCCTGTTTGTGGTGGACAGCATGACAGGCCAGGATGCCGCCAACACGGCAAAGGCGTTCAATGAGGCCTTGCCACTAACCGGTGTGGTGTTGACCAAGACTGATGGCGATGCCCGCGGTGGTGCCGCGCTGTCGATACGCCAGATCACCGGCAAGCCCATTAAGTTCATTGGCGTGGGTGAGAAGACCACGGCATTGGAGCCGTTTTATCCCGACCGCTTGGCGTCACGTATTTTGGGCATGGGCGATGTCCTCAGCCTGATCGAAGAAGTCGAGCGCAAGGTCGATCACAAAAAAGCGGAAAAGCTGGCGAACAAGCTAAAAAAGGGCAAGGGCTTCGATCTGGAGGATTTCCGTGAGCAAATGCTGCAAATGTCCAATATGGGCGGCGTGGGCAAGCTGATGGAGCTGATGCCCGGCATGAGTGGGATCCCCGATAAGGTCAAGGCCCAGGTCAATGATGGCCAGTTCGTGCCGATGATCGCGATTATCAATTCGATGACGCTGCACGAGCGCCAATTTCCTCAAGTCATCAAGGGATCCCGAAAAAAACGCATCGCGGCGGGCTCAGGCACCCAGGTTCAGGCGGTAAACCGGCTCCTCAAGCAGTTTATGCAGATGCAGAAAATGATGAAAAGAATGTCCAAAGGTGGCATGAAGAACATGATGCGGGGCATGGGCGGCAAGTTCCCACCCGGCGGGATGCCCCCACCCGGCGGGATGCCATTCTAACCCCCCTCTCCCCCTGGGAGAGGGCCAAGGTGAGGGTCTTTTTCATTAGCCCTTTCTTTTTCCGAAAATTCTCGTAAAATGCTCGGTTTAGTTGCGCATTCTTCTTATTGAAGGTCAGATTTTCATGGTCACAATTCGTTTATCTCGGGGCGGCGCCAAAAAGCGTCCGTTTTATCACATCGTCGTCACTGACAGCCGCATGAAGCGGGATGGTCGTTACATTGAGCGTCTGGGGTTTTTTAACCCGGTTGCGAAAGGCAATGCGGAAACGCTGCGCATTGATCTGGAGCGCATCGATTTCTGGAAAGGCCGCGGTGCCCAACTGAGTGATCGTGTTGCACAACTGGCCAAAAAGGCAGGTAAGGCGGTAGCGGCTGCTTAAGTCTGACTGCTCGGGGTAACCCGGCATGGCAAACGATATACCCGATGACCTGGTCGTCATCGGAAGAGTCTCCGGCGTTTATGGTGTAAAGGGATGGGTTCGCATCTTTTCCGACACGCAGCCACGAGAAGGCATCTTGGGTTACCGCCCTTGGTATCTGAAGACGCGAGATGGCTGGCAACAGTATGAATTACTCGATGGACAGAAACACGGCAAGGGCGTTGTCGCCCATGTTGATGGTTTTCACGATCGAGACGAGGTGCGGGTACTGATCAACTGCGATATCGGAGTGAGTCGCTCACAGTTTGAGCCGCCGCAGGAAGGCGAATATTTTTGGTCCGACCTTGAAGGTCTCAAGGTGGTGACTACCCAAGGCGTTGATCTTGGTAAGGTCGATAGCCTGATGGAGACCGGCGCCAACGATGTGTTGGTGGTTCACGGAGATCGTGAACGCTTGATCCCGTTTGTACTGGATCATTTTGTGATCTCGGTCGATCTGGAAGCCGGCGTGCTAACCGTCGATTGGGACCCAGAGGACTAGCGATGCGCTTTGATGTCATCACGTTGTTTCCGGAGTTGGTGACATCATTGGTTGGTTCAGGCGTTGCCGGACGCGCACTGGATAACGGTCTGTTTGATTTGCAAACGTGGAATCCACGGGATTTCACCAGCGACCGGCACCGCACCGTGGATGATCGACCGTTTGGTGGTGGTCCGGGCATGGTGATGATGGTTGAGCCGTTGCGCGCCGCGATACAGGCTGCCAAGGCAGACGGCGATGGCGATGCCCATGTGATCTGCATGAGTCCGCAAGGACGACCGCTGGATCAGCAAGGCGTCGAGGAATTATACGCTCGAGAACGGATTATCCTGGTCTCGGGTCGTTATGAAGGGATTGATGAGCGCCTGATGGAACTCGAAATCGACGCGGAATGGTCGATCGGGGACTACGTCCTCAGTGGTGGTGAACTGCCCGCCATGGTGGTGATTGATGCGGTGATGCGTTTGATTCCCGGTGCGCTCGGTGATGAAGATTCGGCTCAGGAAGACTCGTTCGTTGACGGCTTGCTGGATTGTCCGCACTACACTCGTCCGCGGGAGATGGATGGGCTGAGTGTGCCGGATGTATTGCTGGGTGGAAACCATGCCGCGATTAGTCGCTGGCGCGCCAAGCAGTCATTGGGGCGAACCTGGCAGAGACGGCCAGAATTATTGTCGGAACAGGCATTGTCTGCGGAACAACAGAGCCTGTTGAATGAATATATAGAAGAGCATGGGTCGCTGGATCCTAAAGGAAACTGAGCAATGGCTAATTTAATCGAACAACTCGACGCCGAGCAAATGACGGCAGAGATTCCAGAGTTTCGCGCGGGTGATACGCTCGTCGTACAGGTGAAGGTAAAGGAAGGCGAACGCGAACGCCTACAGGCATTTGAAGGTGTGTGTATTGCGGTACGGAATCGTGGTTTGAACTCCGCGTTTACGGTGCGCAAGATTTCACATGGTGAGGGTGTGGAACGAGTCTTTCAGACCTATAGCCCGATGATTGCGAGCATCACCGTTAAGCGCAGTGGCGCCGTGCGACGTTCCAAGTTGTACTATCTGCGTGATCTGCGTGGTAAGGCAGCTCGAATTAAAGAGCGTATTCGCGATCGCAAATAAACAGCGATGGTTTATGGGTATAAAAACGCCATGCGATGCATGGCGTTTTTTTTGGCTAAGAAGAAGTAAGGACAAATCGTGTTAATGGACCGAACATCGCGCGGCGTACGCGGACTGATCATTTTTCTCGTTTTGGTTACCTTTGTGGTGACGGTTAAGCCGATCATTATTAAATACGTGGCGCTGCGCTGGATGTCCGACCAGGGTTTGCACCCGGTCGTGATCGAGGATGTCGATTTTAATCCCTTTCTGGGCAAGTTTCGGGTACTCGGTGTCAGTGTGGGTCTGGATGGCGATAGCGTTCTCGAGATCCAGAAATTGTCGCTACGAGTTGACTGGTTACCGCTGTTTAAAAACCGGATTCAAATTGAATCGATTGGGATTCAGGGTGCATCGCTCAGTATCGTGCAGATCGAGGATCAGTTACGTGTGGCCGGTCTGTTGATTCCATCCGTCGCTTCAGGGGAGTCGGTTAGTGGTTCGGAATGGCAGTTGGCGCTAGACTCTCTGCATATAACCGACACAGTGGTTAATTATCAACGTCCGGAATTTCAGCGCTTGCTGTCGATCTCGACGTTCAGCCTCGCCAATCTGGTGCAATGGTCTCCAGATAATCAGACCAGCATCTCGTTGCGAGCCGACCTCAATAATCAGCCGCTGAGCGTGGATGCAACCTTGCAGCCATTTGCCCCTGAGTTGAATGTCGACTGGCAGATGGCACTCGACGCGATTGATATCACACCACTGGCCAAGCTCTCTGGGCAATTATTCGATGGACAGGTTGACGCGCAGTTGCGTGGAACCGTTGTCCGCAATGAGGCCGGTCTTACTGAGTTGGCGCAAACCGGTTTGCTGAGTCTCTCGCAACTTGAATGGAAACACGCTAGTGAAATTCTCTCTGTCGCAGCTATCGAGTGGGATATAAACTCCTCCATTCACATCGAAGATGAAGCGAATCTGAAATACTCGGTGGATGGCCCCCTGTCGATTCAACAGTTGGCATTGGCGTCGGGTGATGGGCCCGCGTTGATCGAATTGCAAAAACTGACATCGTCGCGATTACAGTTCGATAGTGTGGACGGTCTGGACTTGGGTAGCCTCGTCCTGAGTCAATTGAGAGTGAATGTACGGCGTGCCGAGGACGGTCAACTACAGGGTATGCCTATGCAAACCGCGGAGTCGAATGATAAAGCCATAGATGCTGATGCAGCATCGCTGCGCACGCGCTGGGCCGATATCCACATCGAGCATGGTCGCATCCGGTTTTCGGACCAGTCTGTCACCCCGGCGTTTGAACAGACGCTGGCTATCGACTCGTTAAGACTCGGTGCGCTGGACAGTGAGCAGCCAGAGCGAGCGGCGAGTCTGGATATCAAGGGCACGATCGGTGAACACTCTACGTTAAGCACCCAAGGCAAACTGGCCGCGTTCAGCCAGCCTCTGGCGCTTGAGTTAAAGACCGAAATCTCGGCGTTGGAATTACCGCCGATGTCCTCCTATACCCGCGATGTACTGGGTTATGTATTGACCAGCGGGCAGATCAATACAACGTTGGATTTAACCATCAAGCAGGGCCGCTTTGAGGGCAGTCAGTCGATCAAGCTATCACAGCTAACGGTTGAGGCAGCGCTGGATGAAGAGGGTAACCCGATTCAGATCGATGCCCCAGTGCCACTGGACACCGGTCTTGCGATGCTGCGTGACGGTGATGACAACATCAGTATGGATATTCCGATCAGCGGCGATATGGAGAATCCGGAGTTTGATGTCAGCTCAGTGATCCGTCAAGCGATCGGCAAGGCCATTGCCAGCGCGTCCATGACCTATTTGAAGTTCGCATTGCAGCCCTATGGCGCGATTCTCGCAGCGACCAATCTGATTCAGGATGCACAGAAACAAGCCGAATCGGCAGCACTTCAGGCCATCGAGTTTGACGCGGGCAGTCTGGCTCTGGGTCCGCAAGCCCAAGATTACATCCCCAAGCTGGCCAAATTGCTCGGCGCTCGCCCCCAGTTGACGTTAAAACTCTGTGGCATGGCCAGCGAGGCCGAGCGCCAGATTGAGTCGGAGAACAAAGATAAAGAACCCGAGGCGCTGACTGATGCAGCGCTGCTTGAACTGGCGCGTGGTCGAGCGCTGGCCGTTAAAACCGAGATGATCGAACGACACGGCGTGTCGGCAGAACGCCTGTTTGTCTGCCACCCGGCGATCGGGCCCGAACGGGATGCCACGCCCAGGGTTGAGTTGAAGCTGTAGACCTGTTGAGATATCGGCAACCGTAGTGGGAGAGGGAGTTTGTTGCGGGCACCAATGAGACTTCGTTGTCATGACGCGGTTGAGTGAGTCAGAGGTTTCTATAAGTTGAATAAAGTGCGTGTATGGGTTCTGTTGGTTTCCATGACCCCCTGGTGTCAGGCGGCGGATCTGCGCGACACATTATCATTGATCGAACGTTCGCAACCAGCACTGGCGCAGGACATGATCGGTTGGGAAGCCTGGGAGGCGATTCGTCTCAGCGCCTTCGAGAAGGCGGGTCGTTGGGCGCAGGCAGTCGATCGTGTGGATCTGTACGGTATCCAGCTGTCCGCTGATTTTCTGTTTGATGCTCACGTCCGGCAGGCGCAGGCCCATTTGCAGTTAGGGCAAGGTACGCGTGCCCGGCTCACACTGCGCGGCTTGATCTGGAACGACCATTCGCTATCGGTTGAGCAACTGACGCAGCTGAGAGTCATGGTGATTCGCAGTTATCTGCTGGATCAATCGGCCGACGATGCCTATGTTGCCGCACGCAAATTACGTCAAGATGGTCACGCCGAGGACGTTGAGCTAACCGCGCTTTACATACGCGCATTGTTGTTGACGGCGCGTTACCCACGCGCGGCAGATGTGTTGTCCAGCAGCCAGGCATTGGACGATGTGGTGTTATTGCAGATCGCCAATCTGTTGTCAGAACAGGGTTCGACCGAGGGCGTGTGGGCCGGGATTTCGGCCTTGTTGGCCGACATCAATCTGGATGCCGATGTTCGGCAGTACGGCTGGCAAGTTTTGGCGACCGTTGCGGACAGTGCGGGTATGCACGATGAGCGTCTACGGGCGCTGGAACAGGCGTTGGTATCCACCAAATCCGCTGCGCCGATGCTTGCACACACACTTATTACGGCAGATGATCTGTGGGATGCCTACGTTCAGGCGGGACAGCGTTTGGGTAATCAACATCAACTACTGATTGGCGATGATGCCGCGTGGCTTGCAGCGGCAGATGATTCCGGTCAGGCTCGTTATATGCTTGCGGTCGTGGCGCTCTCGAGTGCGGATGAGCGCTTCCGTGAGGAGGCGCATCGGCGGCTAAATTCGACTATCCCTGATGATATCGACGGCCACGCACTGCGGGCTTTGTTGTATCGCGGTACCGCGCGGGTGCCTTACCTGATGGTGCCTGAATCGATTCGTTTGCAAGTCGCGCGTGAGAGTGTGTATGAAACACTTTGATCTCACCAGGATGGTCGTGATTGACAGCCCGCTGGGTCTGCTCGAGTTAACTACCGAGGGCGACCAGTTGTGTGCGCTTCGCTTTATTGACCAGACTTCACCACACCCCCGATCGGCGAGTGGGTTTGCGCGCGAGGTTCAACATGAACTCGAGGCCTATTTTAATAACCCGATGCATACGTTTGAGATACCGCTAAACTTGCAGGGAACCGAGTTTCAACGCCGGGTCTGGAACGCGCTGGCACACATACCACCCGCCTCTACGTTGACCTATGCCCAGCTTGCCCAACAGGTTCACAGTGGCGCGCGTGCGGTGGGCAATGCCTGTCGGTGGAATCCGGTTCCGATCGTACGACCTTGTCATCGAGTGGTTTCCGTTAATGGCAATGGAGGCTATGCCGGCGCGGTTGAGGGCGACGTGTTGCAGCGAAAACGGTGGTTGTTGCTGCACGAGAGCTGCCAAATACAATGGGCTAATGTCTGAGTCCGACGCCATCATTGAGCATTTTCTCGATGCCATGTGGATGGAACGTGGCCTCAGCGCGAACACTCTTAACGCCTATCGCAGTGACTTGAGATTGACCGCGATCTGGTTGAGCAGGCAATCCAGTGATCTATTGCTGGCCTCGCGCACGCTCTTGTTAGGCTATCTGGCTGAGCGCAGCATCGAGGGCGTGTCCGCACGTACACTGTCGCGAATTTTGTCATCTTTGCGACGCTTCTATCAGTATCAAGTCCATCATGGGGTCATTGCGATAGACCCGACCATCGATATCGAATCCCCGAAATTGGGACATACCTTGCCCATGACGTTGTCGGAACACGATGTTGAGCAATTGCTCATCGCACCGGATACGACTACGGCGTTGGGCTTGCGTGATCGAGCCATGTTGGAGTTGCTGTATGCGAGCGGCTTGCGCGTATCGGAACTCGTGTCGCTGACACTGGAGCAGATCAATCTGCGCCAAGGCGTTGTGCGCCTGATTGGCAAAGGTAATAAGGAACGTCTGGTGCCGATGGGTGAGGAGGCGCTCGAAAGGGTGGTCGACTACGTGGGTGACGTGCGCCCGGATTTTATTCGCGATCACGCGGTATCGACGATATTTTTAACCAACCGGGGGCAGGGCATGACGCGCCAGGCCTTTTGGCATTTGATTCGCAAGCACGCGGCGCGCGCGGGGATACGCGGGGATTTATCTCCGCATACGCTACGTCACGCCTTCGCCACCCATTTGATTAATCACGGAGCCGATCTGCGCGTGGTGCAAATGCTGCTGGGCCACAGCGATTTGTCCACCACGCAGATTTACACCCATGTGGCGCGAGAACGCCTGAAAACCCTGCATGAGGCCCATCACCCCAGGGGATAATGTTCGTGTATTATGGGGATCTTTATGGATGATCCGTGGTCATATACGCGGTCACTAGCGATTTCGAGGCGTTTTTGTGCGATTTTTCAGACGATTACTGGCAGGCCTGATGGCCGCCCTGTTACCACTGCTGGTCAGCGCCGCGTCGACGCTTGAGGAGGTCGAGGCGAGGGTCACTCAGATGTTGGCCGACGAGAAGCCCGACAGCGTGCTTGAGACCCCGATTCAGGGTCTGTACGAGGTCATTTTTGGTGGACAGTTGTTGTACATGACCGAAGATGGGCGTTATGTCGTGCGTGGCGAACTCATCGATATGCTCACTGGCAAGAATCTGACTGAGCCGCGTCGCGACAAGATGCGTGCGGATACGCTGGCCAAGGTATCGGATGATGATGTCATCCTGTTTTCTCCCAAAAACCCCAAACACACGGTCACGGTATTTACCGATATCGACTGTGGCTATTGCCGCAAGTTGCACGGACAAGTGGCGCAGTATAACGACCTCGGTATTGCCATTCGCTATATGCTGTTTCCACGCAGTGGTCCCAAGGGGGAATCATGGGTCAAGGCGGAGTCCGTCTGGTGCTCCGCAGATCAGCAGAAGGCGATGACGCAGGCGAAGGGGGGGCGTTCGGTAAAGACCACGAGCTGTGAAAATCCGATTGCGATGCATTATTCGCTCGGTAAGAAGGTTGGTGTTGAGGGAACCCCCGCCATTTATTTTGAGTCGGGCAAATCCGTGCCGGGCTATATGCCTCCAGCCAAGTTGCTCCAAGAGCTAGAGAAGAGCGTAAGTCTATAGTCGAGCCTCATTCGACAACCAGAGAACTCCTGAACCGTTGCCTGCAGGCAGGCCTGTCGGCGGTGAATGGTCGACGCTGTGTGGCAAGTCATTTGTCGGATGCGCCGGTTGCGGCGGACAATCTCTATGTGGTCGCGATTGGTAAGGCGGCCTGCTCGATGGCGCTGGGTGCGGACGATGCGTTCGGTATCGCGGGCCATCAAGGTAAGGCGCTGTTGCTAATCGGTCGTGATGACTGTGCCGCGCCACTAAACTCGTTCGCCTCGGTTCAAACGCTTATCAGTAGCCATCCGCTGCCGGATCAGCGCAGCCTTGCGGCAGGGGATGCACTGGTCCACTTTCTGGAGCAGGCTCCCGCCACCGCCGAGTTCGTTTTTCTTCTGTCCGGTGGTGCATCGGCACTGGTTGAGGTCTTGGCGGATGGCGTAATACTGTCTGACCTGCAACGTGCCAACCACTGGTTGCTGGGCAGTGGTCTGCCGATCCAAACCATCAATCAAGTGCGTCGGTGCCTGTCGAAGATCAAGGGTGGCAAGTTGCTTGCCAATCTGCGTGGTCGTGTTTGTCGCGTGTTGCTGATCTCCGATGTGATGGGTGACGATCCGGGTATGATCGGATCGGGTCTGTTGACACCACCGAGTGATGCTCGGGTTGATCTGACCGCGGTGCCGGAGTGGTTGCAGTCATTGTGTGCGGCGAATACCGACGCGCCTAACGGTTTGGTGGAGACAAGTATTATCGCCCGTAACGGCGATGCCGTCGAAGCGATAGTCGCCTATGCAACCAAGCAGGGCTTTACTGTGACGGTTGCTCCCGAGATGTTGGGTGGTGACGTCGAGACCGCCGCAGGGCATATCGCTGGCGTGGTTCTGAACGCTGATCCAGGCTTGTATTTATGGGGTGGCGAAACCACAGTGCAGTTGCCGGACACCCCGGGGCGTGGGGGTCGTAATCAGCATCTGGGCCTATTGTTGGCTCAACACATGAAAGGCAGGGCGGGCATCACGCTGATGTGTGTGGGCACCGATGGCAGCGATGGCAATAGCGATGATACGGGAACGATAGTGGATGGCGGTACGGTAGCACGAGGCCATGCACATGGTGGGAACGTCGACAACGCGATCAGGCGATTTGATTCTGGAGGTTTTCTTGCACTGTCAGGTGATCTGGTGAACACGGGCCCAACGGGAACCAACGTCATGGATCTGGTAATGGTGGTAGTCGAGCATGTCGATGCGTAGCTTGTTTGTTGAAACCCTGCAGTGTCTGGTTTGTTTCGAGGTGGAATCGAAGCTAGCGTCGACGGCTGAACTGATGTCGTTGTGGCAGCACGGCCAGCTTGAGGTCGCAGACGATCATGCGTTTACAGACGTCGAGTATCCGGGGCGGCCCGATAAACCCGTGTTGGTTGATCCGCGAGCGTTACCGCAGCGAAAGTTATCCAGTCCCGAAGGGGTAGGTGCCTTTGTTCATGCCCTTGCACACATCGAATTTAATGCGATTAATTTGGCCTTGGATGCAGTCTACCGCTTTCGTGGTTTGCCCGACGAGTTTTACGCCGACTGGTTGTCGGTTGCCGCCGATGAGGCGCGTCACTTTCGTTTGTTGTCGGCGCGCCTGTCCGAGTTGGGCTGGTCGTACGGCGATTTTGATGCACATGACGGTCTGTGGGATGCAGCAAGGCGCAGTGCGCATGATCCGATGGTGAGAATGGCGTTGATACCGAGGGTATTCGAGGCACGTGGTCTCGATGTTGCACCGGGAATGATCAAACGTCTGGATGCGCTGGGTGATCGCGATACGGCGGCGATACTGGAAGTCATATTGGCTGATGAGGTCGCGCATGTTGAGGCGGGGTCACGTTGGTTTCGTTATTTTTGTGATCAGCGCGGACTGAATTCCGATCAGGTCTTTGCGGATTTACTGGAGGAGTATGGGTTGGCGGGTAAGCGTTCCGGGCCGATGCATCGTGAGGCGCGGTTGCGGGCCGGGTTTTCGGAGAATGAGTTGGAGTTTTTGTAAAGCCGTGCCGCGTATGGTGTCTCAGACGGTTGTAAAAGACTCGCTGTGACGCGGCTACTCGATGACTTCCTCTACACAACCAGATTCGCTACAGACCAACGTCGCGCCCTCGGTGACCCACTCGCGTAAAACGTAGCGGTGTGCCGTGTTGCCGTCGAGATCAAATTCATGGTGTGCATGGCGGTGCGTATGACCGTGTATCAGATGGCTGACCTGATGTTCGCGCATCGCATCACTCACCGCATCCAAATTAACATCCATGATCGCAGCTGGGGTTAGTTCTTTATTGGCCTGACTCTTTTTGCGTGCCGCACTGGCCATGGCCAGTCGCGCATCCAGTGGGTGTGCCAACAGTTGTGCCTTGCCTTGTTCGGTATAGGCGGTCGCGCGGTACTCTTGATGCTTGAGGTCATCGGTACACAGGCTGTCGCCGTGCATCAGCAGGGTCGCTTGTCCATAGAGGTTGATTACGGACGGGTCGGTTAGCAGGGAGGCGCCAGTGCGTTCACTAAAAGCCTGAGCAATCAGGAAGTCGCGATTACCGTGCATAAAAAAAACCGCGGTACCGGCATCAACTAACGATTTGATGCTGGCCTCGATGCGCTCGTTGGCCTCGCAGCGATCGTCGTCGCCAACCCAGGCCTCGAACAGGTCACCGAGGATGTACAGGGCATCGATACCGGGTGCGCGGTCGCGCATGAAGGTCTCGAACAAGGTCAGTGTGTGAGGGCGTTCCTCACACAGATGGAGGTCTGATATAAAAAGGGTTTGCTTGGCGATGATGGTCTAGCCTAGTCGTCAACCACAATGCTTTCGATGATCACATCACTGGTTGGAACATCACCATGCCCATGAGAGTTGCCGGTGGGAACAGCCTTGATCTTTTCGACCACGTCCATTCCCTCGGTGACTTTGGCAAACACACAGTAACCCCATCCTTGTGCCGTTTCAGCGGTGAAGTCGAGAAACTTGTTGTCCGAGACGTTGATGAAAAATTGTGCGGTCGCGGAATGCGGGTCGCTGGTACGCGCCATTGCCAGCGTTCCGATTTCGTTTGACAGGCCATTGCTGGCTTCGTTCTCGATCGCAGCATGGGTGTCTTTGTGTTCCAGTCCCGGATTGAAGCCGCCGCCCTGAATCATGAAATTGGAAATCACGCGGTGAAAAATCGTAGCATCATAAAAGCCATCCCGGGCATATTCGAGAAAATTGGCGACCGTCTTGGGCGCCTTGTCTGCGTATAACTCGATTTTGATGACGCCAAAGCTGGTGTTCATCGTGACCATGAATAACTCCTGTGGTAACTCGTGTTACTAAATCAATGAAATGTTTTTAATGACAACCGGAGTCTTGGGGACATCACGTCGTCCCTGATGAACGCCGGTCTCGACTTTGGCGATGGCATCAACGATGTCCATGCCCTTGGTGACCTTGCCAAATACGGTATAACCCCAGCCGCGCGTACTCTCAGCCGTGTGGTTGAGCATGGCGTTGTCGATCAGGTTGATAAAGAACTGGGACGTGGCTGAATTCGGTGCATTGGTGCGTGCCATGGCAATGGTGCCGCGATCATTATTCAGTCCATTGTTGGCTTCGATCTTGATCGCATCACGGGTGGTCTTTTTGCTGAACGACTCATCCATGCCGCCGCCCTGAATCATAAAGTTGGGGATGACACGATGAAACAGGGTTCCGGCATAGAATCCCTCAGTGATATAGGCGCGAAAGTTGTCGACCGTAATGGGCGCTTTTTCGGCGTCTAACTGAACTTCAATATTGCCCATTGAGGTTTCAATGAGTATCGCGGAAGGGGCGGTTTTTGCGGCTGTGCCTTCCTCGGCATGGGCACTGATGCCAAAGCCCAGCCAGACTAGGGCCAACATCGGCATGGTGCGGGCAAGTAATTGACCAAACATTTTCGTTAATCACCTAAATTCATTGGAAAAACGGCATGATAACGGGTTTGTTGAGGCAACGAAAGCGTATAAACTTGCGCCCATGCTGACTATCTACAATACTCTGGGCCGGCAAAAACAGCCGTTTACCCCCATTGAGCCGGGTAAGGCCCGTATGTACGTGTGTGGCATGACGGTTTACGACTACTGCCATCTTGGCCATGCCCGGGTTTTGGTGGTGTTCGACATCGTTGCCCGGCACCTGCGCGCCTCTGGTTATGACCTGACCTATATCCGCAATATCACTGATATTGACGACAAAATCATCCAAAGAGCCAATGAAAACGATGAATCTATCGGTGAGCTGACCCAGCGTTTTATCGCCGCGATGCATGAGGACTGCGACGCGCTCGGCGTGATGGCCCCCGATCAGGAGCCGCGTGCCACCGATTCGATGGATGACATCATTCATATGATTCGGACCCTGATAGACAAGGGGTATGCCTATGTTGGCGACAATCAGGATGTTTACTACTCAGTGTCTGCGTTCGAGTCCTATGGCGCGTTGTCCGGTAAACGACTTGAGGATCTGCGTGCGGGAGAGCGGGTCGAAGTCAATATCAGCAAGCGTGACCCGATGGATTTCGTGCTGTGGAAGGCCGCCAAACCCGACGAGCCGAGCTGGGCGTCGCCTTGGGGTGATGGTCGACCCGGATGGCACATCGAGTGCTCAGCGATGTCGACACGTTGCCTCGGTGACCACTTTGATATTCACGGGGGTGGCATGGATTTGCAGTTTCCGCATCACGAAAATGAAATCGCACAGTCCGAGGCAGCGACGGGTTGCAAGTTTGCCAACGTCTGGATGCACAATGGCTTTGTGCGCATCAACGAAGAAAAGATGTCGAAGTCGCTGGGTAACTTTTTTACCGTCCGCGAAGTGCTGGAACGCTATCGTGCAGAAGAAATCCGCTATTTTATTCTTACCAGTCATTATCGTAGCCCGTTGAACTATTCGGATGCGCCACTGGATGCCGCGCGCGGATCATTGATGCGTTTGTATACGTCGATGAAAGGCTTAAACACCGATGCCGATGTGGGTGACGGGTCGGATTACACGGTTCGTTTTAACGCCGCGATGGATGATGATTTTAATACCCCCGAGGCTCTGGCGGTGTTGTTTGAGCTGGCGCGTGATGTGAACAAGCTACGCTCGGGGGATGTTGCGGGCGCCGCTGTTCTGGCGGCCGAGATGAAGTCACTGGCGGGGCGGTTGGGTATTCTGCAAGAGAGTCCGGAAGCTTGGTTAAAGGGCGAGAGCAGCAACGACGGATTGTCTGATGATGACATCGACGCGCTGATCGAAGGTCGACGTGCCGCACGCGACAACAAGGATTGGGCAGAAGCGGATCGCATTCGGGACGAGTTGGACGCAGCCGGGATCGTGCTGGAAGACAGTGCGGGTACTACGACTTGGCGTCGCAACCTGTAGGAGCGGGTCTAGTCGCGCCGCTCTGCCGCGTTAAGCGTGTTTGCCAACAGGGTCGCCACCGTCATCGGCCCAACCCCACCCGGAACCGGCGTAATCCAGGCCGCACGCTGTGACGCCCGTTCAAACTCAACATCACCGACCAATCGTCCATCCTCAAGTCGATTGATACCGACATCAATCACAATCGCGCCGGCTTTGATCCAGTCTCCCTGAATAAACTCGGGTCGCCCAACCGCAGCGACAAGCAGATCTGCCCGCGCGACCTTGTCGGCCAGATTTTTGGTTCGGCTATGACAAATCGTCACGGTACAACGAGCCGCGAGCAGCTCCATCGCCATCGGTCGACCAACGATATTGGATTGACCCACCACCACCGCATCCAGGCCCGCGAGATCCATCTCGGTATGCTCCAGCATGGTCATCACGCCACGCGGGGTGCATGAGCGCATGGTGGGCAACCGCAGCGCCATACGGCCGACGTTATAGGGATGAAATCCATCCACGTCCTTGCCGGGATCGATGCGCTCAATCACCCTCTCGGGATCAATATGCTCGGGTAATGGCAGCTGCACGAGAATGCCATCGATATCGTCGTCTGCATTCAGCGCATCGATATGCTGCAACAGCTCGTCCTGAGACGTGTCTGCGGGCATATCAAAGGCAACTGAATGGAACCCGACCTCGTCACAGGATTTACGCTTATTGCGCACGTAGACTTCAGATGCGGGATCAGAGCCAACCAGCAGCACGGCAAGCCCCGGCTGTTTCAGGCCGTTTTCCAGCCGGTTTTTCACCGCAATCCGGACTTTTTCCTGAACCTCGGCGGCGATCGACTTTCCATCGAGAATTTTTGCGCTCATGTTGGCCGGTGCAGGGGTGGACATGCGCCCATGATACCCGCAACCGCCAATCCACGCATACCCCGCGCACCGTGAATTGACGCTGAATTGTCCCCCGCGTATCATGCCGGATTCCCTGTGTGATCGGCGAGATTTCATCGAAATCCAGATCGGCAGAGGACAGAATTTCGGGGTGTAGCGCAGCCTGGTAGCGCAATTGCTTTGGGAGCAATGGGTCGGGGGTTCGAATCCCTCCACCCCGACCAATATTTATCGAAGTCTCCAGGGATTTCATCAGTGAGTTCAGACCTCGCGCCCGTAGCTCAACCGGATAGAGCACCGGCCTTCTAAGCCGGGGGTTGCAGGTTCGAGTCCTGCCGGGCGCGCCATACATCTATTATGGTCTGAACGCATATTGGACAGCTCGGAAGATTTTATGGCGGTGGTAGCTCAGTTGGTAGAGCAGTGGATTGTGATTCCGCTGGTCGCGGGTTCGAGCCCCGTCCATCGCCCCATTTTACATCTGTCCTAATAGGGGACAGACCACGGTTTAATC
>JYMV01052603.1_pt1 | contig 25311 bp, 21 predicted proteins | sample 338911 | NCBI WGS metagenome assembly JYMV01 (sample SAMN03354496, study PRJNA234377) | hydrothermal vent metagenome | biome: Deep sea; feature: Hydrothermal plumes at the Eastern Lau Spreading Center, Western Pacific Ocean; material: Seawater | place: Tonga | collected 2009 | depth 2000 m m
TTTCTATATTGACCAGGATGGAAATATTCATGAGGATGAGTGGGATTTTTCATCCGGCGAAAAAGTGAAGAATTCCCTCATTGATAAGATATATTATATCCGTTACGGTCAGCGCTGGGATCCATTCTATTTCCGTGCCGGCGCTTTGGACCGCGTGACCATGGGGCAGGGTATCCTGGTAAGCGGGTATTCAAATTCCATACTCTATCCCCAGGTGCGGAAAGTGGGCCTGGAAGCACGCTTCAAAGCGTTTGGACTGGGTTTTTACGGATTCACGAACGATTTTAAGGAAAACCTGGGGCTCTCCGGTCTCCGGGTATCTGGCCCTGTGCCAGGTGGTATTACGCTCGGTGTTTCATTTGCCGGAGACCGAAACCAGTATCTGGGCTTGCGGGATGGTGATGGCGATGGCCGGCCAGACCTGGTGGATGATTTTCCTGGTAATAAAGATTACTGGCTTGATACGGATGGGGACGGGCTGGCGGATGTCGACCCGGGCGAGTGGGATATAGATGGTGATGGGATCACCGATACCCTGGACAGTGATATCCCGGGCTGGGACCTGGATACAACCATTGTACTTGATGACAGCATTTTCACCAAGCCGGAGCCCTTGAACGTGAATGAGGAAAGCGAAGCCGTTTACGCGATAGCCCTGGATGCCGGCATGCCCCTTATCTCAGAAGGGAACATGTCTGTGGCGGTTTACGCTCAGTTCGCCGGGCTGATTGGGAAAACCATTGACCCCGTCACTGGAGCGGATACATCTTTGGGAACAGGGATCATACCATTTGGAATTTCTGCCAAGTTCGGGCCGGCCCGTTTTAATCTGGAATACCGGATGATGCCCCAGGGAAGGTTTGAGTTTGGCTACTGGAACCGATCCTACGAGATCGAACGGGCCACATTTTCTACCGCAGGGCTCGATCCTATGCTGGGCGGAAATACCGGCCAGATCATTACCAAGGCCAGCAAGCTGGGCAAGTATGGGAAACAGAAAGGGTATTATTCTACTCTCACAGTGGATCTGGGATCACTTTTAGATGTAACCATGGCCTACCAGAATTTGTTTGGCAGGCAATGGGATAATGTTAGCCAGGATTTTATCGAAGAGACCAACCAGACTTTCCTGGCCACCATCCAGCTGAAGAAATCCATCAGTAAGGTCCAGACCGCCCGTTGGTATTATCAGCAGCGCAATGTACCCAATCCCTTTGATTTCGAATACACGGAGAATACCATTATGGGTTATAGGGTAGCACTGGAACTGGGCAGTGGTATGGTCCTGAACTATATATTCCGCCGCTCATTCCAGGACCTGGATGGAGACGGCAAGGTGGACGGACCTGATGAGACTGTTAATATGACCAGCATTGAGACAAGTTTTTCATTCTAGGAATGAAAACAGCGGACATCCGCCAGGGATTTATCGACTTTTTTGAATCGAAGGAACACCGTTTCGTCCGCAGTGCTCCTGTAGTACCATTTGACGATCCCACATTGCTTTTCACCAATGCCGGCATGAACCAGTTCAAACCTATTTTTCTCGGCGAATCGGATCCTGAATTCCTGCGCGTAGTGAACAGCCAGAAATGTATCAGGGTCAGTGGTAAGCATAATGATCTTGAAGAAGTGGGGCTGGATGCTTTTCACCATACATTCTTTGAGATGCTCGGCAACTGGTCATTTGGGGATTATTATAAGGCAGAAGCGATCCAGTGGTCCTGGGAACTGTTTACAGATGTCTGGGGGTTGGACAAGAACCGTCTCTGGGTATCGGTTTATAAAGATGATGACGAAGCGTTCGATCTTTGGACCGAGGTAACAGACATCGCTCATGACCGGGTTTTGAGATTTGGGAAAAAAGACAATTTCTGGGAAATGGGAGAGACGGGTCCCTGTGGTCCCTGCTCCGAGATACATTATTTTGTAGGTAGTGACCCTGAGAAGCAATCGAGTGCCGGTGTGAATGCCAATGATGAGTACTGGGAACTATGGAACCTGGTCTTTATCCAGAGCGAACGGCACGAAGATGGTTCCCTGAGCGACCTGCCAGCAAAGCACGTGGATACCGGAGCAGGCTTGGAACGGATCGCCTGTGTTCTCCAGGGTAAGACCAGTAATTATGATACAGATCTTTTCCTGCCCATTATAGAAAAATTAGAAGAGCTGGCCGATTCTTCGTATGAAAAGGATCCTGTACCCCATCGGGTTATTGCGGACCATATCCGGATGCTGTGTTTTGCCATTGCGGATGGGGCGCTCCCATCCAATGAAGGCCGCGGCTATGTCCTGCGCCGTATCCTCCGCCGGGCTGCACGCTTTGGCCGGAATTTGGATCTCCATGACCCCTTCCTCTATAAACTGGTTCCCGCTGTTGGTGACATCATGGGCGATACCTTTCCGGAAGTAGTTGAAAAACTGACTCACCTTGAGCTGGTGATTGGTACGGAAGAAACATCTTTCAATCAGACCCTGGACCGAGGACTGAGTCATTTTGATAAAATGGTTGCTGGTTTGGGTGGGAAAGAAATATCTGGTGCCGAAGCATTCCGGCTTTATGATACCTATGGGTTTCCTCTGGATCTTACCCAGCTCATGGCCCGGGAACAGGGGTTATCGGTAGATGGATCTGGATTTGATGAGGCTATGGCCGCCCAGCGACAGCAGGGTCGTGAATCAGGGAAATTTCAGCGCGATGCCCAGGCGCTGGATTGGGATGTGGTTTCGGAAGGTGAAGATTCAAAGTTCTTGGGTTACGAGACCCTTAAGAGCCAGGCAGATATTCGCCGCTATGCTGTTAGCAATGGGCAAACACTGGTGGTATTAGACAGGACACCGTTTTATGCTGAATCTGGTGGACAGGTGGGTGATACGGGCCGAATAGAGAGTGCTGGTGTGGATCTGGCTGTCTTGGATGTACAGAAGGATGGCGAATCTTTCATCCATATTTGCAGCGGTAGCCTGGATGGCCAAGCACTCAAAGGTAGCGCAGTAACCTGTACTGTAGATGGAACCCGGCGCCAGCATATCCGCCGAAATCACACTGCTACCCACTTACTCCATGCAGCGCTGAAGCAAGTTTTGGGTGACCATGTGCAGCAGGCTGGGTCCTTGGTTCATCCGGATTATTTGCGGTTTGACCTGACCTATTTTGAAAAAATAACTCCGGATCATATTGTTGAAATTGAAAATATTGTAAATGAAGAAATTCTTTTAAATAGGGAATTAAGAGTATCAGTTAAAGCATTTGATGAAGCTAAGAAAGAAGGTGTGGTTGCCATGTTCGGTGAAAAGTATGGTGATCGGGTGCGGGTGGTAGCGGCAGGGGACTTTTCCAAGGAGCTCTGCGGCGGCACACACGTGGATAGGACCGGAGATATTGGCCTTTTTAAGATCACCGAAGAGTCATCCCTGGCTGCTGGGGTGCGGCGCATGGTAGCTGTTACGGGAAAACACGCGGTGAGCCTGGCTCAAAAACAAACGGAAACACTGACAGATCTGCAGTCGCTGTTAAACTGCGCCACTGACCAGTTGTCTGAAAGGGTAGAAAAACTGTTGGCCGACCGCAAAGATCTGGGGAAGAAACTGAAGCAGCGGCAGGCATTGGGCGGTTCCGATATCAGCGGTTGGGTTGCCAATGCGGACCCTGTTGGTGATTACCAGTTTGTTCTGGAACTGGCAGATGCAGCTGATTTGGATAACCTGAAACAGCTGGGTGATCAATTATTATTGAAGATAAAAAGCGGGATAGGAATCCTGTTCTATACCGGTGAAGACAAGCCTTCTGCTGTGGTTGTAGTAACTAATGACCTGAATGAGCGTGGGCTCAAGGCAGGCTCCCTGGCAAAGGAGATCGGGGCCCTTATGGGCGGCGGCGGCGGCGGTAAACCACATCTTGCCACTGCTGGTGGACGAGACTTGCAGCTGGTTAAAGTAGCCATGGAAAGTACCCGTGAACTTGTTCGTGGAAAACTAAATAATTTGTAAGCTAACCCATGCAGTACAGCGCTATTGACCATGATTACATGGTCTATGTGGAAAAAAATGAAAAGATCATGGATACCCTGACAAAATTTTGCAAAGAAAAGGAAATTCTAAATGCCCAGTTATCCGGAATTGGGGCTGTCAAGGCCATCGAACTGGGTGCATATGATTTGGGAAATAGGGAATATACCAGACAGTATTTCGATGATGCATGGGAACTGGTCAGTTATCAGGGGAATGTGACCCTGAAGGAGGATAAACCATTCATTCATGCCCATATCACTATTTCCAATCATGATATGAATACAAGGGGAGGTCATCTGTTTGAAGCCAAAGTGGCAGTGGTTGGCGAATTCTTTTTTGCGCACGGTCGATAATACTGTTCATCGCCAACTTAATAATGAAGTAGGGCTTCCAACCTGGTGCCTGTTAGAGAGAGTGGAATAATTATGGATAGAAAGATCATACATACCTATAGTGCTCCCGGTGCCGTGGGAACCTATAACCAGGCCGTTCAAGCACATGGATTTATATATACGTCTGGACAGGTGGGGCTCGTTCCAGCAACCGGTGAGCTAATAGATGGGGGCACCAAGGCTGAAGCGATACAGGTGCTGAAAAACATAAGGGCTATCCTGGAAGCAGCCGGTTCATCACTGAGCGACATAATGAAATTAACTGTCTATATTGTGGATATAAGCGAATTTTCCCAGATCAATGAAGCTTTCCAGGAATTTTTTGGCAATATTGATTTTCCGGCCCGCTCCACAGTGGAAGTATCCGCTCTGCCCATTGGCGCCCGGATTGAGATCGATTGTGTGGCCCTGGCCGGTGAATGAGTATTCCGCGTATCTTTTTTATAGCCTGTTTGCTATGTCCGCTGTTTGGTGATGAAATCGATTCCACACAGTTAAAGAACCCGAAAATAGCTTTTATATCGGCAGTGATACCTGGCGGCGGCCAGATTTATAATGGCAAGTTATTCAAGGCATTATCACTGGTAGTTCTCGAAGGTATGGCTTACAATTCCTGGTTAGAAAATGCCGCCATTTACAAAGATTATGACACCGATGATTATCCACTGCGAAAACACCGGTATCTTGAAAAGCGGAATAAGTATGCCTGGTGGGTCGGATTTATTTATGTTTACGGGATGATCGACGCTGTTGTGGATGCTCATTTGAGTCCGTTCAACGATGTTATGGCATCCCCAATTGAACTGGAACCAAAAAGTGGAGAAGATAATGAGTAATGGGCGTGAACAGTGGGGGACAAGGTTAGGCTTTATTCTGGCTGCATCCGGTTCGGCGGTTGGTATCGGCAATATCTGGAAATATCCCCACATGGCAGGCCAGAATGGCGGCGCAGCGTTTACACTTGTTTATCTGATATGTATCGCATTGGTAGGATTGCCCATCATTGTGGGAGAATTCGTTCTGGGCCGTAAGACCCAATTGAGCCCTGTAGGAGCCTATGATCAGATTGCTCCCGGCTCTTTTTGGAAATGGGTCGGGTTCTTAGGTGTCGCGTCAGCATTTGTTATTTTATCTTTTTATGGTGTTGTGGGCGGATGGATACTGAAATATACCTTTGCATCCATTACCGGCGGTTTTGAAGCTTTGGTTGATGATCCTGAAGGGGCTGGGACCATGTTCAATGGTATCATAACTTCAACATGGGAGCCTATTTTTTGGCAGGTCATTTTTATGGCATTTTGTATTTGGGTCATTGTGAATGGTGTAAAGGGAGGGATAGAAAAATGGTCGCGGATCATGATGCCGTTGATTATTGTTATTTTAGTGGTATTAGCAATTAGGGGACTGACACTCCCAAATGGAAAAGAAGGACTGGTATTCCTTTTTAAACCCCGTTTTGCAGATCTATCCGCTTCAGCGATCGTTCTCGCACTGGGGCATGCTTTTTTTACGCTTAGCCTGGGGATGGGGACAATGATTACCTATGGCAGTTACCTGGATAAAAAACAGAGTCTTATCGGATCCGCCATTTGGGTTATTCTGTTAGACACTGCTATTGCTATATTGGCCGGGATTGCGATTTTTACCACTGTTTTTGCTATGGGCGCTGACCCCGCTGAAGGTCCAGGACTTATTTTTGTGGTGCTGCCGACCGTTTTTCCGCAATTAGCAGGCGGAACCATCTGGGCATCTCTTTTCTTTATTCTATTATTTATGGCTGCTTTGACATCTGCTATATCTATCCTGGAAGTCGTGACAGCCTATTTTATCGATCAGAAAGGATGGGATCGAGGTCGGGCTACCATCATTTTTGGTTCAGTGATAACCGTAGTTGGTGTCTTCTGTTCGCTTTCCCTGGGGGGCGGGATAAATCTTTCTGCATTTCTAAATATGACTTTTTTTGATTTTATGGACTATCTTTCTTCTAAATATATGTTACCCATTGGTGGAATGTTTATGGCAATATTTATTCTTTATCGTTGGGGGCTTCCTGAATTTCTAATAGAACTAGAGACGGGCATGGATGGCTATAAGGTCAATCATTGGGTTGTTAGGATCCTTTTATCTATTTCAGCTGCAGTGGTGGGTTTTATAATTCTGAACGAGATCGTAGATAAAATAATAGGTAGGTCGATCAGTGATATTCTTTTTTCTGCTTCCGGCTGATTTATGTTGATCGCTCGAGTTGCACCTCCGGGATCCAGACAGTATTATCATGCACGTAGAATTGCTGAGAAGCTGAGCCCGGCAGTAGATACCCTGGAACCGCTTCAATGGTTCGCAGTCTGGACTATGGTTGTGGCAGGGATCGTCTTTAATTCTGGGCAGGTTGATCGTTTTGTTTACTGGGATTGGTCAGGTTGGTTTGATGGGTTTATCCGGATAACCTTAACTACATTGATTTTCCATTTTGGATTATTTAAAACAGGTTTTTGGCGGGTTGGACGTATGAGGTTGGACATAAATAGTATTTTTTCACACGCAGGATGGGGATGTATCCTATTCTTAATCGGAGCAACCGGGATCGATTTCTCATTTTCGGTTTTCTTAGGTATGATCCCTTACATTGCAGGTTTTCTGGGCGGCCTGCTGATATTTCAATTTCCTTTGGAGCTCGACACAGAGAATGATCGGTGGCATGTGACCATTTGGGACGATAAATTCCTAATGTTTGCACTGTCCACTGCGCTTTTCGGTTTTTCTGCATTTGTTGGATACCAGTTGGACGATCCGCTTAGCAGTACAGTTTCTATGGTTGTTTTGCCTTTTCCACTGGTAGCTCTGATATGGCCAGACCACGTCCGCCATATTCAGCGGTCGCAGTTTTATCCGTTATTTATTTTTTCCATGTTTATCTGTGTTCGCGCACCCTGGTTCCTGGTTCCCCTTGGAATCCTGTTTTTTGGGCTCCGATCCCTGAATTATTTGCGCTATGGTATCATCCACCCGTCTTTCGGGGTGGACCATGAAGAAATCTGAACCTGTGTATGATGTGATCATTGTTGGCGGTGGTCCAGCGGGCACTACCGCAGCACTATATGCCCACCGACAAGGCTTAAAAACATTGCTTGTTGATAAAGCGACATTTCCTCGGGATAAGGTATGTGGTGATGCGCTTTCTGGAAAGAGCGTACGGGTGATGCGCGAACTTGATCTGTTAGATGGCGTGCAGGGTTTAAAAGGATCTTCCATCCGACGGATTATATTTGGCGGCCCAAAGCACAAGCAATTTGATCTCCAACTGGATAATGAGTCGAATGTAGACCATATTACCCAGGGGTTTGTCATACCCAGAAAAACGTTTGATAATTTTCTTCTGCAGGAAGCAAAGAAGATCACCGAGGTCCGGGATGAATATTCTGCAACAGATCTGTTGATGGATAATGGACAGGTTATCGGTATTAAGGGGAAATCTAAGAATGGTGCGGATGAGGAATTGCAGGCGAGACTGGTATTTGGAGCGGACGGTTATAATTCAATTGTAGCACGAAAAACTGGACTATATGACATGGATATGGAACATACAGCAGTTGGTATCCGCTGCTATTTTGAAGGTGTTAAGGATCTGACTGACCAGATCGAACTGCATTATGTTAAAGAAGTTAATCCTGGTTATTTCTGGATATTTCCAGCAGACGGAAATCGTGCCAATATTGGTTTAGGTTTATCCAAGGATGATGTGAAGAAACAGAAAAAAAACTTAGTGAAATTGATGGATGTGGTCATTCAAACTGATTATTTCAGAGATCGGTTCGCTGAAGCCCGCCCTCTAGAGAAACCGGTTGGTTGGAATCTGCCTTTGGGCAGTACCCATCGCTGCAATTATGGCGATGGCTTTTTGCTCCTGGGTGATGCAGCCGGATTAATCGACCCTTTCACCGGTGAAGGGATCGGTAATGCAATGGTATCCGGTAAGGTAGCTGCGGAAATTGCTGCGGAAGCGAAGGAATCACATAATTACAGCAGTGAATTTTTGAATCAGTATGACACTCGCGTTTGGAATGCAATCGGCAGTGAACTCAATGTCAGCACGAAGCTACAGCGTTTGGCCAGGTCACGTTTTTTGCTCAATTTTGTTATCAACCGTGCCAGTCGTAATGATGAAGTTCGAAATATCATTGCGGGTATGCTGGCGAATGAGATTCCAAAGAAGGAACTTTCCAATCCGCTGTTTTATTTAAAGATCCTCTTTAGCTGAAAAAGATAATCCATGGATAGAGTTGAACTATTAGATACGTTAAATCTGTCCACGTTTATGGCACTTGATTTTGAGACAACAGGACTCGATGCCGGTGAAGATCGTATCATTGAGATTGCTACCATACGCTTTGTGGGTGGTAAATCTGTTGATCGATTTGTAACGCTGGTAAATCCTGTTAAACATATACCGGCTTTAATCACTAAAATCACCGGTATCACGAATGATATGGTTCGGTCAGCTCCGCTGGAAGAAAAGATTATCGATGATTTTCTTTCCTTTTTAGGCGATGCTCCACTGGTCGCTCATAATATTAAATTTGACTGGGAATTTTTAGTTGCGCTATGTAAACGTCACGGTCAATCTGTTCCTCGAGGTTCACTTCATGATACACTGCAGCTGGGCCGCAGCTTATTCTTTGATCAACCCGTATTTAACCTGGGAGCACTGTCTGAATATTGCGGCCTTTCATCATCTGGAAGCCACCGTGCTGAAAAGGATGCCGAAAATTGCGGGATTTTATTCATGCACCTGCTGGACGAACTGGCCAGCTATTCGCTAGAGAGTATTTCCAAGGTTCTGGCTCTGATCAAACCGGCCAACATCCCGAACAAGTCCCTTTATATCGATCTAGGAAACGTACTGACGGCTCAGGGCGATTTGAAAAGAGGACTGACAGGGTCAAAAATATCCAGAGAGCCCCGACCGAATACATTCCGGTGGAAAGGAAGCCGCTCTGTTGCCGATCTGACGGCGGAGGACGTATTTGGTTCCCATGGTTTATTGAAGAATACCCATCCACAATATGAATATAGAGACAGTCAGGTCGCTTATGCTGAATTTGCAGAGGATGTGCTGATGAATGGTAAAAAGTTTGGTGTAGCAGAAGCGGGTACAGGGTTGGGAAAATCTATCGCCTACCTGTTTTCAGCATTTAAGCTTGCACCGCAAATGGAAACATCTGGACCGACGGTCATTGCCTGTCACACCAAACACCTCCAGGATCAACTTTTTTACAAGGACTTACCCCTGATGGCAAAAACGCTGGACACTACAATCCATGCCATTATGCTGAAAGGCCGAAAAAATTATATATGTAAAACCCGATTCAACTGGCTGATCAGTGATAGCGATACGCTGGATGGCCAGGATATTGAGGCCCTGATACCGATACTATTTTGGATGGAATGGACCCAGTCTGGAGATTTATCGGAATGTTCCGGCTTTTTGAATGCCAGGCGTTTGTGGCTGCAAGCGGTTATTTGCAGCGAATCGGGGTTTTGTACCGGCGAGATATGTGCTCGGCACGATGGCTGCTATTATGGGAATATCCGTAAAGTACTCTACCAGTCACAGATTATCATTGCGAATCATTCCCTGCTGTTGACGGAAGCGGCAATGCCGGGATTTTTACCGGCCTTTAATACCGTGATTGTGGACGAGGCTCATAATCTGGTTAAATCTGCTTACGATCAATTTAAGATCGAATTACACCAGCGGGGCGTCGCCACTATTCTGCAGATGATCGATCCTGCCCATTCTCGATCCAAAAGATGGAATAACATTTTAAATGCTATACAGGAGATTGAACCCTCTGTTGGGGCATTAAGAGATAGACTCAACGATACCGTAGCTGCCTTGCAGAAGCAGGTGGATATATTCATGGCTGAACTCACAGAAGATAATCAGAACAGGTTCAATTCATCCATGCCCTATCCAGAAAAGCCGATTTTCCATTCGCTTGAAAAAGTTTATGCTCCAGTGAATGCAGAATTATACGAAGTAAAATCAGGGTGCGAGACTCTTTTTTCCTGCCTAGATAGATTGCGCAACGCTATCCTTGAACTGGATCCCTCACGGGTGGATTATACGGTGCTGCATTCAGTTTTGGATCGTGGTGTCGAAAGTGTTTCTGCTCTTATGAATACTATAATCCTGCTTACAGAAAACCAGCAGGATAACTGGGTTTACTGGATGGAAGGCGTGTTTCGTTTCCCTGGGACTCGGAAAGAAGAACTAAGGATATCTCTCCATGCTTCACCTATTGATGTAGCAGAGTCATTGACCGATAAATTATTCAAAAGGATTGATCATTGCGTACTGACCTCCGCCACGCTGCAGGTTGATGATTCGTTTGGATATTATTTAAACCGGACCGGTCTGGATAACAGGGATAATACTGTCACAGCTGAATTCTCCAGTCCATTTTATTATAATGATCAAGTTACTTTTTATCAATATGGCGGTGCCAGGGAAATCACCGGCGATCCCCAGGCCCTGGCTGATATTGTGTATCACGTCCATCATACATTTAAGCGCCGCACCATGGTTCTTTTTACATCGGTCAGGATGTTATCTGATGTTGCTGGTTTGATCAGGGATAAGCCTGGCGGACGTGACCTGCCCCTATTTGCTCAGTCCAAAGGCGCTTCCAAGCCCGCTATGATAAATGGTATGTATCAACATAAGCATGGATTGTTGTTTGGGACTAACAGTTTCTGGGAAGGGGTGGATTTTCCCGGAGATTTGTTAGAGATCTTGATCGTTGTGAAACTGCCATTCGATGTTCCTTCTGATCCGCTGATCAAGTCCTACTCGGATTATCTCAATAAATCCGGAGGCAATAGTTTTATAGATTTTTCTATTCCTGAATGTGTTATGCGTTTTCGTCAGGGATTCGGGCGACTGATCCGAACTACCACGGATTCCGGGATTTTTTTAAGCTTAGATAACCGGATTGTGGCTAAGCGATATGGAGAGATATTTTTACACGCCATTCCGGTAGAGCCCGTGATCTTTGCCGATATTAGTGCTTTGCGTTAATTCATTTTTATTGTTCTTCAGGCATTGAACCGCATGTGCCGAACTCTATAAATTAATCAATGGAGACCCTGCGGATAACAAAGCGTACATTGAAGTACAGTGATTTTGCGTCCTTGTTCCGCGGTACCGTTCGCATTTCTATTGATCGGGAATCCCGATCCAACATAAAAAAATCCCATGATCGTTTACAGGCATTGCTGTCATCCGGACAGACTGTCTATGGCGTGAATACTGGTGTTGGAAAGTTGAGCCAGATAGCCATCGATCCGGAAGATCAGTTCAAACTGCAAATTAATCTGGTGCGCAGTCATTCAGCGGGAGTCGGGTCACCCTTGGAACCTGGGTTAGTCCGTGCCGTCTTAGTATTAAAATTACTGACCTATGTGAAAGGGTATAGCGGTGTCCGACCTGAAGTAGTGGATAAAATCGTCCAGTTACTAGACCATGATCTTTTACCCGTGATCCCAGAGAAGGGGTCGGCCGGAGCCAGTGGCGATCTAGCTCCATTGGCGCACATGACACTGGCCATGATTGGTGAAGGTGAAATGATATATCAGGGTAGGAAAATATCCGCTCGGAATGCCCTGAAAAAAGTTGGTATTGTTCCGCTGGTCCTTCATCCAAAGGAAGGCTTGAGCCTGATAAATGGGACACAGGTATCAACAGCTTTAGCAATTAAGTCAATGGTGGACAGTGAAGTATTGTTACAAACGGCGGATATTGTTGGAGCCTTATCGGTGGAGGGCAGTTTGTCAAGCAGGGACGTATTTAAATCATCCATTCATCGGTTAAAAAAACATCAGGGACAAAAGACTGCCGCCAGAAATGTCTGGAACATGCTCGCGGGAAGTGAAATTGTCTCTTCCCATAAAGAGTGTGGTACGGTCCAGGACCCGTACAGTTTTCGATGCATACCCCATATTCATGGTTCATGTCGGGATAGTATAAAACACTGTGCCGACCTAATCAACAATGAGATCAATAGTGTCAGTGATAACCCCATAATCCTTGATAATGGGGAGATAGCTTATTCTGGGCATTTTCATGCCGAGCCCGTGGCCCAGGCAATGGATTTCATCGCTATTGCTATGGCCGAGCTTGGTGCCATATCCGAGCGCCGTACTTATTTCTTTATGAAAGGGGTTAGTGACAAACTGCCACCATTCTTAGCGATCAAACCTGGTATCGAATCCGGTTATATGTCGGCTCAGGTTACTGCTTCTGCTCTGGTTTCGGAAAATAAAACCCTGGCTCACCCAGCCAGCGTGGATTCCCTGCCTACGTCTGGAGGGCAGGAGGACTTGGTAAGCATGGCGCCTTGGGCTGGACTTAAACTGCTGCAGATCCAGGAAAACGTCAGGCAGATTCTGGCTATTGAATTATTGGTAGCCAGTGCCGCCTGCACACTTTTTCATCAAGGGTGCAAATCGGGTAAAGGCACGACTCCTATCTTAAAACATATTCAGGGAGTTGTGCCTTTCCACAAGGGCGATAGGGTATTATCAGGAGAGATACGTGCCTTATCTGACATGATTAAAACAGGACAGATCAACGCCTTAGCAAACCAGGTAGTCAACCTGGAGTAATGCGTGAAAAATAGGCCTCCATTTGAATCCGGTTATACCTTTGATGATGTCCTGTTAGTTCCTCAGGAATCTGCAGTTTTGCCTAAAGAAACTGATTTGACAACCAGACTGACACGGGATATCCAACTTAATATACCAGTTCTGAGTGCAGCTATGGATACGGTGACTGAAGCTTCAATGGCCATTGCACTGGCACGGGAAGGAGGAATGGGCGTTATCCATAAAAATTGCAATATCGAATTCCAAAAAGCTATGGTTGACCGGGTCAAACGTTCAGAAAGCGGTATGATATTAAACCCAATTACGGTAGACCCGGACAGTACGATTTATAATGCGAAAAAGATCATGTCCGAATACAAGATCAGCGGTCTTCCTGTAATAGATAAGGGGAAATTGGTTGGTATTATAACAAATCGCGATATCCGTTTTGAAAGAGATGGAGATTTGCTGGTGTCATCTAGGATGACGTCTAAAAACCTGGTGACGGTATCGAAGAATACAACCTTGTCAAGAGCAGAAAAATTGCTGCAAAAACACCGCATTGAGAAACTGCTTGTGGTGGATGATGTGGGTACCCTAACCGGGTTGATCACTGTTAAAGATATCAAGAAAAAGGAACAGTTTCCCAATGCCTGCAAAGATTTCAACGGCCGGTTACGAGTAGGAGCAGCAGTAGGTGTCTCCGGAGACACGATGGAACGGGTTGCGGCACTGATCGATGCCGATGTGGATATTATTGTGGTGGATACTGCCCATGGGCATTCGAGAGAAGTATTAAAAACCATCCAAAGGTTGAAATCCAAATTCTCCAATGTTGCCGTCATTGCTGGGAATGTTGCTACGGCAGATGGCGCGAATGCGTTAATTGATGCAGGAACAGACAGTGTTAAAGTCGGCATAGGTTCTGGGGCGAGTTGTACAACGCGGGTTGTAGTGGGGGTAGGCGTGCCGCAACTTACCGCCATTATGGATGCTGTGGACACAGCTCGAGAAAAAGATATTCCGGTGATCGCTGATGGTGGTTTGCGCTACAGTGGTGATATTGCCAAGGCATTGGCTGCCGGAGCGGATTCTATTATGCTGGGGAGCATGCTGGCGGGAATGGATGAAAGCCCGGGTGAGTCTATCCTCTATGAGGGCCGTCAATATAAATCGTTTCGAGGCATGGGGTCACTGGGTGCTATGCAGAAAGGCAGCGGTGACCGGTATTTTCAGGAAGGTATGGAGAAAACGAAGCTGGTGCCTGAGGGTATTGAAGGCATGGTACCCTATCGGGGACCGGTACGTAATACATTACATCAACTGATGGGCGGGTTGAAATCGTCCATGGGATACTGCGGATGTAAAACAATTCGTGAATTTGGAAAGAAAGCCAAATTTATGCAGGTTACCGCTGCAGGTATAAAAGAAAATCACCCCCATGAAGTTCGGATCATGAAAGAAGCACCCAACTACCGTGCTTCAGATGGATAATTTATAAAATTTAATTTAGGGAATTAAGGTGGCGGGTGATTCGTGCTTTTCGTCTCGAAGCTGTGTTTTTGTGGATCAGGCCCTTATTTGCTGCTTTATCGATTAAACTTACAGCTTGAGTATATGCTTTTTCCGCTTCGCCCTTGTCCGTGGTCTGCAGCAGTTTATTGATATGGGTGCGAATGCGGGATAGGTTGGATACATTTCTAGCCCTGCGCTTCTTATCCTGCCGCTCGCGTTTGATCTGCTGAGGATGTCTGTCCATTAATAGTTTTCCTTTAGATTTAAGCCGGCGAAGTTACGTTCCACAGTTTTTCTAAGTCAATTAATGGTTAATTATTCTCCTGAAAGTGGTCAAGCATGATTCGATTGCAATTTGAAATCAATAGGAGCCGCTGTATTTTTTGTTGTGGATAAGATTGATATACTAAAAAAAGTTCCAATCTTTGGTGATTTATCAGATTCTGACTTAAGATCTATTGTAGACAAAATGGTGTCCCATACCTATAAAAAAGGTCAGATTATATTGATGGAAGACAGTATAGGCGAGCATTGCTTTTTTCTTACCCGCGGCAAGGTCAAAATTACCCGACTGAGCAGTGATGGGCGTGAGGTGATCCTGGCTTTGCTGGCATCAGGTGATTTCTTTGGTGAAATGTCACTTCTGGATGGCGAATCACGGTCAGCGAATGTGGTTGCCTTGGAAAACACGAAAGCTTTGACCCTGAATATGGAAGATTTCCTTACTGCGCTTGAGATGTACCCCAAAGTAGCCATTAACCTGCTGAGAGAATTAGCAGTTAGACTTAGAAAAAGTGATGAGCAAATAGCCAGTCTATCCTTGAGTGATGCCGAACGCAGAATTGCCCTTTCACTTTTAAGAATTGCAGAGGAACAGGGGATCATCCACCAGGGACATGTCACCGTTAATCCGTTACCTTTTCAGCAGGATATAGCTAATATGGCTGGAACGAGTCGAGAAACTGTGTCCCGCACCTATGGATTACTGGAAGCAGATGGATACATTGATCGGGATGGTCGAAAACTGGTCATCATGGATTATGATCGGTTTTTGAGCGATTTTTCCTGATTCGGAATTCTCAACGTGGCCGAATCTCTTATCTCCGGCATTTTAGATAACGATCATATTGCTGTTTCTAGGGCAATTTCCCTGATAGAACGGGGAGAAGCTGTATCCCGCACATTTTATTCCAACCTATATTCTCATACAAACAAGGCTGTACGGATTGGCATAACTGGTCCTCCCGGTTCTGGTAAAAGTACAATAATCAATGAAATGATTGATTGTATTTTATTGAATAATAAATCGGTTGGAGTTGTGGCGGTTGATCCCACCAGCCCATTTACTGGTGGAGCTTTACTGGGTGATCGGATCCGTATGAATAAATACACCGAGAACGATCAGGTTTTTATTCGCAGCATGGGCAGTCATGGTGATCTGGGCGGTCTATCTCAGATGGCTCAAGAAACGGGTGATATTTTAGAGGCCAGTGGAAAGGAAATAATCATATTTGAAACGGTTGGTGTGGGTCAGGCAGAACATGATATAATAAAAGCGGCAGACCTGGTTATCGTTGTACTCGTGCCTGAGTCCGGGGATGAAATTCAATTGATGAAGGCCGGCATCATAGAGATCGCTGATCTGTTTGTTATTAATAAATCTGATCGTCAAGGTGCAGGCCGTCTCGCTCAACTATTGAAAAATACCCTCCATTCATTTTCAAATAAAGATAGACTGGAGCCACCTGTTCTTACAACAACTGCCAGTCAGGGGGAAGGGATATCAGAACTTTATCAAGGGGCTATGGCTTTGCTAGATACCTTGGCATCTGATGGCCATTTGGAAGAGCGCCGAATAGAGCGCTATCGCCTGCGGGTGCTGGGCCTGATCAGAAACCAACTGGAGAATGAGTTTTGGACATCTAAACGGAAAGAATTGTTTTATCAATCAACAGCATCTATAGAGTCGCTCGATCAATCCCCTTTAGACATGGCGAATCAGTTAATCCAAGGGAAAATTAATGCCGAGCGATAAAAACCAGCCGGAAATGAGTTTCCTGGATCATCTTGAGGAACTCCGCTGGCGTATTATGAAAATTATAATTGCCGTTCTTGTGGGCGGTATTGCCACATTCGGGTTTATCGATATCATTCTTGAGATTCTATTGCGTCCAATATCGCAAGTCGCCAATGCCAATCCAATTCAACTGCAGGTTCTCTCGGTTCAAGGCATGTTTCTGATCAAATGGGCTATTGCGATTATCGGCGGTATCTGTATAGCGGTTCCGGTTATTACCTATCAGCTCTGGAAGTTTATCGCACCTGGTCTTTACGTCAATGAAAAGCGATTCGCATTTCCATTGGTATTATTTTCATTTATTTCTTTCACCTTGGGCATACTTTTTGGCTATTTTGTGTTAATTCCTTATTCATTGAATTTTTTCAGTGGTTTGACATCGGAAGGTATTGAGAATAATTTTTCCATTAACTATTATTTTAGTTTCATCATTTGGATTTTGTTGGGGACAGGCCTGATCTTCCAACTCCCGGTCATATCTCTGTTATTATCTGTTATTGGCTTGCTGACTCCATCATTTATGCGACATTATCGTCGACATTCCATTATTGTTATTTTGGTCCTGGCTTCATTTATTACGCCTCCTGATCCGGTCAGTATGGTGATCATGGCCATGCCACTATTTCTTCTATACGAGATCAGTATTGGTCTTTCTTGGATAGTTAATAGAAAGAATGCTATTTGAACAAAATAGCTATAGCAGGGTAATTTTGGATTCTTATGCATAAAGACTTGATTACGCTTAAACAGATCACGGCCCCGATTATTGATGATATAAAACTTTTCCAGGTGGAGTTTGAAAACGCTCTCAAATCGGAAGTCCGGCTGATTAATTCAATATCCAAGTATATGATTCGCAACCGGGGAAAAAACATCAGGCCTATTCTTACCGTACTTTCTGCTCGATTATGCGGTAAACCCACTCTCAATAGTTATAAGGCTGCCGCAATGATGGAATTACTGCATATTGCTACATTGATCCATGATGATGTGGTGGATGAAGCCAATTTGCGCCGGGGAAAACCGTCAATTAATCGGGTATGGAAAAATAAAGTTTCTGTCCTGATGGGTGATTTTATTTTAAGCAAGGCATTAATCAACATGATTGGTCTAAAAGATTTTGATGCTCTTGTAATAATATCAGAGACAGCTGAAAAATTAAGCGCTGGTGAGATTCTGCAGATCGAAAAAAGCATCACTCGAAAGATGACCAAAGCTGTGTATTTTGATATGATCAACCAGAAAACAGCATCTTTGATAGCTACCAGTTGTGAATTGGGAGCCATCACCACATCCAAAACCACTCAGGACAGGCTGGCGACACATCAGTTTGGAGAAAACCTGGGAATGGCTTTCCAGATCAAAGATGACTTATTAGACCTGCTGGGCACTGAATATGATACTGGGAAAGACTCTGGTGGTGATGTAAAAAAGAATATGATTACCCTGCCGCTTATCTATTCCTATGAAAATATGCCTTGGAATGAAAATCGTCGATTGAGAACTCTTTTGAGGACCAAGAAGAAATCAGCGAAGGTCATGAAAGAAATAAAAGGGATGATCAATACATCTGGAGGGTTTGATTATGCTAAGCAGAAATTGGATGATTTTTCGAATAGAGCCCTAGAAGCAATATCACCTTACCCGGAATCTCCCATCAAAAATTCACTCTCTGACCTGGTTGCCTTTAATGCTGCCCGGGTAAAATAACATGACGCGGTATCGGAAGATTTTAATTATCCGATTCAGCTCGATCGGAGATATCGTTATAGCTACATCTCCGCTGCAAACAGTAAGACAAGCTTTCCCCGGGTCGGAAATCCATTTTATGACGCTTGATCGTTATGTTCCGCTGTTGGAATGTCACCCGGGTATTGACCGTATCATTTCTTTCGATCCCACCACTGGATTTATAGGACTCCTTCATTTTAAGAATTATGTCCAATCCAATGGGTATGATCAGGTTTATGATCTGCATAATTCATTGCGTTCCCGTATAATCTGCCGAGGGCTAACGACTGAGCTATCACGAGTTGAAAAACCCAGAATGTCCCGGTTTCTTTTATTTCAATTTCACTGGAATACATTTGAGAAAGATTTTTCTACTTCAGCCATGTATCATGAATGTTTAAGCGGAATTTTAGAGTTTGACAATAAATTACCACCCCCAAAACTGACAGTAACTCGCGCAGAACAGACGGTTGCCCGCAGAATGTTAGAATCCCATGGACTACGAAATTCGTTCATTGTTTTGATTCCGGGCGCTGCCTGGGCTCAGAAACAATGGTTTGCCGATAGGTACGCTGCGGTAGTTGAAAAACTGAGCCATAATACGGATAGAACAGTTGTAATGCTGGGTAGCAAGAATGACAGTATTTGCGGCGAAATATTAAAACTGAACCGAGATCTGATTGACCTCGCGGGGAAGACATCATTGAGAGATGCGCTCAGCGTCATATCACTGGCAGATGCCGCATTTGGCAGCGATACAGGCTTGATACATGCTGCTGAAGCGTTGGGCGTGCCGGTTTCTATGATCTTGGGTCCTACATCAACGGAAACGGGCGCAGGAGTATCCCTGACACGTTCCGAAAATATTTCATCCGATGTGTGGTGTCGCCCCTGTTCCCAGAATGGGAAAAATCCATGTTACCGTAGCAGGCAGTTCTGTATGGATCAAATATCCATTGAAAGTGTAACTAGCTCCATTACAAAGAGATTGCTGGTATGAAATGGTTCTGGGTACTTTTATATAATATTATTTTTTACCCGCTTTTATTTCTTTTTGCATTAGTTGGATCATTATTTAACCAGAAACTTAGAAAGGGTATCATTGGCAGATTTCAGGCAGTTAACCAGTTAAAGATATACTTTAATAATATAGATGCAAATAAAATAATATACTGGTTTCATGCTTCGTCTTATGGCGAATATTTACAGGTGGAACCCGTACTGGCAGGTGTCAAGGAAATTGAACCTGATGCTATCGCTGTAATGAGTTTTTTTTCCCCTTCTGGATATGAACAGGTTAAAGCGGCAAATATTGATTGCAAGATTTATCTGCCCTTTGATTTTCCATGGACAGTGCACCGGGCGCTTCGGATCGTAAATCCGCGAAAATTTATTTTTGCATCCTATGATATTTGGCCAAACTGGATCTGGATAGCGGCAAAGAAAAGAATTCATACAAATATCTTTGCTGCCCGCGTGAAAGATCATTCCAGTAAAATGAAACCGGTATTCCGAAATATTTACCGGACGGTTTATAGGTCGATAACGAGCATTTATACAGTAACAGAGAAGGATTATATCCGTATACAGACACTTTTAGGCACCAGTAATCATTCCCTTATTCGTGTACTGGGAAATCCACGTTACGATCAAGTCAAAGCTCATGCGGATGATTTTACCAGGGAAAGGGTTGAACTGCTGCTGGATAGAAAAAAGAGACTGGTCGCGGGCAGTATGCACCTGGAAGATGAGCACGTTATTCTGGATCCTTTGATCGCCTACATGACACAACATACCGATCTGAAGGTGCTATGGGTACCCCATGAACCGTCAGAATCGGAAATTGACCGGTTAATGAAAAGGTTTCAACAGTCAGGGCTGGTTGCAGGAGTCTTGGAGTCGGATAATAACTTTAAAATCTCCGATGAACAGGTCGTTATCGTAAACGTGGTTGGTATTTTATCTAAATTGTACTGGCAGGGGCAAATTGCTTACATTGGCGGCGGATTTTCTACGGGGATCCATAATGTAATGGAACCGGCGATCGCCAGGTTGCCCGTCATTTTTGGCCCAAAATTTCACCACGCACATGAAGCTGAAGAGTTGCTGGAAAATGGCGGTGGATTTTGCATTAAGACCGGGGAAGAATTTATCAGTAGTCTATCGGAAATTTTATCCAACAAAGACCGATTGATGGACGCCAGTTATGCTGCTACGAATGTTATTCACCAAAATATTGGCTCCGCCACCAGAATCGTCAGGAGCCTAATTCGTGACTGAATCATTATCATTTCAAGTTGAATTTGGAAAATTTAATACGACCGCACAGAAGGTGTCTTTTGGTCCTGGGATACATGTTGTTTATGGAGAAAGTGGCACTGGGAAAAGTTGTTTTATAAAAAAACTGGCAGAAATGAAGACTGATTCAAAAGTTAATTTTAAAATTTCAAAGGTTTTCAGGCCCGAAAAGTATCAGATCGTTTTTCAAAATCCTGATAACCAGATTGTCAGCAAAACAGTGCAAGGGGAGTTGGCCTTTGCTCTGGAATGCCATGGTACTGATCCTGATGAAATCGGAGCCTGGATTCAGGCCAATAAGCAGTCTTTGCCTCCAGCGGTGGATTTAAGTCAGAATACCGCTTTTCTGTCCGGGGGAGAAAAAGAAATACTGAATTTGGTTACTGCATTCCAATTACGCCCATCTTTGGTGATGATTGATGATGGGTTATCGTTTTTATCCATTGAAAATAAAAAGAAAATGATTAGCCTGATTAATACCTGGATATCAGATTATCAAACTGTGGTAATCTGGCTGTCATCAGAACGAAATGATCTGTCCTTGGGAGATTCAGCTTGGGAGCTATCATTAAATAAATTTGAGAGAATTAAAGCACCGCAGGAATCAACATATGCTCCTATAAGAATTCATAAGGGACATTTGGATATTGCCATAAAGAATTTAAAATATGAATTCAAAAAGAATGATCCCATCTATGATGATTTAACCTTGGAATTAACATCCTGCCGGGCACTTGGACTTGCCGGAGATAATGGGAGCGGCAAAACGACATTGGCCAGTTTGCTATTTGATTTTTTACAGCCGGAACAGGGTACAATCGATATCAGCATTGAAAAAGTGCCTATAGGCGCAATCGGGTATGTGGATCAGTTTCCAGAAAATATGATCGGATTAAATACACCGGCGGTACTTTTATCTCAATTAATAGATGCAGGTCTGTTCAATGAGCAGAAGAAAACTACATTTTTTAATCGACTCATTCGTTTTCAAATTAGCTGGGATACCATTGCCGAGATACCGGGTAGCAGACTCCCCTGGGCCACATTGCGAACGTTATTAACCTTTTTGCTGGCGCATTGTGAATATGACGTGCTAATACTGGATGAACCCACCTTTGGTCTCGGCTGGGAACAGCGGATGAAATTGCGATCATTTTTAAGCGATTATTTAATACAGGGCCATATAATTATAGTATCCCATGACAGGGATTTTATTTTTTCAATATGTGACCAAATAATTGATCTGGACGTATCTACAGTAATACAAAATTCGTTAGTGACGTATGTATAAACCTGTGTCCAAAATGAAAAAGATCATTGATGATCCTCAACGCGTGCTGACTGTGGCAAATTTCATCAGCATGCTGCGAGCATCATCAGCTATCCCGATTATTTATACCCTTAACTATCCGGAATGGCGCTGGCTTACCGCAGTTATCATTCTTCTGGCAGTGCTGTCAGATTCTTTAGACGGTTATTTTGCCCGGCGCGCCCATGCAGTGACCCATGTGGGAATGTGGCTTGATCCGATAGCAGATTTTGTTGTTCTCACTTCTATTGTGCTTTATCTGGTCATTATGAAAATGTTCCCAGTCTGGTTTTTCATCTTTTATATCGTTCGCCATGTGATGGTGGCGGCCCCGGCAATATATTTTGTAAACCATGGCATGTATATCCTTTCGGCAAACTGGTGGGGGAAATGGGCTACAGGAATCACAACCTTAACTGTTTTTCTCCATATTTTCCAGTTTGATGCTGTTTGGTGGCTCAAGAATGCTTCTCTTTATTCTGCGGCAGGTCTGGCTATCGTAAGCTGGATATTATACTATCGGGATTACTATTACGTGATAAAAGGCAATCGTGCTAAGCAAGTTATTTAAAGCGTTAAATCAAACCCGCTCATCGCTTGCGGATACATTCAGATCGATAAAAGGGGAACCGGCATCTTCTGAATCATTGGAAATGCTTGAAGAACAACTATTGATGGCCGACCTTGGGGTAGACACTGTTGATGAGATTCTGGATGTAATTAAGCGCCATTCCGGACAGGATTTTGAATCAAAGGTCCGGGAATACCTGCTCTCAATCATGCCCGAGCGTTATAACCCGACCCGGGTTCATAGTCCAACCGTTATAATGATGGTTGGCGTAAATGGCGCCGGGAAAACCATTACTGCAGCAAAATTAGCCAGGGTGTATAAACAGTTGGATCAAAACGTGATGCTGGTGGCAGCAGATACCTATCGTGCTGCAGCGACGGAACAGTTAAAAATATGGTCTGGCCGGGCAGGAACCAGGCTTGTCTGTAACGAAAGAACGTTGGAGCCTTCTGCGGTCCTTTTTGACGGATTAAATGCTGCTAAGTCCTCACAGACCGATGTTGTTATCGTGGATACGGCCGGCAGACTGCATACCTATAAGAATCTGATGTTAGAGCTGGAAAAAATGGTCCGTGTTATTCAAACCCATTTCCCTGATTTTATCATCATGAACTTGTTAACGATAGATGCATCATTGGGACAAAATTCCCTGGTCCAGGCCAAAGAGTTTGGCAGCTATATGCATCTGAATGGTGCTGTTTTAACAAAGCTGGATGGAACGGCCCGTGGTGGAATTGTCTTTCCATTATACAAGCAGCTTCAGGTACCGGTGCTGTTCATCGGCGTTGGCGAAGATATTGATGATCTGGAGCCATTTGATCCGGACGAGTATCTTGATGGATTGCTGGGTGTCGATGAGAAAAGCCGGGCATAAAGTAAAAGATTGACTTAATATCCGTTTGGAGATGGATCAAAAGACATTAAATCTAATTAGCCTGGGCTGTGCGAAAAACCTGGTTGATTCTGAAATATTACTGGGTGGTTTAAAACAATCAGATGTCAGGCTGACTAAAGATCCGGAGAGTGCGGATACCATTGTTGTTAATACCTGTGGTTTTCTGGATATAGCCCGCGAAGAATCCATCGACACGATTATTCAGGCTGCAGAACTGAAAAAGAAGGGAAATCTAAAGGAATTAGTGGTCATGGGGTGTCTCTCGGAGCGCTATCCGGATGAACTGATGAAGGAGATACCTGAGATCGACCGCATCTTTGGCAGTAACGACCACCGGCAAATCGTATCTTTTCTTACAGGGAAAGATTTTGCAAAGGATGATCCGCTCTTTTTCCGATCTCTGATGACTCCTAGCCATTATGCCTACCTGAAGATCGCTGAAGGGTGCGACAATGGCTGTTCCTTCTGCAGTATTCCGCTGATGCGGGGCCTACAAAAAAGCAGGACCATCCCCGGAATTATGGAAGAAGCACAGCGCCTGGCGAGCAACGGGGTTAAGGAACTATTAGTTATAGCCCAGGATACCACTTCCTATGGCTGGGACCTGGATGAAAAAGTGTATCTAAGCGATCTTTTAAGGGAACTGAATTTCGTTGATGGTATTGAATGGATCCGCATTCATTATGCCCATCCGGCTCACCTGTCCCAGCGTATTATCGATGCCATGGCGGACTCTGATAAAGTTTGTAATTACCTGGACATGCCCATCCAGCATGCATCTGACCCTATCTTAAAATCTATGAACCGCGGGCTGGGCCAAGAAGGTATTCGCGACAGGATAGATCGGTTACGGTCGGGCAATCCCGGTATCCGTTTGCGAACCACACTCATTGTTGGTTACCCGGGGGAGACGGATAAGGATTTCGACCGGCTGCAAAGTTTTATAGAAGAGATTCGATTTGACCGGCTTGGCATCTTCACTTATTCTGAAGAAGACGGGACGTCCGGTGCGCTGTTAAAAGATGATGTGCCGCGAAACGTGAAAGATGATCGGAAAAATACGCTGTTAGAGGTCCAGCAAGATATCAGCCTGGAGAAAAATGAATCTTTCATAGGCCAGACCATCCAAGTGCTGGTAGATCAAAACGGGGAAGATGTGAGTGTTGGGCGAACAGAATACGACTCGCCTGAGATCGACAACATTGTTCATATTAAGGATAACGCTGAAACCGGAACATTTGTAAAAGTGGATATTGCCAGTGCTAATGAGTATGAACTCATCGGCAATCTCGCCTGATCTGTATCATTTTATCAGAAAATTGATCTTATGCTAAACTCAAAGGATAAATCCCGTCTTAAGAAAGCATCAGACCTGCTTTATGCCGCCAGCAGCCGGCTCAGGATCCTGAGATTTATTAGCTGGCCCGGCAGGGTAAGATATATGTTTTTCAGGAATAAGGGAGAAAAACTTCCTGAAGTGGAATACGAGTCATATGATCCAACAGCAGTAATTGAGCACCTGAGCCAGGCGCGCCGTTTATTAAAAGATTCCGCCTATGATAATTGGCTGCGTAAAAAAGCAAAAGATATTGAGCGGAGCGCAAACCTGCTGGCCCATTGCGGGACTAAAGATTTTTTTAAAATTTCAGCAGAGATTTACGGTCTCCCAACCAGCAAACTGCATGACGGCTCCACAACGCCCCTGGACCTGGCAGTTAAATTTGAAGCTATCATTGATTCATTCCAGAAAAACCCGGTTCAGAACGTCCGCGAAAAACGCATCCCTGCCATTGAAGTCTGTGCCCGCATAAAAGAATCCGTGGAGACCACGTTTGGGGATATGGCTCCGGATGTGATTGTGGCGGA
>JYMV01036871.1_pt1 | contig 25301 bp, 25 predicted proteins | sample 338911 | NCBI WGS metagenome assembly JYMV01 (sample SAMN03354496, study PRJNA234377) | hydrothermal vent metagenome | biome: Deep sea; feature: Hydrothermal plumes at the Eastern Lau Spreading Center, Western Pacific Ocean; material: Seawater | place: Tonga | collected 2009 | depth 2000 m m
GTGGTCAAATGTTTTGGCCACACGATAAGCATCTGCGCACAGTGCGTTGCCTATTTCTTCAAACAGGGCAGGGTGAGTTTAAGTTGGTAGTCGCAGAGGACATAGAAAAGTTATTCGATTACAGTGATAAGAATATTCCAGCTACCTGTATTCGCTGTGATGTACCTGCAAATGAGCTTGCTAGTTTCATGGAACCAGAGCTTGGGATTGCAAGTTTTATTGCTGTTCGCCATCCACATCACAACCAGCGTGTTGAGATGCTATGTATGCTTGCTGATATTTACTTCCCGAGTAAAGATAATGCGGCATAGTGCTAAAACAAAAGTGCTGCAACGGATTGCAGCACTTGAGAATCAGCAGCATAAGGACTTAAACAAGCCTTATGCTCTTTTTCCTGTCAGGAAGTCACTTGTGGAGTGGGAACTACTTGCTGCTCCTATGCAAGCTCACCTCAAGGCTAATGTTAAGACTGTTGAGCCTGTAATATATGAACTCAGCATACCCATAAATTAAATGCAAATTTTAGCAAGTTTTTTGCTCATAACAATTTAGCTTTTCCAAAAACGCTTTAGACAGTGATGCAGGGACTTGAAACACACCTTCATTTCGTTTGCCGTAAACCTTTATCTTCCAGTCTGTTGATGCCATTTTCTCAAGATATGTGTAAGGCACAATCAAACCAAAGACCTCCTCAGTTGTGACCATCCCCTTGTTTGCTGAAACTTCATTGTCTATTTCATCAAATTCAAAAGAATAACCGTCTTGACCATTTGCTGAATGATAGAAGCCCCAATCTACATTACTTGAACTGACGTAGAGCTGAATGAAAGCTCTTTTATCCCCTTTATAAAGAGATCTAAAACTTAGCTGAACAGGAAATGTATCTGTAAAGCCTTGTCTGCTGAGATACAACGGAGTTCTAATCCAAGTCTGCTGTTTAAAATCATCTCTTTCTACTATTACCTGATTGGAAATGTCTTCTTGATTAGTTGGAATGGTGCTTGAACAGGCGCAAAGAGTTATTGTGAAAAGTGTTGCTAGTATTATTTTCATTAGAAGTCCTTTTTACATTATTGAAGTAATAATTTGTTTATTAAAGCTCTAGTTAACTGACATAGTTCCTGGATTGTTGTTCTGAGAGAGCGTGTAGTTAACCACAATACCGTCCTCAATGAGTACGTCCAAAGTCTTCTGCGTACCTGTCATTTTCACATCTGTGGACACAATATAACTTTGTGCTTTTGCAGTACCAGCGGAATAGAAGTACATCCACTTTTCTTGGCTTTGAGAAATTACATTTTTGGAATAGGGCTCTCCTAAGAGACTTACTAACTGTGTTGTCGTAGTCTCACCCCTGACAATTTCAGATGCTTTTTCAACGGAGAAGTCTGTACCAACAGAGTAATTTGAAGTGGCACAACCAGACAAAGTTGCAATTGAGATAAAAAGTGAAGCAAAAACCTTTTTCATTATTCTTCCTTGTAGATAAAGATTAATTGCGCTCGTGAGCGCCTTATACTGAAGGTTAATACACCCCAAATTCATATTCAAACATTAGTATAGATTGGTTGTCATGTAAGCTGATGTAAGCGTATAAATATTATAGGGTGCCAAGATCGAAAAAGCCCCGCAGGCTTTGTACTGCGAGGCTTTATATGGTGGCCCAACCCTGACTTGAACAGGGGACCTGCCGATTATGAGTCGGATGCTCTAACCAACTGAGCTATTGGGCCGAAAACTTTTTATCTTACTTACAACAGGCTTACACAATTTCGGAGTTGCTTTTTTACTCTCTAGTAACCTATTGTATTTAATCTATTTTATCTCTTTCTAAATGACCAGCGCAACTTATTATGAGTCGGATGCTCTAACCAACTGAGCTATGGGGCCATTTTGAGATGTGCTGTGCAGTTTTTTATTGCAAATTGCTATGCATAACAACCACAAGCGAGCGCAAGTATAAGCAGTTTTATTTGCCTTGTCACGCCTCGCTGGTGGCTTTGTGATTTGTTTGCTTTATTTTTGTTCACTAAGCTGTAGTTTATGTGCCTTGTCTGGCATTTTAACACGGCGCCATCCAAACGCTAACAACAAGCCTAACATGCTAAACAGAGTCGTAGAACCGCCTCCACCAGAGCTATTTGAATTAGTATCCGTTGGCAAGCTCACTACACTTTCGTTTACGGTAACAGTAACGGTGTCGCTGGTGCTAACTCCAAACTCATCCGTTGCAGTTAACGAAAAGGTTAAATTGCTTTGAGATGATGGGGCGGTAAAAGACATGGTTAATGTATCTGCATTTCTGATGGTAACCGTGTCGCCGGCGGTTTGCGTCCATTCTACGCTTGTTAACGCGCCTTCGGGGTCTTGGGCGCTTCCCGTTAATTCAACGCTGGCTCTTACATCGGTTTCAACATCTGTTCCTGCGTTTACCACAGGGGCTTGATTGCTCTCATCGTCTTTTATCGTAATCAGCGTTTCTACCACACCACCTAGAAGATTGGTGTCTTGTGCAGCAAGCACTAAACGGAATTGTTCGTTGTCTTCTTCGGTAGTATCGTTAACAAGCGCTATATTTACAGTCTTCGAACTGGTATCGCCGTCGCTCCAAGTTAGCGCGCCGCTTTGGCTGACAAAGTCTTCATCGCTCAGTGCTGTCCCGCTTTCCAGTGAATAATTCACACTTACTTCGCCTTCACTTCCACCTTGGCGAACAATGCTTAACGCAAATTCAGAGTCGGTCTCTAAAACAGCGAGTTCGCCAGCGCTTAATTCAATTTTTCCTTGTTGGGCAGCACCGTTAATAGTGACTTGAGCATAGCCGCTACCAGAGGCGATACCTCCTCCTTGCGGGTTAAATAGTCTAACGAAAAATACCTCATTGCTTTCGTTATCTTCATTAGCACTTACGCTTAACGTAATATTTTTAGCCTGTGTTTCAGATGCACCCCAACTGAGTTCTCCAGGCGCTAACATTACATCACTGCTGGTGGCTGAACCCGCTATTACTTCATACGCAACTGTCATAGCCCCGGTACCTGTCTTATTAACAGGAAGGCTTAAGGTTGTATCAGCATCCGTTTCATAATTAGCCTGAGAGAAGCCCGCAACTGTTGTTGCGCTTAACGTATTGTCTTTTAATACAAACAAACCGCGCTGAATATCACTAACCAAAATATTACCGCTAGGTAGAAACGGGTATACGCCCCACGCACCATTAAAGTTGGTGCTGTTAAAAGCAGGGTAGGTGTCGAAAAAGCCTGCTTCTACAGGCGCGGTAGGATCTGAAATGTCTAGTACCGTTAAGCCACGCTCATAGTTAGACATATAGTAGCGGTTACCTCTTACGTAGCCATTGTGATCGATAGTGCCGTTGTCACTGGTCCAAATGCTGGCAAGCACAGGTGTTGTGAGTGATGAAATATCAAAAATCATAACCCGGGTATTTAAGCTGAAGTTTCGCTCGTCCAACTCATCGTGTACAAAGGCGTACTGCTTGTCTTCACTAAACCAACCGCTATGGGTGTAGGCAACCTCGTTATAACTAATACTACTTAGTTCAGAGGTACTATTTGTGTTCGTGTGATCCCAAAGGCGCATTGCATCTTCATTGAAGTCAAGCATAACCGTACATCCATCAGCCGTAGCATTCACACAGTCAGTTTGCGCTCTTGCGTCGGTAACGCGCATAGATGACGCATCATGCGTATAGTCGGCACGTGTGAGACCGCTAGGTATGTAAGACGCGGTTGGTGTTTGAGGTGAGGTTAGCGTATATGAACGAAAGGCTCCGCCGTTACTATCCTGGCCAACCAAATGCAACTGAGGCGCAGCGTCATTTAACGGTGTGTTTAGCGTGTAATCTACGTTAGAGATGTAGATATTGTGCGCACGGTTATCGTCGTTAATCCGCTTCGTTAAGCTAATACCATTAGGGAGGTCGTTAAGGTCAATGATGGTAAAACCTTCTGTTACGCTATCGGCACTGGCATAGGCATACGCTTTAAAACGCCCCGCAGCGCTATCGAAATACTGATAGACCTTAATGTCGCGCCATGTCGTACTTTGACCGGTAATTTCACCCACTACTACCGGCGCTGTTGGCTCGGTTACATCTACAACGGCAATGCTGGCCTGCATGCCAACAATGGCATATTCTCTACGGTTGTTTAAATCGACGTGCCCCCAAATATCGTTGGTACTATTTGATACCGACGACAATACGTTAACAGGTACGTTAGAGAGTAGATCGATATTGCTGCATGGGAAGTCGGCAGCCGTTCCATCTGTGCAAGCTTCATTTGCACTGACTTCGGAACTAAGAACCATGTGCGATGATGCCTGTGTTTGAAGGGAAGACGCGGCTTTTCCGTCAGTTATACTGTCGAACCCTTTTTCATAAAGGGCTTCTGATAAATAGATAGGCACATTAACTAGTGTAGTTTTGTGCAAGGCAGGCTTCTGTGCCTGGTAATGATCTTCACGAGAAAAGCCTCCTAATACGGGTAAAAGACTGTCGTTTAGAACTTGTGCATGCTGAGCGTTGTCGAAATAATATTGGCCTTCAGCAACGAGAATTTTGTCGCCTTTATTGGCCTGTCGCGCGGCATAGCTTAACGTTTTACAGGGCCTGAAACGGTTGTCACACTTGCCCGCGTCCACGCCGTCTTCGGCAACAAAACGCGCTTTGTCATGGTCTGTGTGTGCTTGTGCACCTTGACTCACAAATGCTAAAAGCAGCACTATTAGCGTTAATGGGAATGCATTCATCTTGTCGTCCGCGCAAGTGTGTAATTAGAAAAAGGTAGTTTGTATAAAAAACTACCAGATATCCAAAGGAAGTACATACGTAAATGAAAATGCCTTTTCGCATGAGTGTCATGCCTTCGTTACTCTTTGCGGCGCTAGTGTCGTTAACCGGCTGTGATGTCATTAACCTCAAAGGAAGAGAGCCTGGTGAAATCCCGTTTAAGTTGGTGGGAGTCGATACGGGGGCATGTCCAATGATCATGAGTATTGGACAACAGCGATGGAATATAGACTACTTCGGTTTTTACCTTAGCAAGCCAGAAGTGCGCATTGATGGTAAGTGGCAGCGAGTTAAGTTTAAACAAACCCAATGGCAGACGCCGAATATAGCATTGCTAAAGTTTCACAATAAGTGCAACAACCCTGATGATGCCAATAGCAAAATTGTATTAGATGTATCGGAAGAGCTTTTAAAGCTGTCCACAAACTTGCGCTTCACTATGGGTCTTCCCTTCGACGATAATCACGCTAACCCGCTTACACAGCCTTCGCCATTGAATGACAGTACAATGTTTTGGAGCTGGCAAAACGGTCATAAGTTTTTGCGACTGGATGTGTCTAAAGGCTCAGAGGAAACACGCAAATGGTCTTATCATTTAGGTAGCGTGGGTTGCGATTCTGAATCAGCAGTCAGGCCACCTGAAAAATCGTGTGCTTTCACAAACCGGGTGGAGTTTATTCTGCCGATGACCCAGCTTGATACTGATTTAGATTTGGAAGTATCAGTGTCTAACATTGTCGCGCAAGTTGATATAAACGAAGCGCCAAGTTGTATGTTCGAGTCTCCTGAAACTGAGCCCTGTAAAAAGCTTATTCAGAATTTAGTGCACAGGCCTTGGATTAAGTGGCAGTAGCGGCACTTTTAATTTGCACTAGAAGGCGAGCTCTGCTCGCTTTCAAGGCGGCAATTATCGCGCTTGTTGTAATGATTTTAGGAGCGTGCAGTAAATCGCCCACGCCTTACACTTGGAATTTGCCTCACAAAATTCCACCGCCTCCCGTTCCCGCAGACAATCCTGTGACCGAAGAAAGCGTAATTTTGGGAGAGAAGCTTTTCTTTGATAAGGGCTTAAGTGCTAACAAAACGGTTTCATGCAGCAGCTGCCATGAACCAGAGCATGCTTTCTCTGAACCTAAGGCGGTTTCAGTAGGCGCGAACGGAGACGCGCTAAACCGTAACGCATTAGCGCTAGTAAACGTGGCTTATAATGCATCCTTCACTTGGGCGCATAACAATTTAGAAAGTATAGAAAAGCAGCTGATGATCCCGCTTTTTAATGAACATCCTGTGGAAATGGGCGTTACGGGAAATGAAAAGCGTATATTAAAGCGCTTTGAGGGCAGCGAATATCGAGCGCTTTTTGAAGCGGCTTATGGTGATGATACACCCAGTTTAAACAATATTGTAAAGGCGCTTGCTAGCTACGTGAGAAGTTTAGTGTCGTTTAATAGTGCTTTTGATAACTACGCTTACGCTCAAGATGACGATGCACTAACCGCCCAGCAGCTTGAAGGTTTGAATCTGTTTTTTTCAGAGCGCACTGAGTGCTTTCACTGCCACGGAGGTCTGAACTTTACTCAATCGTCTAAGCATAGTTTTCAACCTTTTGCGGCTCAGCCTTTCCACAACACTGGCCTGTATAACGAAGATGGGAAGGGCAGTTATCCGGAATCGGACATGGGGCTTTACAGCGTTACCCACAATAAACAAGACATGGGGAAGTTTAGAGCACCTACTTTGCGCAATATTGCCCTTACTGCGCCTTACATGCATGATGGCAGCATTGCCACCCTTGATGAAGTCATTGAGTTTTATGCTCGTGGGGGAAATCTGGCTGAAAGCCCTAACCCTTACCGCAGTCCGTTCATAAAAAGCTTTACGATTTCTGAAGATGAAAAGGCGGCGTTGGTTGCATTTTTGCGCAGTTTAACCGACGAGCAATTTGTAAAAACACACACTACACGCAAAAATTAGCGATTTATTGCTCATTTTGTGTAATTTATGTTTATACTTTGCACACATATATCAACCAAATGCTTATGTGCTGATTGTTAACATCGTGATAAACTCAATCACTTACATTCTTTGTTAATAACTATAAAGCAGGTGAGCGGTCGCGGAGATGAGAATGACTGAAAAACCCTTCATTACAAGTGGTCGAAATACCATCATTCATAAAATAAGAAAATTAGATCTATTGGTGATCAATGGTGATGAACATCCGCCAATTCTTGTTACTTATAAAGGTATTAAGCAGTACGAAGGCAAAGTGCCTGAAAACAAGCGCGATGCTAAGATGATGGACATGGAACTAGTAGATGTAACTACTAGCGATGTGTTTGGCGACGAAAAAACATTATTGTTCGTACAAACCCTAAATGGGAAAGAGTATAAAATCGATTACTCTAAAATTGGGACGAGCATGTTTATTAAGATTCACCAAGACAGTATTTTCTAAAACTCACCTTACCCCATATTGGGGTAGATGTGTTTTTAATTAATGGGGTTAGGCAATCTGGCCCCAGTTATCTGCCTTGAGTGAATTGAACCCTCCAATTACCCTTCCTTTTCCTTTAAGCTGTACGTAACGCTTTTTGAAAATGTTAAACCGGCAGATGTCCACCGGCGTGACTTCCGATGCATTTACGCCACTTACAACACCTGCAGTTTCCAACCCCTCAGCAATTAACTCTGAACAGAACCAGCTATTAAAGTCTTCTTGATTGTAGCTTATGCTGCCGAACAGGGGATGTTCATCAATCGCGTCCACTGCTGAGCCGAATAGCTGTAGCACGTCGTAAGGTTTCCCGTCTTGTTCAAACATGAAGTTAAAGAAGTCTCGCTTATTTTGCTCAAAGATACTTCTTGACGCGCTAGACAAGGGCAGCCACCAAATATCACCGTCATAAGATGCTACACGCTCGCTTAGTCTATTGGTCATTACCCCTCGCTTTCCTTTATACGATGTAGCTTCCATGACTTGATTAAAATATCGATTAGAATCTTCATCGCGCATCTTCGTTTGCATAACTATTGCCACATGCGTTACCGCAGAGCGTGTAGTGAGTTTGGTCCAACGAGAAAATAGGCTATTGCCACCAAATGCGATGATGTCACCAGGCTGCATATGCTCTCTAATAAGGTGGTATTGTTGCTGCTCTAACATGGCTCTTCCTTGAATACGTGTTAAAAAATTAGATTATTGTCTGCACCGCTAGGCGGGTAAGAGTATTTGCTTATGATTTTCCACTTTGCAACGTATGCATTTATAAGAATGTTGCAAAGTGTGTGTTAAGTACGACTAATAACAGTTTAGACCGATTATTAAACCTTAGCTTTTGTGTACTTGTCGCAACGTCTCAAATAGCGGTGCTTTAACGTTTTTATAGCGTGAATTTTACAAAGTTTCACTAATTTAATGGCGCGGGGACAAAAGAGGTAGTCACCGCGTTGCCGAATATTATCAGAGGAACTTGTTATGTTTATGTCACGCCGTGTTACCCAACTTGCTTTACTAGGAATAACCTTGTCGCTTACTGCAACAGTAGCGAATGCCGCCCCGTATCCCAAGCATGTAGAAAAAAACTTAATTGCAGTGTGTGAAGCGGTAAAAAGCGATAGCCGTTTGCGATTGCATCGCGCCGTGAAAGCGACGGGTTTTAAAATGCGATATATCCATGAAGGATTAGTGTGCAACGGGCAAGACATGCTTACTTTTGCACTTACTCATAATGCATCTAAAAACGCACAACTGATTGCTCGTCGCATTAATGCTAGCCCTAGTGTACTAACAGCAAAACGCTAATGAAGAGTTTTCTACCCTGGCGATTGGGCTATGCAGCTTATAGCCCCTTTTTCGCTTATTTTTACTTTTCGCTGTCTACATCCCATCACTTATTAAGACTGGGATAGATAACACTGACAGCTATTACTGCTTGCACTTGCAAGGGATCGCAGATGATCGCACTGGTTTTTTTACACTCTGTTTCTATGCAAAACTCACTTTGCGAAATGCTAGAAAAGCTAGACGTATTCAGTCACGTTTATGGCGCGCAATCTGTAGGCCATTGTCTTGCGTTAGCAGAGAAATATCCTCAGTCCATCGGTTTCTATTCAGTCTCACAGTCAAGTCGAAACCTTGCATCAAGGTATTGGCTTGCAGTAGGAAATAAAGACGAAGAAGCGCTGTTAGCCTTTTCTCACAACGCGTCAGGATTTGTTAAATCACCACTTGAAGAATCCCAAGTATTAAACGCTATTGAGCATGTCAAAACCAAGTACCATTTTTATGAACGGGACTTTCAATTCAATATGCTGGTAAAGGGACTTTGTGAACAATATGGGGTGTCTGAACCTGCGCTTTTAGCTACATTGCGCCAGCAATTGAACAAAAGTGTTCAGCCAAATGTTGTAGGGATACGCGCTGAAAACGGGTGGTGTTGTTTAAATCCAGCAGAGATTAAATGGATTGAAGCTGCAGGTGACTACATGTGTGTTCAAACGCTATCAGAAAGCTACGTTGTCCGCACAACCTTGTGTGAATTACTTAAGCGTTTGGGAGAGCAGAATTTTAAACGCTGTAACCGCTCTGTGGCGGTCAACGCAAAACATATCGCGCACCTGGAGCAAAAACTCAATCAGCAGCGAGTTGTCATGCAAGGTGGCGAAGCGTTCAAGATTACTCACAAGTATTACTACCAGTTTTGGCTGACAGACTGAACGTCAAAGCGCATTTCAGTGCAACATTCTACTATACGACCATGGTACTGCTGGTGGTCTAACTCGCTTATCGTTACACTTACTTACTGAATTTTGGGAATAAGTACTAGGACCTGCAAGGCCTAATAAGGAGCGATAGTGCGAGATGTAAGAAACATGATAGTGGGCGCAGTTTTAGTGTTTGCTGCTTATTATCTTGGGCTAGTTGTCGTTAGTGTGAGTACCCTTCCTATACCAGGGCCATTAATGGGCTTATTCCTTTTACTCGCGATGCTTTTTCTTTTTCCTCAGCTTGAGGTTCACACGGCGCGCTTTGTTACTTTTCCCTTGAAGCATATGTCCTTACTGTTTATTCCAGCCGTACTTGGCGTATCTATTTATTGGGCTGACATTCAGTCCAATGCACTTGCCATTGCTATCGCGATTATTGTAACGACCTCGATAAGTTTAGGGATAACCGCTTGGTTTTCGCAGCAATTGTTTAATAGCAAAAGCGGCAGCGGCTCAGATGTGGCAAGCAAGGGTGGACAGCAAGAATGAAGGAGGCTCTACATCAAGCATTTAGCTTAACGGGGTTATTGTGGCTTAGCGTTTCAATAATTGGCTACATTATTGCTCTTTGGGTGAACAAAAAATGCAAAGGTCACCCGCTAGCGCATCCCATTGTCGTTACCGCGCTGATTGTGTCAGCTGGCCTTTATTTAACTGAAACAGGGGTTACTGAGTATCAACAGGCGGCTTCTTTGTTGCATTGGTTGCTAGGGCCTATCACTGTGGCATTAGCACTACCCATTTACAGACAATGGCAAAAGCTAAAGCACTACGGCTGGCGGTTAATGGCGAGTATTGCTTTTGGTGGCATACTCGCGCCTTTCACCGCGTGGCTTACTTTGTTTGCACTTGATGCACCGCGTGCAATACAAATTACCATGTTAGCTAAATCAATCACCACGCCCCTTGCTATGGAGTCGAGTGCGCAGGTTGGCGGCATTCCCGCATTGGCTGCCGTTTTTGTCATTGTGACGGGTGTAGTTGGAGCCATTGTGGCTACTGGTGTGTTTGCGGTCCTCAATGTACAAAATCGTCAGGCGCAAGGTATTGCTATGGGCACGGTGGCCCACGCAATTGGTACAGCCAAAGCTATTCAAATGGGGGAAGACGTGGCGGCGATGGCGACTCTGGGCCTTTGTGTAAATGGTATATTTACTGCGTTGGCACTACCTGTCATTTTTGGTTTCTTTGTTTGAGAGCTTTTCTCGTAACTTGGCGTTTTATCTATTCGTTGTGATTTAGCCTGACCAGACCTGCAATCACCCGCCTTGACTAAAAGGTGCACAAGCTGCTGTAAAAACGCGTAGCAAAGAATCAACGCGCCGTGATGTTTGTGAGTAAAAACGTGCTGGCAATATTCCCCAAAAGTGCTATTTCTTAGTGAGGTGTTTCGTATCACTATATATATGGTATCTATTCAAACAAAAAGTAACCGGGTTACGGCGAAGTGTAAGTTAACTCAAATCGTTACTTCAGTTCACAGTAGTTGTGCCGATACAATTGAAATTGCTAGAAAATACCGGCGGTAGCTGGTTTCAAAAGCTAGGTGGTAAAAGAACTTAATGTTTTCTGTACTCGTATGTGACGACTCGTTAGTTGCGCGCAAGCAAGTGGCTAAATGCCTTCCTCAAGATTGGGAAGTGGCCGTACATTTTGCGAAGAATGGTCAAGATGCTCTATCGGCTCTCGCTGAAGGAAAGGGCGATCTTCTATTGCTCGACCTCAATATGCCCGTTTTAGATGGGTACGGCACATTAGAAGCAATTCAGAAACAAGGTCTTAAAACCAAAGTTATTGTTGTGTCTGGTGATATTCAGCCTGAAGCTCATGAAAGAGTAACATCGCTTGGCGCTTTGGACTTTATTCGAAAGCCGGTGGATCCTAAGAAGCTGGCCGAGGTACTAGATAAATTCAACATTCTTCATGTTGAAGAGGAAGAGCCGGAAGAAGTTTCACCGCTAGACCCTGAAATCCGCGATTGTTACCAAGAAATCACTAACATAGCCATGGGGCAAGCGGGGGATCATTTAGCCCGCACCATGAACGTGTTTGTTGAGCTGCCTATTCCCAACGTTAATTTAATTGAAGTGTCTGAACTTCACATGATGCTTTCTGATATTGAGAGCCATGAACAAGTTACTGCGGTATGCCAAGGCTTCTTAGGGCCAGGTGTTAGTGGTGAGGCATTGTGTATTTTGAGCGACTCTAGCTTTGACGACGTGGCTAAAATACTCAATGTAGAAGGCGAAGTTGACGACCAGCTTCAGTTAGAGCTGCTTATGGATGCTGCGAGTATTTTGATTGGCACCTGTTTAACAGGGCTGGCCCATCAAATGGACATTAACTTCAGCCAAGGTCACCCCATTGTACTTGGTCAACATCGTGCCATCACTGAAATTATCAGCATGAACCAAATAAAGTGGAAGCGAACGTTGGCGATTGAGCTTAGCTATGGCTTGGAAGGCTACAATGTTCAGTGTGATTTGATTTTGTTGTTCACGGAAGAGTCTATGAAAATGATGAATTCTAAACTCGCCCACTTGTTGGAGGATTTTTAATGAGCCAGCATTTAGATGAGTTACAAGAATTTCACTGGATGATGGACATGCTGCAAACGGTAGACGTTGGCATTGTCGTACTAGACCGCAACTTCACAGTGCAAGTGTGGAACGGTTTTATGGAAAGTCACAGTGGGCTTTTGCCGAGTGAAGTAAGAGACAAAACGTTATTTTCGTTATTTCCCGCAATCAAACAAGACTGGTTTATTAAGAAAGCTAAGCCCGTTTTCGACCTAAAAACCCGTGCCTTTATGACATGGGAACAACGCCCTTATTTGTTCAAGTTTCCAAACTACCGGCCGATTACAGGTAGTGAGTCATTCATGTACCAAAACATTACACTTTCTCCTCTTACTTCTGCGACGGGTAAGGTGGATTTTATCAGTATGATGATTTACGACATGACTGATGTAGCGGTAGGTAAAAAGCAGCTAGAAGCGCTACAAGTAACAGTGTCTGAAGCGCAAGAAGCAAGCTCACAATCAGATAGAGCAAAGAAAAACTTCTTATAACCGCTACGTGTAACCCGTGAGAGTATATTGTTTATCTTGCGGTTCTATCTACATCAAGTTTTTACTCGCACTGAGCATAGAACAGCGGCACAGAGTGCGATGGGAGTACGTATGCAATCAAGTTCGTCTTCATTTTCAAGCTACCTTCCTCGCACCGTAATACGCGGGCTTGCAGTTATTGGTGGTGCTTTCATTCTAGCAGCCTGCGGTGGTGGCGGAGGCGGAGATGGTGACTCTAGTGGTGGGGGATCTGGCAATGGCAACTTAGTTGTTAATGCAGGCGCTAACGCTACCGTAACGGAAGGCGTAACCTATTCACTAAGTGCACAAGTGAGTGGTGGTGATGGCACGTACACGTACAACTGGAGCGCGTCTCCATCGCTGATCATTACACATGAAGACACCAGCGCTTCTGCAGCGAGTTTCGTCGCGCCGTTAGTTAATAGCGCCACTGAATACACGCTTACCGTCTCGGTAAACGATCAAAGCGGTAATACGGCTAGTGACTTCACGGTAATTACTGTTGCGCCGGTAAACATAGCGCCGGAAGCAAGTATTGATGTGCCTGCGTGGGAAGGCCTTCCAGCGAATACTTTCCCAGGCGGCGTTGAAATTATTTTTGATGGCACGGGAAGCAGCGATACTGACTCATCTACGTCTGATGGCGAAATTGCCGATTATGTTTGGTCTCAAACCAGCGGCACTAACGTCATTACGGGGGTGGAAACGAACCTTTCTACCTTAACAATTACTACGCCTATCGCTAACGAGTCTCAGGAACTCACTTTTCAACTTGAAGTAACTGATAGCGAAGGTGCAACCGACGTAGACACAGTGACAATCTCAGTGCAGTCTGAAACCGAGACACTGCCTGTGGTTGATGCAGGCTTCTCGCAAGGTGTTTTCAGTGGTGAGGTGGTTATTTTGGATGGTGAAGCAAGCACCAGTATTCCCAGTGCACTACCGCTTACTTATTCTTGGGAGCGCAGTAACAACGTTACATCTAACAATGGGGCAAACACGGGAGTGGCAGCTCGCCCGATAGATGACAACGATGCACTATCTACGTTTGCTATTGCCCCTTCCGTATCCACCGCGACTGTGGTGGCCTATACACTTACTGTAACAGACGCTAACAACAACAGTGTTGAAGACACCATTAACGTTAGAATACGCCCCATGCCGACGCCGCTATTGAACGACACGGGATTTTTGCAGCAAGCCACCAATAATGCGTTAACAGAGGCGCAGCAAAATGATTTTCCTGGCCAAGACGGACAACGCGGAGCTGATATTATTGAACAGAATGGCTTAATTGAAAAAGCTGGGCGTGGTAAAGCCGGCTTCGACTTTACCCGTTTAAATGCCAATGGCGACGAACAAGACGCCAGCGCAGATACGTGGTCGTGCGTTCGTGACAATGTCACCGGATTGGTGTGGGAAGTTAAAACTGACGATGGGGCATTTCAAGATAAAGACTACACCTATTCTTGGTACAGCGAAGAGGTAAATGGCGGTTTTGAGGGCGACCAGACAGGCGCGAATGCAACGTGCTTATTAACCAGCTGTAATACCTCTGCATATGTACAGGCGGTTAACGCACAAGGGCTGTGTGGTTTTTACGACTGGCGGCTACCTACTCACCATGAACTCTTTTCGTTAATGCATTTAGGCATTGCCGACGACGTGGCCATTGATGAAGATTACTTCCCTAACACCGGTGCAGTCTCTACCGAGCCCCTATGGTATTGGACCTCAGTGCCAAGTGCTGATGGGGTAAACAGTGATGATGCACAAAATGCATGGGCATTGGATTTCGATTCAGGTGTCGATAACTTTCTTAATAAGTCATCAGCGGCGCGTGTTCGTCTTGTAAGAGCAGGGAGATAGTCATGAGCAATAAAGTTAATAAATCCGCTCAACGCGTACTGAAAAGCGCAGTGCTAACTACACTCAAAATGGTTGCGGCCTCGACGTTGCTTGCTAGTGCATCGCTTTCAGCTTTCGCTCAAGAGTGCTTGTCTGATGGACTAGAAACCACGCCCAACGATAATTTTGAAGCAGTGACTACCAGTACTTTGTTGGACACCACCACAGATTTAGTATGGAGACGATGTTCCGAAGGGCAAACTTGGGATGGCTCAACTTGCAGTGGTGAAGCGGTGAAGTATACGTGGCAGCAGGCGCTACAACTTGCGCAGCAGGCGAGTAACGAAGACCTGCTAGGATGGCGTTTGCCGAACGTTAAAGAGTTGGCCACCTTATCGGAACGCGACTGCGTACGCCCGGCGATTAATAGCTCCCTTTTCCCAGCTACGCCTCCAGATGATTTTTGGACTTCTACCCCTTCGGCAGATGATCCAGACAGAGCCTGGGTTGTTGCGTTCTTTAATGCGAGCCATTCGATTAAAGAGAAAGACCGTTTTATTTACGTACGACTGGTGCGCACCTACACCAACGATTAGGTGTAGATAAAGATCTACACCGCTTCGTATTAGTCTTTCGTCTAGTATCTGACCCTTAGACTTTTTATCAACAAAGCACGCTCTATAATGCGTGCTTTGTTTTTTGGTTTGAACGTCAATTTTAAAGAAAATCGACACTCTTGCTTAGAGCCTGTTGACCTTTGGTGAATAACAAAAGTCTACAGGCCCTAGTATCAAGCTGCGTTTTGAGTAGATTGATAATATCGACATGTTCAACCTGATTTTTAGCACGTTAGACTCATGATGGCTTTTTATTTCCCAGTAAGCTAGCCACAATGTTGGTATGAAAATGATATCGAGCCTTAAGGCTGCCCTTTTTACAATTTGTTTATTCGCTGGACTTAGCACATCGGCGCAGGCTGAATATACCTGTAATATCGATTTTGCTTACGGTATTGCCGTTAATAACGAACAGCTTCGCGTAATGGATAAAACCCGCACCGTAGTTCAGATTAATGACCAAAACCAGCTTTTTGTAGGTGGACGTTGGCAAACCTTGAATGAGCAAGAACGGCAGTGGCTAGAAGAGTATTCTTCAGGGTTACACTATGTAGTACCAAAAATGATTATTTTGGCCACCGAAGGTGTAGATTTAGCTATTGATACCATTGAGCATGTTTACCTAGGCTTAGTAGGCAGTGATCACGACAGCTATGAGCGTTTGAATGCTGCTATGAAGCGTGTTCAAAACCGTGTGAAAGATAAATTCAGGCATGCCAGTAATCATTATTTTATTGGCCCTGGATCACTGGAAAGCGTTGATGAATTCGTGGATAGTGAAATTGAAGCACAGCTTGAGGAAGCAATTTCTACCTCTGTTGGCGGTATATTATCGGCAATCAGCGGCATTAACACCGGAAGTGGCGAAGTAAATCAAGAGAAAGTAGCGGAAATTACTCGTCAGCTTAATAACGTGGGCGAGCATCTTGATGTGGGTGATAAAGCCACCACATTGCGTAAAAAGGCAGAGTGGTTTTGTGAAAAGCTCAAACGCTTAGACGTAGCGGAAGAGAACCTTCGAGCAAGTGTGCCTGCATTCAAGCCTTACAATATCATTACGCGACATGATAAGAGTGAAAACTAGTTGAAATAAGTATTACGTGTACTAATTCTGGTTAAAGACTGAAAAGCCTGCGTGAGCAGGCTTTTTTGATCTAGCTTTTTGGTTGGCTCAAATGGGCAAGATTATACGAAGCACGACAGCAGAGAGTTGAGATATCTACGTCCTTTAGCAGTTACCTGCCAGTGACTATCTGAAATAGAAAGCAGCCCTTGGTGATGAGCATCAGACAGTGCGCGTTTAACGTCATCCGTTAACTCAGTACCTGTGAAGTCACTAAAATCACTTATCGGGCAAGGCTCTACTAAACGAAACCTGTTCATAAAGAACTCAAACGGCAGGTCGTCTGCACTAACCAGCGTTTGCGTATCTAAATACGGGCGGCTCATTTCCATATAGCCTCTTGGATGCTTCACTTTAACGGTACGATGAATTGTGCCGTTAGCGGCATCGGTAATCTTCCCGTGCGCACCGCATCCAATACCTAAGTAATCGCCAAAACGCCAGTAATTCAGGTTATGGCGGCATTGATGCCCGGCTTTGGCGTAGCCTGAAATTTCGTACTGGTGATAGCCTGCACGCTCTAAGAGGCTGTGGCCTTTTTCCTGTATTTCCCACAGGATGTCGTCGTCTGGCAGTTCTGGCGGCTTTGAATAGAAAGGCGTGTTTGGCTCGATGGTAAGCTGGTACCAGGACAAGTGGTAAGGATCGAGCTCAATGCCTTGCTTCAAATCTGCCATAGCATTCTCTACGCTTTGTTCAGGTAAACCATGCATGAGATCTAAATTAAACGTGGGTAGTCCCGCGCTGTGTGCTTGTTTTACCGCATTTTCAGCTTGGCTTTCATTGTGAATACGGCCTAGCACTTTTAAATGCTTCGGCTGAAAGCTTTGAATGCCCACCGATATTCGGTTTACGCCTGCCTGATAAAAGCCCGCAAACTTACCTGCCTCGACGGTGCCTGGGTTGGCTTCCATGGTTATTTCAGCAGTGTCGCTTAAGTTAACCCGCTGTTTGACGCCGTTTAAGATGTCAGCCATGGCCTCGCTTGAAAACAAACTGGGCGTGCCACCGCCTATAAAGATTGTCTCAACAGGGCGGTCGCCAATGCGTTTGGCATCAATGGCTAAATCGTCCAGCAGGTGCGCCACATATTCTTTCTCGGGTAAATCAGATTTAAGCCCGTGAGAGTTAAAATCACAGTACGGACACTTTTGAACACACCAAGGAATGTGGATATAAAGGCTAAGCGGCGGATTACGCAAAAGTCGCTCTCATATTATCAAGCAAAATCGCTAAGGCGTTGCCGCGATGGCTAATACGGTTTTTTTCGGCTTTCTCCAATTCTGCCGCAGTGCAGCCATGAGTTGGCACGTGAAATACCGGGTCGTAACCAAAACCGTCGTTACCAGAGCGAGCAGTTAAAATTTCGCCTTGCCATTTACCTTGGCTAACTAATGGTACTGGGTCGTCAGCATGGCGCATAAACACTAATGTACAGAAGAAATGCGCTTTACGCTGGGTTTCGCCATCTAGGGCAGCTAATAGCTTGTCAATATTGGTGTCATCAGTTGCATCAGCGCCAGCATAGCGGGCTGAATAGATACCGGGTGCACCGCCAAGGGCGTCGACTACTAAACCTGAGTCGTCAGCAATAGCAGGGAGGCCTGTTACTTGTGCCGCATGACGCGCTTTAATAATGGCATTTTCAACGAATGTTGTACCTGTTTCAGGCACATCAGATACACCTAATTCTTTTTGCGCCACAACGTCTACGCCGTAATCTGCAAATAAGGATGCAAACTCTCGCACCTTGCCTTGATTACCTGTGGCTAAAACAATTTTTTCTGGGAATTTCATTGTGCCAGACTCCTCGTTTTTTCTTTGCTCCTGAAATAAGCTCGAGCACATTCATCGGGTTACTTTAGGTTATTCAGGACGAAGGTTGGGAGTGGTTTGAGCAAACCCTCTGCCGCAGGGATGCGGCAGCGGAGCGCACATGGATGTGTTTACCGCGTGTTTGCGAAAGCCACTCCCAACCTTCGGCCATCGTATCGCTCACCCTCTACGTGCTCGAGTTTTACTTTTTCTTTTTAGGCTTAGCTTTTGCCTTGGCTTTGTCTTTGGCCTTTACTTTTTTCTTTTTCGGGCCAATTTTAGGCGTTTTGTTTTTGGGGCGTAGCTCGTCAATAACGCGAGCTTTAAGTGGTTCGCCCATGTAACGTGCGGTTTTGGCTACCATGTCAAAATCGTGGGCCTCAACCAAAGATATTGCAGTACCTTTGGCGCCAGCGCGGCCGGTTCTGCCAATGCGGTGAACATAAACGTCGGCTTTGCGCGGCATGTCGAAGTTAATAACATGGCTCACGTTAGGCACATCAATACCGCGGGCAGCAACATCCGTTGCCAGCAAGATAGGTACTTCACCACTTTTGAAACGGGCTAGCGCTGCAATACGTTTGTCTTGTGGCATTTCACCCTGTAGCCAGCACACTGGAATATCTTTCGAGGCTAAGAAGTCCTTAAGCATTTGCAGGCGTTCGCGGGTTTTCACAAACACAACCGCTGACGTCGTTGTTTCTTGCTTCAAAATATTCACCAGCAATGCTTGCTTGTGATTCATGTCGTCAGCAAGGTGATACCACTGATGAATTTTGTTCTTCTCTTTGCGCGATGGGTTCGCTTCAATCACTTCAGGATTGTTAAGAATGTCATGAGCGAAAGTCTTAACGCCTTTGCCTTCAAGCGTGGCAGAGAACAATAGGTTTTGCTTGCGCCAGCGCGCTTCGGCAGCAATTTGGTTAACTACCGTTGAGAAACCCATATCCAACATGCGGTCAGCTTCATCAAGGATCAAGCACTCGATATCACGGCAATCTGCGGCTTCTTTTTCGATATGCTCAAGCAAACGACCTGGCGTGGCCACAAGAATATCGAGATTCTTGCTTAAGGTTTCTTTATCGGTACCGTAGTTAATACCACCGGTTATTACCCCGCACACAATTTGTGTATGCTTTGTTATGGCTAGGGCTTGTTCATAAACCTGTAGCGCTAACTCGCGGGTAGGCGTTAGGATCAAAATACGTGTAGCACCAGGCTGTCTGCGCGGATAATCAAGTAAAAACTGGCATGCAGGCAATAAGAAAGCGGCTGTTTTACCAGTACCTGTAGGAGCAGAGGCCAAGATATCTCGTCCATCCAACGCATGCGGGATAACCAGTTCTTGAATGCTAGTTGGGGTTTCAAACCCCATATCGGCAGCTGCGTGACACAGTGCTTCGTCTAATTCGAGTTCTTCGAAAGTCATAGTATAAAAAACGCTCTAAATGAATGGGGCGTATTGTAGCATTGCTATACCAAAACATTGAGAAAAACTGGCGTTAAATTCGCACACCGTAGGTAAATACACATTCTGATGCTAACGGGTTGGTACTGTTGGCGTTAAGTAAGTGCAAGTGCGTCAAATCGAGCTTACTCACTTTATCCTCACTTTCAACCCGTGAAATTTCGAAGTAGTAGTTGGCGTACGGTGAATTTGGTTCTTGAAGCTCTAGGTAAGGAAACTGGCGATACTTCCATTTACCCTTTACGTCTTCTGAAGATGTGGGCGTTTGAAGTGTGAGGGTATACGTACCGTCTTTATACAGCGTGAGGCGCTCGCCGTTACCACATCCATTGGCGATATAGCTATGGATAAGATCTTGGGCAAGGAGGGTTCCGTGGGGGCGATTGCCGTTAGGAAACACGAACAGCGCCAAAGAGTTTTTAGTATACCAATGATTGCCTTGAGTGAGCGATTGGACACGGTTTATAGAGTAACCCGCATGCTCTGCGATGCTAGTGGTATTGTCGATTGCTTCTGGTGATTGTAGCAGCAATGAATAGAGCAACGTATTTGTAGACACGGATGTAGAAAAATCAAAGTCGTTTACTTCAACATTCAAGCCTTGGTCCGTTAACTGTTCAGATAAGGCTTGAACTTTGGACGGTTCAAGATATTTGCCATAAAGGTAGACGGTTGGGGGGCTTGCACATCCACTAACTATAAGGGGAAAAGCTAAAGTTATAAGGTACGTTATTATTGTTTTTTTCACTTAAGAATCTCCAAGCCGATGCCAGATTTTTTCATTTAAAAGGGCGAATCGTTTGTTTAAAGCGAAGCGCGCTTTGAAGCTGTTATTTAACGAGCTGCGAACAAGCAACGAATAACTAGCGAGCAACTGTTGCACAAGAACGCACAAATATAGTTAAGGATTACACTTGTAATCTAAACTCGATAATAGCGACATGTTCCAGCGGTGTAAACGAAAACTTGTTAGCAAAAAGGTGGGACAAAGGCTGTGAGGGACGGTATCGGCATTAGGTATATCACAGTGGTGTAACCAGTGCGCGGTAATCCCAGTTTTGAAGCACGCCATCAGAGGAGAGGGTAACAACATCACCATCCTCGTTCAGTGTTATAGCGTGAGTGGTGGCTTCGCTTGAGTAGCGTTTAATTTCCCATGAGGCTATCTCTTCGCCAGAGTTAGCATGCCATAGCGTTACCACTGATTTGGGTGATGTTGTCATTAGGTAGTCACCGTTTTCTAAAAATAACCCTTTTCGGAAAAAGCGGAAACGTTCCATAAATTGTAGTTCAGAGATCACTTCATGGGTGGCGAGATCAATAATTTCGTGGCTGTTCAGCGCATCGGATATAAAAGCTCGCTGAGCTCTATTGTCTAGCACTGAAGCGGTAACTCGACTGCGATATTGCCTTTCCAGCAACACATCGTTTTTGTCTAAGTCCCATAGAAACCAGCGCTTATCTATTCCTCCAGAAAACGCATAGTCATCAGAAAAATAGCCTACATGAAGCACTTTCATTGTATTGTGCTGGTATTGCAATGCAGTACCGTTATCAAAATTTAGTAGCAATACGGTACCATCGGTCATACCAACTAGTGCGCTGTCACCATGGTGGGATAGGGAAGTTGATGACGCTGTGGCGCCGGGATCTTTACCATTAAAATGCCAACTACCTACCACATCACCTGATTGCAAGTTAATCAGTGTAGTGCTCCAATAGCCTGTGAGCGCTAACCATGCCTTGTCTTTGGAAAACGTAATGAGGTGCAGTGACTCTTCATCAAGCTCGTCACTATGCCATTTGTAGCGCTCTCGTTTTTCATCAACATCCCAAACAGACACCGAGGAGTCGTCAAAAATGAATGCCGCAAGACGGGCATCCTCCGAAAGCGCAGCTTTCCTCACTGGCTCTTGGGTAAAGCGAAACTCGTGAACAGGTAATACGCGCGTCTCTTCAGTGCAACCAAAAAGCGCAAGGAGAACGGTGAAAAGTAAATAAAAAAGTGGTGACGCTAAAGGTGAGAGAAAGCGTCCGTACGTTTTTCTTTCGATCATTGCTTTAGCACAATTATGTATTAATAGAGGCAATAGCGGATAGCTTTGCCCGGTTAAGCGCGTCTTTTATTTCAGGGCCTTTAACGCCCGTGGCAATGATATCTTGCACGTTCACTTGGTTGGCGGCTGATAATGCATTTTCAATGCGCTTTCGTTGGCGTTGCCAATCTATGCCCTTGTTATGAGCATAAGGCGCAAAAGCGCTAAGTAATAATGTGAAACGTTCCTCTCTTCGCCACGCATCACAGCCATTGAACAGGGCAAGTAAATCGGCGGGCGAGTTCTGCGCGTTCAAAAGAAAGCCTTTGAATTTACAGGCAAGGCTGACGATTTCACTAACTTGGTTTTGCACTTTGAGCCGACTGCATAACTGTTTCGCTTCTACCTCATTAAGGTGAGTGAGCAGGGCAGTAAACCTTGTTATCAGCCTAGCGGTTTCTGAATCGCTACTTTGAGGTAATGGGGTTTCTGAACCCGTGTATTTAACAACGCTTTCGTTTTCAGCCTTTTCTAGTGCTACCGCCGTTTTTAACGTTTCCAGAGCAGTATCTACGTTTCTTTCAAGCTCAGTAAACCAGTCATTGAGGCCATGGGCTTGGTTTAATACAGTGAAAAAAACATGCGGTGTTTTCTCTAAAAGACTGCGCTTTGTTTCTTGCCATACCCGCTCTGCACTTAGCGTGCTTAGCTCGCCGCTTTGCGCCATAGACTGCATAAGAGCCATGGTTTCAGTGGCGATAGTAAACCCCAAATAAGCATAGCGGGTGGCAAACCGAGCAACGCGAAATACGCGTAAAGGGTCTTCACTAAAGGCTTCAGATACGTGGCGAAGTAGGCGGTTTTCTAAATCTTTTTTACCACCATAGGGGTCGATAAGGTTTCCAAGGTTGTCTTGCGCTATCGCGTTAACGGTAAGGTCCCTGCGTAACAAATCTTCTTCTAACGTGACCGAGCTCGACGCATCGCATACAAAACCGGTGTAACCTTTTCCTGACTTACGTTCTGTACGTGCAAGTGCGTATTCTTCCTGTGTTTTAGGGTGTAAAAAAACAGGGAAGTCTTTGCCTACTTGGGTAAAACCTTGGCTGAGCATTTCTTCCGGCGTGGCGCCCACCACGACATAGTCGCGTTCAACAACCTTTCTGTTTAACAGTGCGTCACGCACTGCGCCACCAACGAGATATACTTGCATGCTCTTCCAACGATTTTTTAGTCAGTAATACTTTTTAGATTGGGAATACATCGACTTTTGACGTGTAACGAAAATCAACCTTCCCAAGGTAACAGAGGCGCAGTATAGCAATGTTACAAATAAAATTCGTAGCCACATCGTTATGCGCTTTCACTTCAAGGTTGCGTCTGGTAGTTTAATCGTCGTTAAAAATTAAAACAGATAGGCGCTTCAGCAACCATGTATTTGAACTACTTCGGGTTAAATGACAATCCTTTTTCGATTGCGCCTAACCCCGATTATTTGTATATGAGCCCTAGGCACAAAGAGGCTTTGGCCCATTTGACCTTTGGCCTCAGAGAAAGCGGTGGTTTTGTAATGCTCACCGGAGAAGTGGGCACGGGAAAAACAACGGTATCGAGAAAACTGTTGCAGCAGCTACCCGATAATACTCAGGTAGCCATGATTTTGAATCCTACCTTATCCGCCCTTGAGCTATTAGCAACGGTTTGTGATGAGCTAGGCTTGGCTTATACACCTGAAAAAGCAAGCCTTAAGTATTTCACCGATTTGATTTTGTCTAAGTTAGCAGAGAATCATCAGTCAGGCATGAATACGGTACTAATGGTTGATGAAGCGCAGCATCTGTTGCCCGAAGTACTAGAACAACTTCGTTTATTGACCAACCTAGAAACGAATCGTGAAAAACTGTTAAAGGTTGTATTGATAGGTCAGCCTGAGTTACAGCAGTTGCTAAAGCGTAACGAATTACGTCAGCTGGCTCAACGCATTACCGCTCGTTATCATCTGCTGCCCTTAACTGCGCCTGAAGTTAGTGCTTACATAGCACACCGCTTAAGCGTGGCTGAAGGTGATATCAGTATTTTCAGTAAGTCTACATTGCGCGCGGTGCATCAAATTACTGGTGGGATTCCAAGGGTAATTAATTTGCTGTGCGACCGAGCGTTAACCTTATCTTTTACTAAGCAGCATGCGGTTGTGCAAAAGCCTATATTCTTGGCCGCGGCAGAGCAAATTCTAGGTGAAGATGTTGTCAGTCAGCGCGTGCAAAGCCAGCGTAAATGGTATCTCGCATCGGCGTTTGTTTTGGCCATCATATTCGGCTACGGGTTAGGGAGTTTGTATGTCTAATATCGTCGCCATTGACCATTTAAAACCCGGTATGGTGATTGTTCAAATTACCAAGCAAAATGGGCCAGTTAAAATTAGAAAGTCGGGTTTAGTGACAAGCGATGCTATGGTGCAGGGCTTGTCTGAAATGGGCGTGCAAGAGGTAGAAATAGACCCTGAGCAAACCGTGGAAATAGCGCCGGCAGTTCATCATAGAACACAGACCCAAGCTTTGCTTCGGGGCGAGCACGACACTACCGCCAAATTTGATAAATCCCTCAACGAGCAGTTTAATGGAAGGGCTTCCGTCAGCATGGAAGCTTTACACCAAGCAAGTTGCGCTTTTTGCCGTCGTTATTCTTGGTGGTTTATGCATTGGCTTTTCCGCCGCTACGGCAAAACGCTGGTGGCCAATGCTAACTGCACCCGCTTCTGTACCGGTGGCAGACTCTGAAAGCTCAGTTTCACAGGTTGAAGCAAGCGGAGACGCTTCAGCGCTTACGGCCACGCAAAGTAGTAATGAAGCACCAGGCACTTCAAGCAACAAAAGTGAACAGGTATCTTCTAACACTCAGGAAAGTGGGCAAAGCGCAGGTTCAAATGAAACTGCTAACACGGCGGTAAATGCAAACATGAGTAACGGCGGTGCAGCTCAGCAAGGCACGCAAGCGAACGCTATGGTAAATAACCAGTCTGCTGGAAACTTAGCTGCAACGCAAAATACTGATTTAGGTGCAGTTCCAAATAAAAACCCAATCACAACAGGTACTCAGAATCGTTACAATAACGACGTGTCCCAACGTTCTGGCGCCGAGCCAAGTAGTGGATATGAGCGTAGCTCCTCAACAGATTCAAGACAAACTGATACTTCAGGGAATTATGAAGGGAAAGTATTAAATGAAGCTGCGTCTCAATCTGACGTATCCGTGTCACCAGAGCTTATGGCCCGTTTTAATGCTGCCGTTGAAGCGCTAGACTCAAAGGCACAAGATAATACACCCTCTGAAGAGCAAACAAGGGTGACGGTTAAAGACGAACTACCCCGTGTAGATCAGTTACCCGTTCGCTTGTTAACACGACTTCCTACCATGAACTTTAGCGCGCATATGTATGCGTCTCGTCCTGCCGATAGGTGGGTGAGAGTCAATGGCCGTCAAATAGGTGAGGGCGACTGGATTGCTGATAGAGTGCAAATCGTCAATATTGAAGCGCAACGTGTGGTGCTTGCTTTCGAAGATGAGATTTTTACTATGGCAGCATTAACCGATTGGTAATTACTATCTGTTAGTTACAAAAAACACTAACAAGATGTGTCGTCCTAATATAGGTTGACAGTTATTAGGCCAGCTCTCGAAGCTGGCCTTTTCTATTATGCACTGCGTTAGGCGTTTCCATATCTA
>JYMV01032219.1_pt1 | contig 25288 bp, 18 predicted proteins | sample 338911 | NCBI WGS metagenome assembly JYMV01 (sample SAMN03354496, study PRJNA234377) | hydrothermal vent metagenome | biome: Deep sea; feature: Hydrothermal plumes at the Eastern Lau Spreading Center, Western Pacific Ocean; material: Seawater | place: Tonga | collected 2009 | depth 2000 m m
GCTATGGAGACGACGGAAACTGGTGGTCGGCTTCAGAGTCCGGTTCCTACTCATGGAGACGTGTACTGAGCAACGACTTCGACAGTGAGTACCGAAACAGCAGCGTTCGAGGCAATGGCGTCTCAGCTCGTTGCGTCCGGGATTAAAATTTTAAATTATAGCGACGTAGTCGCGCAGTGTTATCGCTATCTCGTTTCTGTTTTATTAAAATCGTCGAAGCTGTTTTTTGCCGTAACCTTTTCTGTCGTACGCGACTTAAAACAAATTACTTGCTCAACTTTTTAAAGAGCCACTTAAATCTCGTGAAAAGGATTTGGGGCAAATACTCTAAGGACGTTAAAACGGTGCTTTTCATTTCTCTTTCTTCACGGTAAAGCCCTCTAGAGAAGTTGCGACTCACACCTCCTGGAGCCACCTCTGAGATGATGAAGGAGTGACAATTACAAATGACTTTAGATTTCCAAATGCGAAGATGAAGGTGGTAATCTGCGAGAACAGGGAACTGTAAATAGAATGGGTTTTCACCTAGGAGTTCACGAGAGTATATAGCACCTTGGTGATGAATGGTGTTTCTCCATAAAAGTGAATTGCCCCATGATGGTGAGTAGAACTCTGGCACGCCTGGCTCACGAGGAGGGAGGAGGTGAACTCCGAAGGCGAACATTTTAGGGGTACTTTTGGTTGTGGATTCAATGGCTGAGAGAGCTTTCTCTAGTCCCTCGGGAACGGGGATATCACCAGTGCCCATAAATAGTACCCATTTGCCCGTGGCGAGACGAAGTCCGTTGTGCATACCCTCGTAGATTCCCGAGTCAGGATCGATTGAAATTTTGTCGAACAGATCTTTATTATCGTTGAGCCATTCTTGGGTGCCGTCTGTGGATGCTCCGTCCGCAACTATAATTTCTAGGTGGGGCTGATCTACGGGCTGTTCGTTTACTCTCCAATATTGATAAGCTCTGGCTGTTTTCTCTAGTCCCTCAACTTGATTGAAGGAGGGGATTATTACGCTTAAAAGAGGTGAGGCTTTCATTCGCTTTTTCACTTACTTGAATCAGAAATCTTTCCGTTTTCGCAACGAAGGACTCGTCCTGGGAATTCAGTCATAGAAGCGTGGTCGTGTGTTGCCATAAGAACGGAACATCCTTTAGAAGTAAGCCCGTGGAGTAGTTTTAATATGTCCCGAGTTGTGTCGGGGTCAAGATTTCCGGTGGGCTCATCAGCTATGAATAGAGAAGGAGAGTTCAAAAGTGCTCTAGCTATAGCAACTCTTTGTTGCTCGCCTCCAGAAAGCTCGTGGGGAAATTTGTATCCTTTATGAGGGAGGCCTACCGTCTCTAGCACTTCATCAATCCTAGATGTAATCTCCTTTTTCGAGGACCAACCCGTAGCTCTTAATGCGAAATCTAAATTATCACCAACCGTCCTGTCCGAGAGTAGCCCGAAGTCCTGAAAGACGATTCCTAGTTTACGTCGAAGCAAGTAGACGTTACGATGAGTTAAAGTAGAAAGGACGGTTCCACAAACCTCTCCCGAACCATTATCTATAGCTAGATCCCCATATAATGCACGTAAAAGACTCGACTTCCCACTTCCAGTCTTGCCTATAACGTATAGGAACTCCCCTTTGTTAATTTCAAGATTAACCTTATCTAGAACTACGTGCTCTTGTTGTACGAGACGTAGGTTTTTAAGAAGGACGAGCGGAGAGTCGTTCACTTTAGTTGAGGTTGAAAAGAGTTAAGTCAATATCAGGATTAATTGTGACAGACCCGATCCGAATAGCCATGCGCTGTGTGCCCGCGGTAGTTATAACTTCCATAGGAAAAAGTATGCCATCACCTAAGTCCAAATAATTATTGTACTTCGTCGTTACAACCATTGTACCCTCGTTTTCGCTTTCGGTTATGGCCTTTGTTGAAGATAGCATTTTCGACATTTTATCGAAATAGCAGGTCAAATTTATTACCCCTTCTTTGTGAAGTTTCACAACGTGGTATGACTTGCCATTTAACTGTTCGACTCCTAGAAGTTCGGTCTTTAAACCCAAGTCAGATGTGTTTAGTAGGTAAGTAGGGTCAAGTTCTTCCCATTGAGCTATTGCAAGTTCGTTGCCTTCTGTAGGAGAGCGAGGACCCATTTGGACTGAATAGCCACCATTATCCGTGACAACATTAGTCACCACTTCCTGCCCACTTATTGAGAACGAGGTGTGAGCTCCGCGCCTCCCTTTTTTATAATTTGCCGTGTGTACAAAATTTAAAGTCATTCCACCTCCCATTTCTATTGAGCCTGTTCTTGCTACACCTTTAAGTTTAGAGATCGTATTCACTCCGCCTATCGCATTGTAATGGTCATTTATCACAGATTCAACTGTAACTCCCGCACTTGCAGCTGTTCTCTCGATAAGTGGTTGTCCATAGGCGTCGAAAAGTTCAACGACACCATGAGTAGAAAACTTCTTCAGAGATTCGATTACGCTTTCGTTTCCGACGCAAGTGATGAAGATTTGGTCTGGGCGAATGTAGTTTTTTGCTACACGTTGTACATCCTCGATTGTTACTGCTGATAGCTTTTCTAGATAAGTAGAATAGTAGTCTTTAGGGAGATTATACCTTTCGATATTCAAAGCAAATCGAGCTGCAGTAGTGGGTCTTTCGAGAGACCTAGCAAAGCTTCCAGTCATGTAGTTTTTCGTTACAGCAAGTGAAGCGCTATCTACGGGCTCGTCCATGATGCGTCTGATTTCGTATAGAAACTCAACGATAGAACTGTCGGTAACCTCATTTCTGACATCTGCGTACGCTGTGAAAGAACCTACAAGTGGGTCAGTCTTGAAGATTGAACGTGCTCCGTAAGTAAATGCTTTATCTTCTCTAAGGTTCTGCATTAAGCGACCAGAAAAAGCCCCGCCACCTAAAATACTGTTCATTACTGAAGCTGCGATAGCATCATCACTGTTTGGCGGCATGCTTACGACATGTGTGAGTTTAATTACACTTTGGACGGATCCTTCAAGCGGTACTAGACAAGTCCTAGTAGTTTGAGGTCTAGCAGGACTGTCCCATCTTTTATACGGAATATCGCCTCTTTTCCATGCACCGAAAAAAGTATTTGCCTTAGCATAAGCTGTGTTAGGGTCAATATCACCTACCACGATAAGGTATGCAATGTTAGGTTTGAAGTATGTTTTGTGAAAAGTCACAAAATCTTCACGAGTCAGGAGGTCTAGACTTTTAGACGTAGTTACTTCACCGTAGGGGTGAGCTTCACCGTATTTCAGAACTCTTGTAAGGACACTTGAGATTTCGCTAGGAGAAGATTCGGAAGCTAAAAGCCCAGAAAGAGCTTGAGTACGAAGTCTATTGAGTTCTTTCTCAGGAAATGAAGGAGAGAAGAGAACCTCAGACATCAAGCTTAATAGCTCATTCGTGTGTTTCGTTAGCGAAGATCCACGCATTCCCTTAGGGTTTACACTTATGTGAGCTCCTAGGAAGTCGATTTCTTCGTCTAGTTCTGGCTTGGGTTTATTCTCGGTTCCAGAGCGCATTAACTCTCCGAAAAGGTCAAGCATTCCTGCCTTGTTGCCTTCGAAAATAGGAGAGTACTCTAAAGATAAAGTCCAACTTACTTTCGGTAATCTGTGATTTTCTACAACGATGATTTGAAGCCCGTTCGGAAGAGAAAGTAGTGTTGATTCGCCAAGTTCGATAAGTGGCGCGGGTCCAGCTTCGGGAGCTTGAGATCTGTCAACTTGAGATAAAAGGGACGTTGATGGTAACAGTAGTCCTGCCATCAAAACTGCTAGAAATATATAATTGAGTAATTTCATTATTCAGGTTGTTTTATTCAGGGTTGTGTTATTATTTCTCTTCGTATAAGAAGTAAATAGTAGCTCGCGAGTTTGCGTTGTAGTAAGTGTTTGCTGCACGTTTGATGTCCTCTGGCGTAATAGCAAGATACCTGTCAATCTCAGTGTTGATTAGATTCGCATCACCGAAATAAGTATGATAATTAGCTAACTCCTCTGCAATCCCGGCCATAGTCGAGTTGCTGGAAACGAATTGTGACTCGATTTGGTTTTTAAGCTTCTGCAATTCACGATCTGAAATTAAATCAGTTTTCATTTTCTCAATCTCCTCATTCATAGCATCCTCAACCTCAGAAGGCTCTACACCCATATTCACCATTGCAAATGCAAATGTTACACCTGGATCCTCTAGACCAAAACTGAACGCTCCGCAGTAAAGTGCTAGCTGTTTCTCGTCTACAACGGCCTTATTCAATCTACTTGACGAACCAGTACTTAGGACTTGATTAAGCATATCGACAGCGTAATAGTCAGGTGTGCCTTGAGCGGGAATCGGGTAGGCTTGGATTACAACGGGCAGACGGTCTTTTCCGTAAACAATGCTGCGTCGTTCTTCAGTTCTTGTGGGCTCGGTAACTGTCGGTCTCGGAATGGCTTTAGTTCCTTTCGGGATACTGGAGAAATATTTACGAACGAGGGATTTCGCCTCGTCTATGTTTAAATCGCCGGCAATACTGAGTGTCGCGTTGTTAGGAACATAGAACGTATTGTAGAAGTCCATGAAGTCTGCGTGCGTAGCGGCATCAAGGTGCTCCATCGATCCTATAGGCGTCCATTGATATGGATGAACGTCATAACATGCGTCCATTGTTTCAGCGATCATAGTGCCATATGGCCTGTTGTCTACTCTTTGGCGCTTTTCTTCTTTTACTACTTCGTTCTGTGTGTCTATTCCGATTTGTTGAATTTTTGCGTGAAGCATTCTTTCGGATTCGAGCCACAAGCCCAGTTCGAGCTGGTTTGAAGGGAGGAGCTCGTAATAGAAAGTTCGATCTTGAGATGTGTTAGCGTTCAATACGCCTCCAGCATTTTCTACGTAGTGGTCGAACTCACCTCTTTCGATATTTTCACTTCCTTCAAATAAAAGGTGCTCGAAAAAGTGAGCCATTCCTGTTCTTGAAGGGTCTTCGTTCTTAGAGCCCACGTGATACATAACAGTAACGGCTACTATAGGAGTACTGTGGTCTTCGTGGAGAATTACATGTAAACCGTTATTTAAATCAAACTCGGTGAAGTTGATGGATGTAGATGTAGCGGTTTGGGCTAAAAGGGAAGTAATCGCAGTGAAAAAAGCGATGCAACTAAGCAAATATTTCATAATCATAACAGATGAATAATAGTGGACCAAGTTAATGCCTTAGGGCGGTATCTTTCAGGCATGAAAGCGGAAAAATTTATGCTCGATTCTGAGTGGTGGACTATTGAAGATTTATTCAGTCGATTGAACAATTTTTTGACTGAAGAGTATAAATCAGGAATGGATGAAGTGGTTATGTCCCGGGTGGTGAAATGTCATGAATATCTAGCAAATTTTATTGCTACGAAGGATGAGGTGGTTTACGGTGTAAATACAGGTTTCGGAGCTTTAGCTAACACACGCATAGATAACGATAAGCTTTCGGAGCTACAAGATAAAATCCTCGTATCGCACGCATGTGGAGTAGGAGAGGAGGTTCCTGAAATTATCGTCAGCGCGATGCTGTTATTAAAAGCAAAGGCTCTAGGTCAAGGATACTCGGCTGTTAATCCAGCGACAATTCAGAGATTACTTGACATGCTAGATAAAGGCGTTATGCCCATCGTTCCATCTCAAGGTTCACTTGGTGCATCTGGAGATTTGGCCCCGCTTTCACATTTGGCAATTCCTATGATAGGGGAGGGTGAGGTAAGCATAGATGGTGATGACCCTGTGCATGCTTCAGTTGCAATGAAGGAGTTTGGTTGGAGTCCACTTAAGTTGGAGCCCAAAGAAGGACTCGCTCTTATCAACGGAACCCAGATGATGCTCGGTTATGGAGTAGTATCTATGCTCCGTATCGAACAGCTTATGGAGTGGGCGGATGCTATCGGTGCTTGGTCTTTAGAAGCTTGGAGCGGACTTATATCCCCATTCGATCATGATGTCCATAGAATTAGAAACCAAAAGGGCGCGATGGATGTTGCTGCAGCTGTTAGATCTTGGGTAGAAGGGTCAGAGAAGATGAAAGCCGCTCAAAATCATGTTCAGGACCCATACTCATTTCGTTGCATTCCACAAGTTCACGGAGCAACTCGCGATGTGGCGGCAAAAGCTCGTGAACTTTTCGAAGATGAAATCAATGCTGTTACCGATAACCCACTGGTATTTCCAGACGACGATAAAATAGTTTCAGCCGGAAATTTCCACGGTCAACCCTTAGCTCTAGCTCTTGACGGGCTCACTCTTGCTATCCACGAACTGGCCTCAATTTCGGAACGTCGCACCTTCAAGCTAATGAGTGGAATTCGAAAACTACCAGCTTTTCTCGCTAAAGACCCCGGATTAAATTCCGGCTACATGATAACTCAATACACAGCTGCTAGTTTGGTCTCAATGAATAAACAACTAACTACCCCTAGCTCAGCGGACAATGCAGATAGTTCTGACGGCCAAGAAGATCATGTCAGTATGGGCGCGAATGCTGCTCTCAAGCTATGGATGGTTATAGACAACGCAGAGCAAGTTCTCGCGATCGAAGCCCTTTGCGCTGCTCAAGCCTCAGATTTAGGTGCTCAAGCTGGATTAGGTGAAATGTCTCCTCGTTTATCAGTGTTGCAACATTCTATCCGTAAATCAATCCCATTCCTGGAAGAGGATGTCTTTATGTCCCCACTTTTAGAGGACGCTTTAGAGTGGATTACCCTAAACAACCCTAACACTCTATCTCCATGCCTTTAATTGAAGATATGGAGCGCACTGGCTCCTGGCTGTTTCGCTGGAGAAGCTTCCTTCCCATCGTTCTGATGCCTGTAGCTCTTTACGTGGCTTTCCTCGACGATGACTTCCCTTATTTCAATGATCCACGCTGGATTTTTATTTGTTTAAGCGTAGGATTTTTAGGCCAAATAATCCGCGCCTTTACCATCGCCTACGTGCCTAAAGGAACCTCAGGCCGAAACACCTCTGAAGGTCAAGTAGCCGAAACCCTTAATTCAAAGGGGATGTATGGATACATACGTCATCCTCTTTACACGGGTAACTTCTTTATGTGGTTGGGAGTAGTAATGTTTGCGGGCAATCTCAATTTCACAATTGCTGTTTCAGTCGCTTTTTGGATATACTACACATTAATTGCCATGACAGAAGAAAGGTTTTTGAGAGGGAAGTTCGGAGAAGCATATGTTGATTGGGCTTCGGGTATTCCTGCATTCTTTCCTAGAACTTTAAAATGGAAAAGCCCTGGCGTTTTCTTTTCGTTACGAAATGTCTTAAAACGCGAATACAATGGAGCTTTCGCTATGGTATTGTCTTTTGCAGGCCTTGATATAGCTCACAATTATAGAGCAGGTGTTATAGTGTTAAGCTCATTTATGCAAGCACTATTTATAGTTAGTTTAGTAGCGTTTCTAGTTTTGCGTTTCATGAAGAAACGAACTAAATTGTTAGATGTTGAAGGAAGAGAATATACGTAGATACATATGAGTTTACTTAGAAAGACCAGATTTCAAAGCTTGTTAGAGGGAGATGCAAAAAAACTTAGCGTCTTTTTGATTGCAGAACTTGTTCTCATCACACTTGGTATGTCGATTGCCTTACAATTTGATCAGTGGAAGGAGCACCAAGATAAACTTGATAAAGAGATAGTTCTATTACAACAGCTTTATTTGGAGTTTGAGGAGGCTGAATCAGCTGTTAATGCTGGAATAATGGAATTAGACTCATTAGATAAGCCAAGACTAAAGCTCTATAGAAACTGTGGTAACAACCAAGACGCCATGTCTGAAATGGAGTTATTAGAAATTGTAGCAACAACTTATTCGTTTTCAATATTACCCATATCGAATGGGGTACTTACAGATGCAATTAATTCGGGTAAATTCACTTTGATTAATAATGATACTTTAAGAACTATTCTTTCTAGTTGGGAAGATAAATTGGGGTCTGTATTGATTTTCAACCAGCATGTTAACGAAAGAACGGAAGACTATTATGTTTATTCATTCAACTTCGTTGCCTTTAAAGATCTTGACAATAAATCTTACCCAGATCTTAATTTGAGCAAATCTACTTTAAGTACGGGCGGGCTAAAGATATTAAATGATCAGGTTTTTGAGAACCAGGTTGGAGACGTGTTTTATCAAGGTAGGGCTGCTAAAAAACGTTATCAAGAACAACTATTAGAGCCAGTTCGAGAGATATTAGAAATTCTGAAAAGGGAAATTGAACTAAAAACTAATTAGCTATTTACGCTTAGGTTCAACTATAACCAAAGATCAGGTTACCGCGGCTTTTCGCATTATCCTTCGTAGAATCCCCGGGAAGAATCGATGAATGTAAACGGCTAGTAATTCCGACCGACCGATTAATATTAACGACTTTCTTTTCTTTACTCCTTTCGCAATCTTTTTTGCACAAGCAAGGGGAGTCATCCCGGCGCCGGTCTTTTTATCCATCGTGCCCTGCTTCGACCCGTCACCTACTACGGCATTGAGTGAGATGTCCGTTGCGATAAACCCAGGACAAACCAAACTTACTCCGATTCCATCCTCAAAATGCTCAGCCCTCAAAGCCTCGAAAAACCCGTGTAAAGCGTGTTTCGCACCACAATACCCAGATCGTAAAGGTGACGAGAACAACCCCATCAAGCTCGTAACAACCACAAACTGACCGCTCTTCCGCTTAACGAAGTGGGGAAGGAGTGCTTTAGTTAAAGCTATCGTCCCGAAGTAATCAATTTCCATTACACGTCTATCTACCTCAAGCGAAGTATCTATGGCAAGCGACCTTTGGCTTATTCCGCCACAGTGAATCATAATATCGACTTCTTTAACTTCGGCCAGTACGTCATTCACGATGCCCGACATCGCCGCGCTATCGCCTAAATCCATCGGCGCAATAACGAAATTACTATCTCCTTTCAATCCTAGTTGAAGAGTCAACTTCGAGGCAACCTCCTCAAGCACGTCCTTCCTACGAGAAGACAAAATAACTCTAGCACCTTGTGAGGCATAGACCTCAGCACAAGCTCGGCCTATGCCACTACTGGCTCCAGTAATCCAAACCGCTTTAGGCATAAAAATTAGGCATAAAAGTTAGGCGTCAATGTTTGCATACTTCGCATTCTCCTCAATAAAGGCTCTTCTTGGTGGCACCTCGTCGCCCATCAGCATTGAGAAAACTTGGTCAGCAGAAGCGGCGTTGTTAATCGTCACTTGTCTGAGCGTTCTGTGCTCTGGATTCATAGTTGTAGACCAAAGCTGTTCCGCATTCATCTCTCCAAGACCCTTATAGCGTTGAATTCCTATACCACCATCAGATCCCGATTTGGTTTTGAATTCAGCAATATACTTGTCTCTTTCAGCATCGTCCCAAGCATACTTTTGCTTTCCACCTTTCTTAACTAAGTAGAGTGGAGGAGTAGCGATGTAAACGTATCCGTTCTCGATAAGCTCCTTCATATGACGGAAGAAGAAAGTGAGGATCAATGTTTCGATGTGACTACCGTCTACATCCGCGTCACACATTATGACAACTTTGTGATAACGAAGCTTCTCTAGATTTAGAGCTCGTTCGTCGTCTTCAGTTCCTAGGCGTACTCCGAGCGCTGTGTAGATGTTCTTAATTTCTTCGTTTTCGAAGACCTTATGATGCATCGCTTTTTCAACGTTTAGAATTTTACCTCGAAGAGGCATTATCGCTTGGAAGGCTCTATCTCGTCCTTGCTTCGCAGTTCCACCCGCCGAGTCTCCTTCGACTAAGAAGATTTCACATAAAGAAGGGTCTTTTTCAGAACAGTCGGCTAGCTTTCCAGGAAGTCCTGAACCGCTCATAACAGTCTTTCTTTGGACCATTTCTCTCGCTTTTCTTGCTGCGTGTCTAGCTTGAGCTGCGAGAATCACTTTTGAAACGATTATACGAGCATCATTTGGATGCTCCTCAAGGTAAGATTCAAGAATATCACTCACCGACTGAGATACAGGAGCAGAAACTTCGGCGTTACCTAATTTCGTCTTGGTTTGGCCTTGGAACTGAGGCTCAGCTACTTTAACCGAAATAACAGCAGTTAGGCCCTCTCTAAAGTCGTCACCACTGATATCGAATTTCAACTTGTTCAACATTCCCGACCCCTCTGCATATTTCTTGAGAGTGTTAGTTAGACCACGACGGAAACCAGTAAGGTGAGTACCACCCTCGTAGGTGTTGATGTTGTTTACGTAAGAGAATAAATTCTCCGAGAATGACGTGTTGTAAGTCATGGCGACTTCAACGGGAATTCCTGCCTTTTCGCCAGTCATATGAATGACATCAGCAATCAATGTTTCGCGATTTGCATCAATATATTCTACAAAATCACGTAATCCGTTTTCCGAAAAGAAAATTTCAGTTTTGAAAACATCTTCTTGAGGTTCTTCGCCTTCAGCCGGTTCTGCAAGTTCCCTTTCGTCGGTAAGAGTAACAGTGATTCCTTGGTTTAGGAAGCTGAGCTCTCTCATTCTATCAGCTATAGTGTCGTAGCTGTATTCATGAACTTCAAAGATTTCAGCATCGGGTATGAACTCGATAATAGTTCCGTTATTAGTAGAAGTACCACACTCACGTACTGCATACTCAACCTTTCCTTTTTTGTATTCTTGCTCGTAAGCTTTTCCGTCTCTGTGGACTTCGGCTCGAAGGTGATCAGAAAGAGCGTTTACACAAGAAACACCCACTCCGTGAAGTCCACCCGATACTTTATATGAATCTTTATCGAACTTTCCACCAGCACCGATCTTAGTCATTACAACTTGTAGGGCGCTAACGCCTTCCTTTTCGTGCATCCCGACAGGTATTCCACGACCGTTGTCTTGCACTCGAATACCGTTTTCTTTAGTGATCCAGACATCGATTCTATCGCAGTGACCAGCAAGTGCCTCATCGATAGAGTTATCTACGACCTCGTATACCAAATGATGTAGTCCTCTGACGTTCACATCTCCGATATACATTGATGGACGCATACGTACGTGCTCCATTCCCTCCAGAGCTAAAATTTGGCCTGCACCATATTCAGCTTCGCTACCTTTTTTCTTGTTGTCTTCTGACATTTTCTTAGTCTTAATTCTAGACTTTAAAAATACAGAACTTTTGATGAAAAACGGCTTGTTTTATCTATGTAATTGTGCGATTTCTCAACGAATAAATTGTGTTATTCACAAGTCAAGCAAAACTAGAATGCGTAGCTCGCTCCGAACAAAGCTTGGAAGCCCTGAACTGGGTATCCTGCCCAATGTCTATAGCTAGAATTAGTGAGGTTGCTGAGCTTCATCCAGGCAGAAGTTCGAGAGTTGTACCGATATTCTAAACCGATATTTCCGTCTAAATATGAAGGCAATTCAGCGTTGTAGTAGTATGTGTCGCCAATCTGTTGAAAAGGTAGAGTTTCTGCTGTAGGTTTTATCTGTGTGAGAGCGCTCCTAGAACCTACTATTTGGACTGATGCATCTACGGTAAATTTTTCAAGGAAAGTGTAACTAGCGTTCACGCTCCATTTCGAAGAAGGGAGGTTCCACGCAGACTCTAAACCGTTCGCATCATATGTGTACAATCTTCCTGCGACCCTTAGATCTAAGTTTTTAATCAGGTCTAAGGTGACGTACCCGCCGATTTCTTTAACTCCCAATGTGTCGTAAATCACGGAAAAACGAGCACCAGAGTCATAAAGACTATCGTTAACGAAGTACATGTAGTCTTTAAATTGAGTTGAAGAGGCGTAAATCTGAAAACTAATTGCTTTAGTAAGTGTCCCTCTCATTCCGATTTCTAGATCCCTAGACCTGCTTGTCGTTCTTAGTTCCGAATCTAATGTTAGGTGGTAAAACGGGTTCTGTTGAAGGACTGAAGCAAATCGGTTTTGGTCTAAACCCCCGTCTAGCCTCACGTAAGGCACGAATACATCTTTAAGAATGCGAATAGATGCCTCGACCTTAGGGTAGAAGTGGAAAGTGGAGCCTAATCCGTTGCGACTCTGAGAATCGGCGTCTATCCATAGTCCTGCGCCTACGCGAACTGTTAATGGGCCTCTGTAACTTGTGGCCATAGGTGTAAGGCTTACAACTGCTCCATCAACTATAGTTGTGTCAGAATCAGTTGATATCATCCTTAAACGATCAATATTCGCTGAGCCTGCTAGGGAGAAGCGCTCTTTGCCTACGAATTTACCCATTTCGAATGAGCCTTCGAAATAGTTTTCAGTTGTATTTGACAGATCCCTTAGCTGCTGCCAATTGAAATTAATCTCATGGTTCAAATCGGTGCTATCCCTATGGTGGCTCTTAAAGGAAATAGCAGTTCCGAATTTCAGATAACGCTCATGAGTTCCAAGCATGGTGTCCGGTGGAATAGTGTCATTGCTGGCATTGCCGTAGTAAACAATGTTATCTCTTTCAATATTTGCTGATATATCCACTCTTTCTTTTCCAACAAATCGGCTAAGCCAAACCCCAGCTTCGCTATCCTGAAATCTATCTTCAACTAGTCCTAAAGGAGCGTTCGTTGCAAAATGCGATGCTTGAAACCCCCAAGTTCCTTCACGAGACCTTAGGTCGGTCATGCTAAGCTCAAGTAGAGGCGTGTTGTAGAGTCCGTATCCTGCACGAGCGTAACCACGATAAAGAAGCGAAAGAGGTGCGTCGACTCGCAGTCGAACAGGCTCAATCATTGTCCAAACAGGATTTATATTTAATCTCTTTGCAAGAAGTCTATATGAAAATTCTTTGTTCCCACTTTCGAGCTTACGTAGTTCTGGCCAGCTTTGTAATTTCAGAGCGTCTTTTACAACCATCTCCCTTTCACCGACGAATGTTACGTCCATTTTAAGGGTGTCCGAATTAGAGGTCTTTGCTTCTTGAGCATTTGCGACCGAACCTATAGCGATTAAGGATAGTAGGGGAAGAGTAATAGCTTTCATTATTCGTTTTCTTGAAGGTCGTTGTCGTTGTCAGTTCCGTTATCGGTTGAATTCTCAATAATATCAGTACCGTGAAGATTTCCTCCTTCGAGGTTCTCGATTTCGAGAAGTAAGTCTGTACATGCGTTTTGGACCCATTCGGCCTCTACGTTTTCAATAATACTCTCGGCTGTTGCACGAGCTTGAAATAGGTCGTCTATATTGATGTAGGTTTTTACTAAAAGTAGGAACCCTTTAAACTTCCATTTTTCATATGTAGAGTAATCGCTTACGAGAGTAAATAAACTCTGTTCAGCACTTTCGAAATCGCTTTGGTCGAAAGCGATTTGGGCTATCATAAATTGAGATTCAGCACCGACGTTTCCTCCGAATTTAACAGTAGACTCGAAAAACTCGAGAGCTTTCTCTAGTTCAGATGAGTCGAAGTGGATTCTTCCTAACCAAAGAGCGGCTGTTCTCTTTATTGATTCAGGTGTGCCTGGGTCAGTGTAAACATCATTCGCAAACGTAAATGCTTGAGCGGGCTGGTCTAAGAGGTAGTAGCAACGCATTTGGCCTATAGAAGACTCAAGTTTATTAGCTTGAATACTAGAGATGTCGGCAAGCAAACGATAGTGAGTCAGTGCGCGAGGATAATCACCTTCATTCCACGATAATGTCGCAGCAGCAAGAGCCGCAGCCTCAGTGAAGTCTCCAGGTGGCAGGGCTATTACGGCTTCATAAGCCAGAAGCGCACCACTTTTGTCAGAAGCATTGTTCAGACAAGCGGCAAGATAAAACTGAGCCTCAGCAATGTGATGGCCACTTTCATATTGCCTCAGATATTCCTCAAGTCTTGGAAGTGCTTTCGTATAGTTTTCCTCTAATGCCAAACCTACTGCTGCATCAAATAACCTACTCTCAATGTCCTCTCCGGTTAAGCCCACTGCTGGAGGTAAGTTGTCGAGAAGCCCACGTTCTATCAATAGTGGCTCGACGATGTTGTATGCATCAGCAGCGACTGGGTCGTTTCCGTAAGTCGTTCTTATTCTATCCCAAGTAAGAAGCACGTCATCGGGACGGTCTTGTTTGATTCCTATCAAACAAAGGTCCACTAATGCTTCCTTCGTCCTAGGGTTTCTAGGGTGAGCCGAGAGTAGTTCGTCTAGTCTACGGTGCGCATCGTCTAGTTTATTTCGTTCTATTTGAGTTCGAGCACTCTCGTAAAGTGCGTCCACTACGAATCTCGATTTAGGAAACTCTTCGAGTAGACGGTCAAGCCCTTCAATTTGCGATTCGAGCGCTCGTGAATCATCACTCAGGCTTACTGACATCGCTCGTTGGTACAGGATGTAATCAACGTTTCCTGCGTCGCGTTCTAAACAACGGTCGTAATAAGTTACTGCTCGATCGAACTCCTTCTTCGCGTAAAAACAATCGGCTGTTCTTAGCTCGGCGTCGTGAATTCTTTGAGGAGAGTCATCTTGATGAGCTTCTAAATAAGATCGGAAAGCCGATAATGCATCGATATACTTCTTCTGCTTGAATAGTGCATATCCTCGTGCGTAGTCAGCTGCTGGGTAGTAACTGCTTAAGTAGCTTCCTGGAGCTCTTGCGAATTTTGCATAAGATGAGGTTGCGTTTTTATAGTCTCGCATAGAAAAGTAGCACTCTCCCTGCCAGTAGAATGATTCGGCTGCTAGTTGAGCATCGATAGGGTAGGTGCGGACTTTATCGAAGTAAGTCAAGGCTTGATCGTATTTGCCACCTTGGTAAAGTTCTACCCCTCGGTTATAGGCGAGGAGCTGGTATGAGCCTTGGACCGTGAGGTCTTTGTCACGGATTTGGTCTAGAGCGTTAAGAGCCCTGTCATAATCACGACTTGTGAGGTAAACCTCTAAGAGGAATCGATACGCTTCATCCCTACGCACCGAATTCGGGTACTTGTCGAGGTAGGTCTGGAAGGCGGTAATCGCGTCGTCGAACGGATTGTAAGACAATTCGAATGCTAGCTTAGCGTAGCTAAACAGAGCGTCTTCCATTATTTCGATATCGTAATTTTTCGATGCTGCACGACCGAAAGCGCTTCGTGCCTTGTCCTTTTGACCGAGCTGAATATAGCAATCGGCCATATGGTAAGTGGCGTTTTGTCCTAGTTTATCGTCTTCTCGAGCAGTTAGAGCAAGTACGTCAAGCGCATTGCGCCAAGCCCCCATGCGATATCTAGTGTAACCGACTTCGTATGCGAATTCTGGTTTACGGCCCGGCCCTCTGGTTCCTTCCCAAGCTTGTTCAAGAAATGGTGAAGCACCATCGAAATCTTGGTCTTTGTAAAATGCGTCTCCGACAAGTCTAGCTATCTCAGTTTTTTCTTCGTCTTCCAGGCCTGAAGATTCATTTAGAAGGGGAGGTCCGTATTCTTTAAGACGCAAGAATTGAGAAGTTGCGTGAAGGGTTTGGGCTATATAAATCGGCACTATGTCATGGAAATCTTCATGAGTGGCAATCGATTCAAACCCCTCAAGAGCGACCTGGGGGTTACCATTCAAGTACGCGATGTGGCTGAAGTAATACGAAGCAGGAGCCCAGTAAGCCCCCTCTTTTTTCATTACTTCGAATAAGTCATACCTAGCCTTTTCAAAATCCTCTCTCTCAAATAAACTATGTCCTCTTTTAAATCTTAATTCACGTTGTTTGTCAACAGTAAGTTGTCTCAAATCTACCTGATCAAATGCAGTAGCAGATTTTTTATAATGTCTACGTTTGTAGTGATGGTCAGCAATCGCCCAAAGTGCTTTCTGTACGTACGGGCTTTCAGGGTATGCAGTGATAAAAGCGTCAATTCTATACTCGGCGTCTCTGTGGTAAAGGTTGAGTGCGCATAATGCTTCGTGGTATGCGGCAGCAACATATCTTTCGGACTTAACGTCTGCTTCGAGCTCCATAAAGTCTCCGAAGTTCTTCATGGCTAGAGCGTATTGCTCCTTGTTAAATGCGTCTTCTGCTTTAGACCAAACCCTCTCAGCCGGGATCATATCGTGTGTTAACTGCCCGTAAATATCGGAGAATGGTAGAAGTGTCAATCCCGTAAACATCAGTAGTACCGGTGTTTTGTGGGTGAATATTTTAAAAAGATGTCTGGCTTTAATCATGGCGATAATTTTCAAGCGAAATACAACAACGTACCATACGAAAATACCTTTATAATCCCGGCTAACTAGACATCTCGCTCGATGTTCTCAACGCTATATTGTGAGTGATTCGCGCCTTATTTAAGGTTTTTTTTGTTTTGCGTTTCATGTTGGATGTTAAGCTAAATTTATAATATGAAAAAAGCACTAATTATCCTCCTTGTGTCTATGTTCATCATAGCTCCTAAGCATCTTAAGTCTCAAGTTTGTTCTGAAATACTCCTTTCAGAGGTACTGCTTTCCGATTCTACAATCGAAGTGATGATTAATAACTTAAGCTATGATCAATTAAACTATCCGTTTGTAGAGTTAGTTACCGATGCTAATGGTGATACTATACAGATGGGAAACATGAATTTATTTGTGCAATTTGGTGGAACGATACAATCATATTACTATCCTTTATTGCAATCAAATTTTGTAGAGCCGTTAACAATCTATTTTTCTTATTGGCTCAAAGGTGATTTTGTTGTGTGCGAGTTGGAATACGGAACCGTTTCAATTGGTTATGATAGTCATATGCAAAACATCATAAGAGAACCGGAGCTGGTTAGAGTTGTTGATTTACTTGGAAGAGAGGTGGAGTTTTCGAGTGTAAGCTCACGCCTAATGCAGCCACTTATCTACATTTATGACGATGGTAGTAGAGTAAAGAAGATTGCCGCTTGTAAGTAAGGTTACTTCACTGTAAACTCAGTTCTTCTATTTATTGCTCTTCCTTCTGGAGAATTGTTTTCAGATTTAGGTTTCTCCTCCCCGAAACCTTTAGATGAGAGTCTTGAAGGATTTACACCCTTAGATTCTAAGAATCGTGATACTACTTCAGCTCTTGTGCGGCTAAGTAGTAAGTTGTCTTGAGCGCGACCTACGTTGTCCGTATGACCTTCGATTAGAATAGTAAGCTCGGAGTGCTCAACGAGGTAATCCGCGAATTCTTTCAAAATCAAAGTGGTGATTTTAGTAAGGCCACTTCTGTTTGTCTCGAACTGCACATCTTCTAACTCAAACGTGCCAGTTTTGGATATCTTTTGAGCTCTCAACGTGATTGTAGGAGTAGTGTAATTAGACGTCTTGTCCTCCTCTTTGTCACTTTTATCTACGATGTGTAGCACCTTAGCTTCAAACGCCAAATCATCGCCCTCAACATGAAGAATAACGTCTTCACCTCGAGCTGTATGAATAATAGCAGCAAATGAACCGTCATCTCGGTTTAGTGATATTTCTTCGACCTGTTTACTTTGAACGTATTCAATAGTAATACGTACATCATCCGTTGGCGGAGTGGGATCTACAACTCCGTGAATCACCTTTATTTCTTCTGGTCGCAAAGATTCAGGAACCGGGAAGCTTAGAATGTCTAGCCCTTGCGTCCCACGTCTTCGACTTGCGAAAAAAGCTTCAGTACCACTAGCAGAAACCACAAGTCCGTGCTCGTCTCCAGTCGTGTTTACAGGAGTTCCCAGGTTTACAGGTTCATCCCAAACGCCAAGCGAATCTCTTTTCGTCATCCAAATATCGTACCCTCCTCCAGATGGCGTGCGATTACTAGAAAAATAAAGTGTCTTGCCGTCAGGATGTAGGAATGGGGCTTTCTCTTGCGCTCCACTAGAGATTGGATATGGAAGCGTAGTTGCAAGTGCGAAATTGCCGTTTTCGTCTCTCTTACTGACGTAAATATCCATTGTAGGGTTTCCGTCTGAGTCGAGTGTAGAATTTTTCCGGGCTGAGGCGAAGAATAATTCTTTACCGTCAGAACTAAGAGCGGGTTGAGATTCCCATCCTTGCGGGGTGTTTATTTCAGGTCCAAGAAGCTCAAGGTCGTCCCAATAATAAAAAAACTCACCATCATCATCCATGCCGTCTACGATGTATGTGGTGCTGAAAAGGTCAATATTTTGTGGGTTTCCTGGAACGGGGTTAGAGGTGGCAACTATTAATAGTCTATTGTCAATGGATAAACTCACTCCTCCGCAGTTATTTCCTATGTTGAAAGGGTAATCTAATGCTTCTCCTGAGCTAAAGTCTACGTCGTTTGAGGATCTTTTTGACATAGTAAATTCTTCCACGCGTTGAGTTATAACATCTCCTCTCGACTTTTTATTAATCGCTCGAGTGAAGAATAGAATGCTTCCATCAGGTGAAAGAGCCGGCAGGTACTCATCTTCTGGTAGGCTAATTAATGGTAGTGGTTTAGGAATGTATGCATCTTTGTTTGCGTAGAATTGTACTTCAAATTTAGCTTCAGGCAGGAGTGATGTTGCTTCGCGTCGTTTTCGCTTTGTCGAAGGATTCATATCTAATTCGGTTGCTTGAATAAATGATTCCAATTCTATAACAGCTATCTCGGCATTTCCGGAAAGGAATTCCAAAACACCCAGCATATAATGACCTTCAGCAATAAACGCGTCGTTGCTAGATGTTGATCCTTCGCAAATAGAAAGCCAGGTCTGTGTATTGGTTCGGCATTCAGAAATAAACGAGGGGTCTCTTCGTGCTAACTTGAATAATTGTTTAGATAAAGCCTCATAAGCGCCCCCGAATTCTTCCCCGAAATCAGCTTGAATCTCTATAGACTCATTCAGTAATTCAATTCTATCATCGACAGATAGTTTCTTCTTAGGATCTATAGCCTTTTCGTAAAGCTTGGATGCTTTAGATGAGAAGTCTTCGGGAATAGGACAGGTTTGGGCTGCAGAATACGAAAATACAAAAGCGAGTAATATTACAAGCGATGATTTATGCATTTAACTCACCCTCGCTAGAAGCTACAAGTGTGCAAACAGTACCGTCTCCAGTTACATTCACCACAGTTCTGCACATGTCTAGAATCCTGTCCACAGGAAAAATTAGGGCGATCCAAGCGGGATTAAGCCCCACGCTTTCAAGCACTATAATCATCAATACCAAACCGGCACTAGGAACCGCAGCCGCACCAATTGATGCTAGTGTAGCTGTCAGAACGATGACCATTTGTTGTGCGATTGACAAGTCCACCATGTGAAATTGAGCTAGCGCAACAACAGCAATGGCTTGGTATAAGCTAGTGCCGTCCATGTTAACCGTAGCTCCGATAGGTAGCACGAAGCTAGAACTACGTTCCGAGACACCTAATTTCTCCTCTACGCACTTCATCGTAACAGGAAGAGTTGCAACAGACGACGAAGTCGAGAACGCTGTTATCTGTGCATCTCTCATTCCGGACATGAATTTTCTCCAAGTCATTTTCTTCACGAACAATGCTATGATTGTGGGGTACACAAGGAATGCCATTATCCCTAGTCCTAAAATCACTACTGCGCTATATCTAAGAAGGAAGGTCAGAAGTTGTTGGAAATGTTCTGGATCGGATCCGGCGGCTTTAACGATTTGGCCTGCCATAAGAGCGAAAACGAAGACAGGCATAGCTTTCATCACAACCCAAACCATTTGCACGAACACTTCATTCATCGCGTCTACAGCCCTTATGACTGTGCCTTTTTGCTCGCTTTTAAGTCCTGTCACCACGACCCCAAAGAATATCGCGAAGAATATGATTTGAAGCATTTGCATATCGCTTAACGACTGGAAAATGTTTTTCGGCACCACATCCACTAGAGGCTGGAGAGGTCCGCTCGCCTTAGTTTTGTCAGCTTTCGTCAGTTTATCGCTTACCCAGTCGTTATGTACCGCAGTCTCATTGCGAATTTCTTCTACTTGAGCTGCTAGCTCTGGATTCAAGCTAAGATTCACATCGTCGAGGCGAATAATGTCATTTGCATCACGCCAAACCTCGTATCTCAATCGATTCGTTTCTCTCAAGGATTCGCTTGCGTGCTCTCCTGGCTTGAACAGGTTAACCAGAAACAGTCCTACTATTACGGCAAACATCGTGGTGGTTAGATAAATCGCTAGGGTTTTAATCCCCATTCGTCCAAGCTTTTTCATATCGCCCAAGCTCGCAACACCACTAATAATGCTGAAAAGCACTAGAGGTACTGCGATGAGTTTCAGAAGGTTAATGAAAATATCTCCGAACGGCTGAATCCAGTTAAGGGTGAATTCATTCCATCCAAACTGCACGCTCATCCATGCGTATCCAACTCCAAGGAGGAGTCCTATGATTACTTGCCAGTGTAAGGCCAAACCTTTACTTGTTGTTTCTTTCGTCATTATAATCTTGCTGATCTCTGTCTTAATAAATGGTCGCCTAAAACTAGTGCAACCATAGCTTCCACAATTGGAATTGCTCGAGGAAGTACACAAGGGTCGTGTCGACCTTTACCTTCCAGAGTGATTTTATTCCCGTCTTTATCAATAGAGTCCTGCGCTTTTTTAATAGTAGCGACAGGTTTAAATGCTATTCGTACAATTATTTCCTCTCCATTTGAAATCCCTCCTTGAATTCCTCCGGAGCGGTTTGTAGTCGTGAAGACCTTGCCCTCTTTGTCTGAATTAAACGCATCGTTATGCTCAGACCCCTTCATTAAAGTCCCGCTGAAGCCAGATCCGACCTCAATCCCTTTTACAGAGGGGATGCTCATAAGCGCCTTTGCAAGGTCTGCATTAAGCTTGTCGAAAACAGGCTCGCCCCACCCGGCAGGAACATTTTTAGTAAGGACTACAATCGCTCCACCTAATGTATCTCCATCGTCTCTAGCTTCCTGAATCCTCTGAATCATTCTATCTGCGATATCGCTTGAAGGACATCTTACGATGTTTGAATCGATAACTTTTCTGCCGAAAAAAGCTGGAGAGAAGGGAACGGAAATATCCTGAACCCTTTCTACATAAGCTGAGATTTCAATTTTGTGAGTCCTATAAAGTAACTGCTTAGCAATGGCTCCTCCTACAACTCTGCTTGCGGTTTCTCTTGCTGATGCCCGTCCTCCGCCACGGATGTCTCGTAGTCCATATTTTTTATCATATGTATAGTCTGCATGAGAAGGGCGGTAGGTGTTTTCTAAATGCTCATAGTCTTCACTTTTCGCATCTTTATTTTCAATCCTAAACCCTATCGGTGTCCCTGTAGAGATGAATAATTGATTTTCCGATTTGTTTGAGGGGTCATTATCGGATTCATTAATTATTAGCCCAGAAAAAAATTCAACTAAATCTTTTTCATTTCTAGGGGTAGTTATCTCGGAACTTCCAGGTCTACGTCTGTCTAGTTCGTTTTGAACTTGCTCTAAATCAATAGTTAAGCCAGCGGGAAGTCCGTCCAGTATGCCCCCGATTGATAAGCCGTGGGATTCCCCAAATGTAGTTATCTGCAATAGCTTACCGAAAGTGTTCCCTGACATAAGTTGCAAGGTATAACTTGCAGCCTATGCGAGCACTCTTTAAAGACATCAAAGGTTTAGTTGGTTACTATGAAAAATCACCAAGCTTTATTGCAGGTGATGAAATGAAGCAGTTCCCAGTGATGGAAAACGCTTGGCTTGAAGTGGTCGGGGGTAAAATTATCGCAGCCGGTCCTATGTCTACCTGCCCTAAGATTGAGGCTGGAGCGCCTAAATCAACTGTTGTTAAATGTACTGGTAGATATATAATTCCTTCATGGTGTGACAGCCATTCGCACCTTGTTTATGCAAATGATAGATCGGGCGAATTTTTAGATAGGCTTAGGGGTTTGTCGTATGAAGAGATAGCAGCTAAAGGAGGAGGGATTCTAAACTCCGCACGTGCATTACAGAAAATGCCAGAAGATGAGTTGTTTGACAGGACTTTAGATCGACTCCTCGCCGTTGTTAAACTCGGTGTCGGTGCTCTTGAAATAAAGTCTGGCTACGGATTAACTCTCAAGGCCGAGCGAAAGATACTTAGAGTGATAAAGCGACTTAAAGCGGTTTCTCCCATTCCGTTAAAGGCAACTTTCCTAGGATGCCACGCCGTTCCATCAGAGTTCGAAAACTCGTCAGATTACACAACACACGTAATAGAGGATATGCTCCCTTTGTTTAAGTCGGATGGTCTTCTCGATTATGTGGACGCTTTTTGCGAAACAGGGTATTTTTCAATAGAGGATACCGAGAGATTGATGGTTGCAGCATCTGCATTAGGAATTAAGTCTAAAATACATGTTAATCAGTTTAATATACTAGGAGGAGTAAATGCATGCGTTAATAAAAATGCGCTCAGTGTAGATCATCTTGAGGTCGTTAGCGATGACGATATTGAAGCGCTCAAAGCAAGCCTGAAAAACGATCATCCGACCTTCCCTGTCGCACTGCCTTTGTGCTCACATTTCTTAGGTCTTCCTTACACGCCAGGCCGTAAATTAATTGATGCTGGGCTTCCTCTAACTCTTGCCACAGACCAAAACCCTGGTACCGCACCCTCCGGTGATATGACGGAGGTCGTGAAGCTCGGTTCGCTTAAGATGGGGTTAGAGCCTCTAGAAGCTATTGCTGCAGCAACAATTAACGGAGCCGCTGCGATGGAGTTGAGTTCGGAAGTAGGAACTATCAGCCCTGGTAAGCGTGCTAATTTCATTCTAACCCGCGAAATGAAGGGGCTTGAGGAGATTCCGTACAGAATGAATGAGAAAGTTGTTGAAAAGGTGTATGTTAATGGTGAAGTTTGGATAGCTTAGTTGTCAGAGATGCACATTCAGTATATTAGTTTTGCTTTATGCATAGACTCATAGAATGTGTACCAAACATTTCTGAAGGCCGTCGCCCTGAAATCATTGACGCAGTTACTTCTGTAATTGAAACCGTAGAAGGCTGTCGACTTCTCGATGTCGATCCTGGAAAAAGTACTAACCGTACAGTAATCACTTTTGTAGGTCCTCCGGAAACGGTTGGTGAAGCTGCGTTTCTCGTAATTAAGAAAGCTGCGGAATTAATTGATATGTCTAAGCATTCGGGAGAGCATCCTCGCATGGGAGCAACTGACGTTTGTCCTTTCGTTCCAGTTGCAGGAGTCACTATGGACGACTGTATCACGGTCGCGCACGCTTTAGGTAAGAGGGTAGGGGAAGAGCTAGGAATTCCTGGATATCACTACGAATCTGCCGCTCTTATTCCAGCTCGTAAAAATCTCGCGACCTGCCGTAAAGGTGAATACGAAGGACTTGAAAAGCTCTCGAGTCCAGAAGCACGACCTGATTTCGGACCTTGCGAATTCAACACTCGCGCACAATCTACAGGCGCAACGGCAATCGGTGCACGCGACTTCCTTATCGCCTATAACATCAACCTTAACTCTACTTCTTCGCGCCGTGCTAACGCTATAGCATTCGACATACGTGAAGCAGGTCGAATCAAACGCGAAGGCGGTAAAATATCGGGCAAGCCAGTACTAGATTCCTCAGGCGAGCCAGTTCGCGAACCAGGAACCCTTAAGTCCGTTAAGGGAATAGGTTGGTATATCGAAGAATACGGTATCGCCCAGCTTTCCCTAAACCTAACCGACATAAACGTCACACCAACTCATATCGCTTTCGACGAAGCTTGTGCGAAAGCACACGACAGAGGAATTCGAGTAACGGGTTCGGAATTAGTAGGTCTAGTTCCCCTTAAGGTGATGACTGACGCTGCTGACTACTTTCTTCGCAAACAGCAACGTTCTACGGGGATTTCTCAAGACGAAAAAATAAAAATCGCGGTTAAATCTTTAGGCCTAGACGATCTCGCTCCTTTCAAACCAGAAGAGCGCATTATAGAATATCTAATCGGAGGAGCAGGCGCGTTCCCACTTTTAGAAAAGAACCTCCGCGAATTCTCTGATCTTACTGCCTCTGAATCACCTGCCCCAGGCGGTGGGTCCATCGCTGCATATTCCGGCGCACTTGGCACCGCGCTCTCAACTATGGTTGCAAACTTGAGCGCGAACAAGCGTGGATGGGATGATCGTTGGGAGGAGTTTAGTGATTGGGCTGACAAAGGCCAAGACTATCACTCCCGCCTCCTCGCACTAGTCGATGCTGACACCGCAGCATTCAACGGTATTATGAACGCTTTCGGCCTTCCGAAATCTACTGCCGACCAAAAGCTCGCCCGATCTATTGCCATCCAAGCAGCGACTAAGCACGCTATCGAAATCCCGATGCAGGTTGCCGAAATCTCTCACGACGCATTCGAGGTCGCCGAAGCCATGGCTCAGTTCGGCAATCCCAATTCCATCACCGATGCTGGAGTGGGAGCCATGTGTCTCCGTACCGCCGTTCTTGGCGCGATCCTAAACGCCCGTGTAAATACGGCCGACCTCAAAGACGAAGCATTCGTAAAATCTACGCTCTCCCGCTGTGTCGAACTCGTTTCTAGCACTGCCTCACGAGAAGCGGCAATCCTAGCTCGAGTCGACGAGTTACTCTCCTAGGATTTACGTAGCCCTTTTAATGAGGTGACGCTGTCACCTCGTCTAAAAGTGTGGACGTTTCTTTTTCCGACCATTTAACCTCGTAAGAAAAAAGCCGTCACCTAATAAAAGGGACGGCTTTTTAATATAATAAGTTCTTTACTAATATCTGATTACTAAATCCGAGTAAACTCGAAGTAGCCTTAGATACGACGCTCCTTAATACGAGCAGATTTACCTGTAAGGTTACGTAGGTAGAATATTCTAGCGCGACGTACAACACCGTGCTTATTTACAACAATGCTATCGATATGTGGGCTATTTACGGGGATGATACGCTCAACACCGATTCCGCTAGACATTTTGCGGATAGTGAAAGTTTCAGTCATTCCGTGTCCACGACGTTGGAGAACAACTCCCTGGAAAGCCTGTAGACGCTCCTTTTTCCCCTCTGTGATCTTGATAGTAACAGTTACAGTGTCTCCTGCACCAAACTCTGGCCAATCGCGTGACTCAACCATCATATTCGTAATCTCCTTAATTCGCTCCATAGTGTTGTACTTAAACCCGTCTAAATTCGGGGTGCAATATTACGAAATAAATGAAGGTGAACAGCATAAAATCTAACTTAATCCGTCAAGTAAATCAGGTCGACGTTCTTTTGTTCTTTTTAAGGCTTCATTTTCTTCCCACTCCTGTATTTTTTTGTGATCTCCACTCAGAAGAACTTCAGGCACTTTCCAACCGTTATATTCTGCAGGTCTAGTATAAACTGGCGGTGCTAAAAGTCCATCTTGGAACGAGTCTGTAAGTGCGCTCATCTCATCGCCAATCACACCGGG